>Ga0190305_1000004_pt1 | contig 90752 bp, 86 predicted proteins | sample 48700723_MG_FD_161678 | JGI IMG/M metagenome (GOLD analysis project Ga0190305, IMG submission 161678) | Hydrothermal vent sediment bacterial communities from Southern Trench, Guaymas Basin, Mexico - 4870-07-2-3_MG | ecosystem: Environmental > Aquatic > Marine > Hydrothermal vents > Sediment ... | reverse complement strand
AATTATGGAAAATAGAACTTTTTTTAAACTGAAAATAAATATTGACGATTTAGATGAATCTTTTCCTAATCAACAAAAAAGTGCTAAAATTTATCAAACCGAATTAGTAATTGATAAAAATAATAATAATGAAATTCAATTTAAAATTTTCTTTGATGACAAAGAGTATTTAGGTGAAAAAATAATGAAATGGAATCATAATAAAGATTTAAATCTATTAGACAAATTTCAAGTAATAGAAATTATCAAACCAAAAACCTTACTTGAAATAAATTTTTTAGATTATAAATGTAAAGGAATGGAAAACTCTACTTCTTTTTATGAATTCAATTTAAAATATTTCACAATAAAATTAACGGGAATAAAGAAAACATACCAAAATTCTGAAAAATCACCAAGTGAATTTTATTTAAATCAACAGGCTTTTGGTCTAATTGAAATGAACTACCAGTATAATTATAACTTCCCTTGGAGTAATGAAGAATACAAGTGGAAGCCAGAAAATAAAGTTAAAAACCATATTAAATTTGGTGACATTTCCTTCAAACCAGAGCATAACTTTTTTAATTCCACTAAAAATCATTTAGAAAAAATATCTATTCAAAAAGAACCTAGATTAACTATAAAATATAATGACTTAACCGAATCTGAAATAAAAAATCATATTGAATTAATATGTGCCCTTTATTCTTTCTATTCCCTTGAAAATATAGAATATTCTCTTTCAAGAATATATACAAAAGACCAACTTCATATCGAAATCAAAGATGTGTCAAACAACAACGTCAATGATTTTCACGGTTTATTTCGTTGGGATTTTTTTCAAAACCCAATGAATTTAATTAGGAATATCGATTCTTACCACTTATTAGAAAATTTAACTTTTTTTAAAAAAATTATTGAGCGATTTAATTATTCTTTAAAAACAAGTGGAGAATCTAAATTTATGATTCTCTATAACATACTAGAACAAGTTAGAAATCAATATATTTTAGAAAAAAAGATAGAAACAGAAAAAGCTAGTGAAACACCAAACTTAAAAAAAGTTACTGAAGAGTATAGTTTCAATTTAAGTAAAACACAAACTGATAAGTTTATTAAAAAAACACTAGAAAACATAACTAAAATAATATCTGATGAAGACAAAGAACTCTTTCAAAGTGAAATTAAATATAAACTTACTCCGATTAAGGTCGTTTCAATGATAAATCAATTCCAAAGTCTATTTGATTATATTGATATTGACCCGAAAATGTTTGACTTAAATTTTCTGGAATTAAAGACTTTAAGAGATTCCATTTTTCATGGTAGACCTATTAGTGAAAACAGAGAACATCTGAATAAAATAAACTTATATAAGTGCTTACCTAGATTTGTCGGAACAGTAATATTAAAATATTCTGGAGTTAATGATTTAAAACAAATTACTCGAATGGAAGATGAATAAAAGGTAGCATACAATAAATAGGATACTGCTGGTGCGGATTTGTAATCCGTGCCTTGTACATTCCTATCCATATATAATTAATTTTTGTTCTTTTTTTGTAAATACATCTATCCAACCAATAATTGTTAATGTTACAAAGCCTGTATTGACGGCTGGCAGGTATGCTTTATCCTTATCTTGTATTTTATATTTATCTGACATTATTTTTTATATTTATACATTAGCCCGGATTACAAATCCGCGCTAGCGGGAAATCAAGCAATTCTGCTTTTTTGACAAGTAAATAATTTAAGAGTTTTTTTTCGCACTCTGATAGCTTTTGTACTTTTGAAAAGTAATTTCTTTTTGACAATGAAAGTTTAATTCATTCGTGCTGTTAGACACTAAATTTATCGAGATTGATTCGGTAAATATGATAGAAAATTGTTTTAGTTTTTCTTTACGCGCATAGCATCTTTCGGCTGCTTATGTAATTAGTTATAATGCTTATATATTGTTTTTGTGTATTTAATATTTGCTTTTTATATAAAAATATCATTATATTTGCATCAACATGCTTACCCCGCTTCTCATTTGCACAGCGCGCTCAGGGTGAGCTTTTTATTTATAAGAAAATGAGTAAGAAGTTATATTCAAAAACAGCAATAACTTACGCTGACCAATTAAATCAACTTAAAGTACGTGGATTAATCATTGAAGATGAGCAGAAAGCTCTACATCTTCTTGAAGTAATAAGTTATTATAGGTTAAGTGGTTATTGATATCCTTTTCTTATCGATAAAAAAAATCATAAATTTAAGGAAAATTCAAGTTTTGAAGCAGTTTTTAATCTATATAAATTTGACAGAGAATTAAGAATGCTTGTTACAAGAGAACTGGAGAAAATTGAAATTGCAATTCGTGCAAAAATGATTTACATCCTTTCTCATAACCGTGGTCCATTTTGGTATAAAGACACTGCCAATTTTAAGAATAGTTATAAGCACAATGAGACACTTGATAAAATTATTAGTGAGTATAACAGAAGTGATGAAGATTTTGTAAAAGCTTTTAAAAAAAACTATTCTGATGAATTGCCACCAAGTTGGATGATATTTGAAATATCTTCATTTGGGACATTATCAAGTCTCTATAGTAATTTTGTATCAGGAAAAGATAAGCAAGAAATTGCCAAATTCTTTGGATTAAATGATACTGTATTTTCTTCGTGGATACACTGCATAGTTTATATCAGGAATGTTTGTGCGCATCATACTCGTTTATGGAATAGAATAATGAGAATACAACCATTAGTTCCAAGAAAAACATTCAATCAGTGGTTAGTGGATAAAACTGTTCCTAATAATAAAACTTACTTTACATTGTCAATGATTGTATATTTTATGAATACTATTAATCCAAAACATACAATAATTGAAAGGTTTAAAGAATTATTAAAGAAATATCCTAACGTTGATACACGTGCAATGGCATTTTCTGTTAATTGGGAAAATGAACCACTTTGGAAAAAATAATTGCTTTTTCAAGGCATAAGGATTGCCTTTCTAAAAACTAAAACAATTTTAGAACTTCGTTGATAATATCTACTAAACTGACAAAGTTGGTGTTGCGATTAATTTATAACATCGGGTCATAAAACATGTGGGGTGCAGTGGTGTTTTGATAATTTTTGTTGTTTTTAACTTTATTAATCGGGGATAGGGAAACAAGGCAAAAAACCCGCCATGCTTCATACCCAAGGACCGTTGGAATGCTTTAGTATCCCTAATGATGGCATTGTCGAACCAAGTTGAATGAGTTTTCTTGAATATAAAAATACTTTAAATATAATTAAAGTTAGTTAGATTGTCTTGTACTAAAAAAGGTGTTGCTAAATAAATTAACAACACCTTTAATAATATTAAGCTTAAGCAATTTTAACGCAGTAAATAATCGCTTAACCTTGATAGTTTTTATATGCTAATTAATAGAATTGTTAATATATTCGATAGAGCTAAGTGCTGCAACAGTAGCATCCCCAACAGCTGTTGATACTTGTTTGAAACGTTTTTTTATACAATCGCCGGCAGCAAAAACGCCGTTAACACTGGTTTTCATCTCTGTATCGGTAACTATTTCGTTTCTATCTGTTAGTTCTATAAGATTTTTAAATTTATCGGTTCCCGGAACATATCCAACGAAGATAAATACACCATCGATAACAATTTCTGAGAATTCTCCCGATTTAAGATTTTCTATTTTTATTTTATTAACCGATTGACCACCCAAAATTTCGCGAGGTTCCGATTCCATAATAAAATTTATTTTCGGATTTGCTTTAGCTTTATCTACATAATATTGAGTAGCCTGAAAATGGTCGAATTGATGTATTATAGTAACCTTACTTGCATATTTTGTTAAAGAATCGGCTTCTTCTAATGCAGAATTTCCACCCCCAATAACAACAATTTCTTTGTCGGTATAAAAGTCGCCATCGCAAGTTGCACAGTAAGAAACGCCTTTGCCCTTAAACTCGTCTTCACCTTTAATGCCAAGCGACCGCGGCTTTCCTCCTGTTGTAATAATAACAGATTTTGCCTTGTAAGTATCTTTCGAGTTTACTTCTATTTCTTTAATATCGTTATTAAGATTAATATTGGTGATATTTAAGTTTGCTTTTATCTTACAACCAAAACTTTTGGCTTGCTTTTTCATTGTATTTATAAGCTGGTAACCCGGAATAGTTTCAACACCAGGATAGTTGGCAATTTCGTGAGTTAGTATTACTTGTCCCCCTGTTGTTCCCTCATTTAAAATCAGTGTTTTTAGTCTTGCTCTCGAGGTGTAGATACCTGCAGATAAACCTGCAGGTCCGGCACCAAGAATAATTACATCAAAAATTTCGTCCATAATTATTAATTTATTTATTCAGCTTTTCCAAAATTGTCGTTAAGAATTTCTGTTATTTGATCCATATCTTGAATACTGGTTGTTGCTTTTACAACTTTTCCGTTTTTGTAATACATTGTAAATGGTAATCCCATAAAACCTGCACATTCAGGAGCATTACGTATTACGTGTGCATCAGGAATATCAAATTCCATATCGGCAAATTTTACATTTGTATAGTCGTCTTCTATTTCTTCCATTATATCGTAAACAGGAAGACACATTGGACCCATTCTACCGGCACAAATCATTACATTTTCGTTTTCCTCGATAAATTTTTTGTGTTCGTCAGCACTTTCAATGTGCTTTAAATTAGTCATTAACATAGTTATGTTTTTTAAATTAAAATTCAACAATAAAAACATCTACATATCAATATATATGCCAGTGTAGATAAGTGGTAAAATTGACATAGAAAATTTATTGAAGGAATATAATTATATTACGAATTTGTATGAGCCGCAGATAAATTATGACAAATTGACATTTAGGTTTATACCCCAACCCGACCCGTCAGGGTCTGAAAGACCTGACGGAGTCTTAAATTAATTTACAAATAAAATTTCGAAATCTCCGGCGGAGTCTTAAATTACTAATTGTTTACCAAAACAAAGGCTCCCCAATAAAATGATGCATTATATTGTTTTTTTATTTTTTATTGAGACCATAGCTTCTTTGTTTACAAGTATAGGAGAGTTATTTTTGATGCAATTAATACAGATATGTTGTAAAACATATAGCGGGGGGTAAAACTAAAAATTTCAATTAATTTCGTATTTGAAATTTCAATTAAATAGTATTGCAATACTTTAAATTTAATTATTAATTTAAAAAAAAGTCACAAAATGAAAAAATTTACAAAAATTATTCTTGTATTTGCCATTTTTAGTTCAGCACTTGCTGTAAATTTAACATTTAGTAGTAATGGTAATTTAAAAGTTGAAAAAGCTACTGCATCTGCTGCAAAAGATGGAATACCAGATGCTTGTTTCGACGAAGGTTGTTGTTACGGTATGTTACCTATGTTTGTAGAAGATGAAATAATTTGCACACCCCAATAATTACTATTATATTATTACCAGTCATTATAAACAATTAATGACTGGTATTTTTATTATTTAATAAATTATATTTCATGATTAAAAGACTTACTTTAATACTGATAGTTGTGTTTTTTGTTTCTTGTAATAAAGACAAGAAAAATTACACATTTAGCGAGTTTCCAAAGACAGAGAAGTTAGAGAGTGTTGATAAATATGGATCTAATCTTCCCTACAAATTCAATCATATTGTTACCGATGGTAAATACATTTTTACTACACACTCTGCAGGGAAAAGTGTATTAGAAATATTTGACGGAAATGATTTCAAGCATATTTTATCTGTTGGAAATACCGGTAAAGGACCTAATGAAATTGTAAGTCCGGCAGGATTATATATAGACGATGGAAATATATATATATATGATTTTGGTAAAAGAAGAATATCATATTATGAGATAGACAAATTATTTCAATTAGAAACTCCCCAATTACATACTTTTTTAAAAGAGCTACCTGACGAAATAGGATATTTGTCTGACTATAAAATAGATAGCAAGAAAAAACTTTTGTATGCAAGTGTGGGATGCTCTCATATGTTAACTGTTTTTAATAAAAATGGAATAAAAATAAATGAAATAGGAGATTATATTTATACAAAAAAAGAAGATGAACCATGCTGGGGAGTTGCAACATTGTTTCAAAACAATTTTATTATTTCGGAGAAACATAACAGATTGATATTTTCTTTCAATTTTTGGGATAAAATATTGGTAATGGATACCTGTGGTAAAACTATAAGAAAAACAGTAGGTCCGGATTTTATTGAACAACACCATACTTTTGTGCCAAAATATGGATGGAGACATACTTCAAAAGATTTACACGCATATGGTTATAAACCATTAATTTATGATGATCATATATTTTCACTATATTCTGGTTTACCTGCTACTAGGCGTGTAGATTATAGTATAGTGCCCAACTATTTTCGACAATTATTTGTTTTTGATATTAATGGGATTCCGGTTGTAAAATACGATTTAGACATGGAAGTAACTAAAATTATAATTCTTAATAATAAGTTAGTTGCAATTCCGGCAGAGAATGATTATTTATTTGCAGTGTACGATTTACCTAAATTCTAATTTTAATGAAACGATTTGTAAAATTTAATATTTTTTTTATTGGAATTTTGTTTAGTTTCTTTGCTTGCATACAAGAGAAATCATCGCAAGAAAAATCTGATAATATTATTGATAAACATATTGAGTTGCCAGATAGTTCATTAATAATAACAAAATCGGGAATTAAAAAAATTAATTCAAGTGAGTTAGAATCTGATGTAATGATAATTTCTACAATAATAGGAACTTGCGACCAATGTATAAGAAAAATTAGTTTATGGAAAGATTTCAAGAATAATTTTTTAATAGAAGATATAAAAATTATTATTTATATAGATATTGATAATTATGATTGGTTTATTAAGAATATGGAACCTAAAATAGAACGTGTAGATAACCTGTTTATAGTTTTTGTTGATGATTTTAAATTTCATAAAATAAACAAAATTCCTATTAATATTGCATATGATACTTTTTTAATTATAGATAAAAATGTAGTTTTACAAGGAGTTTCAATAGAAAATGAAATTATGAAAGAAAAATATCGTAATGAAATTATAAAAAAAATATTGAGTTAATGACAACTTTTTTACAAATTTTTATATTGATTTTTGCTTTTTCTCTGTCGCAGGATAACTGGGAAACAAAGAAAAAAGAAGCATATTTAAGTGAAGAAAAGAAAGTAGTAAAAATATTAAAAACCCTAGAAACTAAACTTTCAAACAAGGTGCTTGAAGATGAATATCCAATGATTATATTTCCAAGTATAGAATTTAGAGTATTTGTGCTTAATAAGGGGATTAATAAAAATAACTTTATAGTTAATTTTGTTAATGATAAAGATTCAGTACTTTGGAATACAACTTTTCCTCCTTTCTCGAAAGAATATAAAAGTTTTCAATTTAATCCGAATGAAAGAGGGAAATTTTATCTTGAATCTTCGATTATTGAAGGTGATTCTTCACAAGCCTTTATTGTATTGTCTGTAGTTAGAAAAATATAAAAGTAATAAAAAGTAAAAACCTTGTTGGCTTAATAACCAAGCCGACCCATCAGGGTCTGAAAGACCTGATGGAGTCTTATTAATTGAAAAGTACCCACTATAATAATTGAAAAGTATACCGGTTTGAATGATAAAAATACAATTATTTAGATAATTTAAAATAATGACTATCTGTGTACTCACCTAATTCAGAGATTGATTTTCTTCATTTGCCCCATCCCTAAAGGGAATGAAGAACCTTTAGCTCACGAACTTTGTGAGTAAAATCAATTTGCTCCCTTTAGGGTTCGGGGCAAACAAATTGATTTCAAAATATAACTCCTGTAGTTAGGTAAATATATGGGCATTCATTTTAAAATATTTGCCATCAAAAACACAAAACTCCGACAAGTCAAAAAAAAAGACTTTGTTGGCTTAATAACCAACCCGACCCATCAGGGTCTGAAAGACCTGACGGAGTCTTAAATTAATTTACAAATAAAATTTCGAAATCTCCGGCGGAGTCTTAAATTACTAATTGTTTACCAAAATAAAGGCTCCCCAATAAAATGGTGCGGGATATTGTTTTTTAATTTCCATCTGCGATTTTTTAAATGCTTCAGAAGTATTCCCTGTTTCTAAATAGTATTTATAAAAATGGGTCATTAGTTTTTGTGTTACTTCGTCGCTAACTTGCCAAAGGCTGATAATAATATTCTCGGAACCGGCTATTTGTAGGGCTCTTTGTAAACCATATACTCCTTCCCCATTTTTTATTTCTCCTAAGCCGGTTTCACAAGCACTTAATACAACAAGTCTGGTGTTGTCGAGATTAAGTAGCATTGTTTCGTAAGCATTTAGTATTCCATCGTCAGTTTTTTTGTTTTCTCTTTTTCCAATTTGCTGAATAGTATTGTCGGCACCTGCAAACATTAATCCCGAGCGTAATAATGGATTGGCTGCTGCTTTAATTGGGTCGATACCAAATATTTTTTCTGTAGCATCGGTTTTGGTATCTTCAAGAAAAAAGCCATGAGTAGCTATATGCAGAATGTCTGGTTGATTTAATTGTTTTATTTCCGATTCTGTTGCTTCGTTTTTTAAATATGTTTTTGAGTTATAGGAATATTCATTTAATATATTATTAATTTTTTCTATTTCGATTTTTGTTCCCGGAAGTTCAGGTAAAGGCATATCTTTAACTTCGTCCCAATTTAAGTTTAAAGCATAGTTTGGATTGCCAAACAATACAGCATTTTTTGTTTTCGATAAGGATGATAACTCTTTTTCTTTAAGGTGTATTAAATCTTTTGTGTTTGTAAGATATACGATATCTTTTTTGTCGATTACAAATTGTTTGTTACTGTCTTGTAAGGTGTTAATATTTACTTGATTATATATCCCATCTAAGGATAGATATAATTTATTACAAGTAATTGTCGGTGTTTCTATTGGTTTCCAGAAAATATCGTAAAAATTATTTGTCTCGAAAGCTCTTTGCATAGATCTTCTGTACTTTTTTATATTGGTAGTTTCTAATTCATTACCATTTGAGAAACAAATCATCTCGGGATATTCACAGTTTTTATTAATAACTAAAGCAAGATAGTAAGTTGATGTGTCGATTTTTAGAGCTTTATAATTAGTAAATCGTATAAGTTCTATAGCTGCTTCATTATCGTTTAAAACCAATTTTATATCATCGAATTTTATTTGTTCACCCGAAACACCTTGAGCAAAATCGGCAGATAATTGCGATAATTCTTTTTCTTTTTTATTTGCATTATATTCTACTGAATCGATATTAATATTTTGATCTTGTAATTCTTCTGCTGATAAGGTATATAATTTCGATAGATATTTTTTTGTATCGGTCCATTCGGTATATTTTGTTATTAATTCCTGATTTCCGCTATTAAGGATTTTGTTTTTTATTTTGCTGGTAGAGTTTAATAATAATGCTTTGGTAGCGATATGATAATTATATACATCTTTACTTATTTTGGGTATATCGTTATTAGCTTGATTGGCAAAAGCATAAAAGCGTAAAAATTTAGGATGAATTTTTTCCCAGAAACGCGATTTTTCATCTTCGCTCATAGGAGTAAAATATGTATTTATTTGATAAATATATTCATCAAGAACTTCTTTGTATGTACTATAAGCTGACTGGTAATCAGATTTTTGCCAATATAAAATAGCCAAGTTTTCTTTTGTAGCAACAAAATCGGGATGATGCGAGCTTAAGCGTTTACTTTGAATTTCTATTGCTTCGTTAAGCAATGTTTCTGCTTGAGTAAGATTCCCTGTAAACTGATAGAATACTGCTAATTCAGAAATTGTTTTAGCATATAATTGATTTTTACTTCCAAATTTTACTTTATATATATTGGCAGCTTCAAGCAAATATTTTTCAACTTTGTCGTATTCGCCTTTTATCTGATAAAGAGAAGCTAAGTTTCGTAGTAAAGCCGCATAGTCGGGATGTTTATGTCCAAGTCGTTTTTCTTGTAACGATAAACATTCTAAATATAGAACTTCTGCCCTATCGAGATTGTTCATCAATTGGTTTAAGAGAGCAAGATTTACTTTTAATCGAATAAAGTTTGGCGATTTATCTTTAAGGTACATCGATGCTATATCAATCGATTCGTTAAGCATTTCTTTAGCCTTATTGTAACGTCCTATATTTTGAAATAATATTGCTTTGTTGTTTAAGCAAAAAGCATAAGCAAGACTACTTGTTCCTTCTATATTTTTGTTTATATCTAAAGCCTGATTTATTAATTTTTCCGATTCGTTATATTTACCCATATCTTTATATAATACAGCCAGATTATTAAGTTCTGTAGCATAAGCTTTGTCGTCGTTTAATACATTTTTACTAATTTCTAAAGCTCTTTGTGTATATTGTTCGGCTAAATTGTACTTTCCGGTTGAATGTAATACCAGCCCGATATTACTAATTGTGAGAGCGGCATCTTTTGTGTCGGTAATAAGATTATATTCGTATATGCCAAAGGCACTAAAAAATGCAAGTTCTGCCGGTCTGAAACGGTTCGAAGAGTAAAATCTTTCACCTAATTCGTTTAGGTTTTGTGCTTTTTCTTTGGGAGTAAAATTGCTTAAATCGTCCGATTTTAAGGCAACTATAGCCAGTGAACGATATTTACTTAATTTCTCTTCCGATTCGTACATACCCGAATTATCGCTAAACGATACGGCATAATTAAAATCAATATCGGCTTTAGCTTTTGAGTCTTCTAATATATCGAGAGTTCCTTTTTTGATATTTTTAAAGGTTTCGGTTTTCGATATTTTTTTAAGTGTTTTGAATATTTGCGAATTTGCCGAAGAAAAACTCATTAATAATATTGATACAAATAAAATAGTTTTCATAATTTGTAAAATTAGTATATACAATAAATTGAAATATTGTTGTTTATAAAGTTACAAAATTAAATTTAAGATTGCAGATTTAGTTTTATATCGAATTCGTGTATTGTTATATCTTGCTATAGTTTTAATTATTAAAAAACTTTGTCAGTATTTAAACTTTTGACGGAGTTATTGTAGTTAAGTTTACATAATTATCTTAGCATTGTTTTAGAGCAAGATTGGCACGAACAATTTTAATTTATTATTTAAACAGAAAATTTATAATTGAATTTTTATTCTTAGTTATTAACTGCATATTTTACTGTTATAACAGTAAAATGTGCAGTTAATAACTTGCTATAATTGTATAATTGTAAAAAATAGTTTATTTTTACCGTTTAAGCGGTAATTTATTATGAAAAATATTAAAAATATTGGAGATATTATAAAATATCACAGAAAAAAAGCGGGCTTAAGTCAAAAAGAATTAGCCGATATTGCTGATATTGGAAAAACTGTTGTTTTCGATATAGAAAAGGGGAAAGATACGGTTCAATTCAAATCAATTATTCAAATATTAGAAGCATTAAATATTACTTTATTATTAAATAGTCCTTTAATGGATAAATATAATCAAGAATATGAGAACAGCTAAAGTTTACATGCATAAGAAATTAGCAGGATATTTAATTGAACTTGAGAAGAATGAGAATTACAAATTTTCTTACGCTAAAAATTATACAGAAGAGCCAATTTCTTTAACAATGCCAATCGCTGACAAAGAATTTGTTTTTAATTCTTTTCCTTCTTTTTTTGATGGCTTGCTACCTGAAGGGATTCAGCTTGATGGTTTGTTAAGAATTAAAAAATTAGATAAAAACGATTATTTTAGTCAACTTATTACTATAGGAGCCGATCTTGTTGGTGCTGTTAGTGTGGAGGAATTATTATGAATCGCTGTCCTATTACCTATGAGCTTTGCGAAGGAAAATATTCTTTAAAAGGATTAAAATTGCTTTCACGAAATCTTAGCGATTTAAATAATATTAATTATTCTGCCGAAGAACAAAGGCATGAAGCTGCTGTGCGTTCGACAAAAATGTCAATTCAGGGAGTGCAGCCGAAATTAAGTGCTATTTTAAATTTTAAACAAGCAAAATTTGAAATTGTAGATATAAATGGAAAATATATTATTAAGCCCCAGCATCATATTTATCCGCAATTGCCCGAAAATGAAGATTTGACAATGAAAATGGCAGCAAAATGTGGCATTTATACACCTATTCATGGCTTGGTATATTCAAAAGATGGTAGCTTATCGTATTTTATAAAACGATTCGATAGATTTGGAAAAAATAACAAGTTGCCTTTAGAAGATTTTGCACAATTGGCAGGAGAAAAAAGATCTACTAAATATGAGTATTCGGTAGAAAAAATTATAAAATTAATCGACTATTATTGCACATTTCCGCAAGTAGAAAAAATGAAATTTTATAAACGATTTTTATTTAATTTCTTGATAGGAAATGAAGATATGCATTTGAAAAATTATTCTTTAATTACCAAAAATGATAAAATCGAATTGGCTCCTGCTTACGATTTCCTTAATTCAAGCATTGTATTAGGAAAAGATATAGAAGAGTCGGCATTGAGTCTTATGGGTAAACGAAAGAATTTAAATTATGCTATATTAGTTAGTTATTTTGCTTACGAAAGATTACAACTTAATACAAAAATAGTGAATAAAACACTTAATGAATTAAGAAATGCAATTTCATCATGCTTCGATTTAATAGAAATATCTTTTTTAAAGTCTAATTTTAAAGATAATTTTAAGGAATTATTAGAACATAGAATAAAGATTCTAAGTTTATAGAAGGTTATTAATTATTATTTTAAAACAAGTCTTCAAGATTTATAAAAACCTAAAAGACATTGTAGTTTACTATACCAAAACAAAATCGAGTTGTTTTAGAGCAAGATCGGCACGAGCAATTTTAATTTTTATATTATCGCCAAGTTGGTACGACTTTTTAGTTTCTTTACCTAATAAGCGATAGTTGGGTTCGTCGAATATGTAAAAATCGTCATCTAGTTCACGTATGTGTACTAAGCCTTCGCATTTGTTGTCGTTAAGTTCTACATAAACACCCCATTCGGTAACGCCCGAGATAATGCCTTCGAACTCTTCTCCTACCCTGTCTTTTAGAAATTCTACTTGTTTATATTTTATTGATGCTCTTTCGGCTTCTGCTGCACGTTTTTCCATCTCAAGATTATCTTTACATTTTGTCTCGTATTTTTCCTGACTTTTCGATTTCCCATTGTTCAAATAATGACTAAGTAAGCGATGTACCATAATATCGGGATATCGTCGAATAGGAGAAGTAAAGTGTGTGTAATATTTGAATGATAATCCGTAATGACCTATATTATGAGTAGAATATTCTGCTTTCGACATTGAACGAACAGCTAGAGTTTCTATAATATCCTGAGTTTTTTCTCCTTTTACTTGTAGAAGTAATTTATTAACCGAATTTGTAATCTTCTCTTGTGATTCGGTATTGATTTTATATCCAAATTTTGTAATAAATTTCGAAAATGTTTCGAGTTTTTCGGGATTGGGTTTATCGTGTATTCGATAAACAAAAGTTTTAGCTTTTTTGTTTTTTTCTACTTTCCCAACATATTCAGCTACTTTCTTATTTGCCAGAAGCATAAATTCTTCAACTAGCTCGTTCGATAAATTATGTTCTTTAAAGAAAATGCCTAATGGATTTCCTTTTTCGTCTAAGTTGAATTTTACCTCTGCTCTTTCGAAAGCAATCGATCCGTTATCGAATCGTTTTTTGCGGAGTATTTGTGCTATTTTATTCATTATTAGCACTTCTTCGTAATAATCGCCTTTACCGGTATCTATAATATTTTGTGCTTCGTCGTAGGTAAATCGTCGGTTCGAATTAATAATTGTTCTTCCGAACCATTCATTACGAATATTAGCATCATCATCGATTTCGAACACAGCACTATAGCAAAGTTTATCTTCGTTTGGACGTAAGCTACAAATGCCATTCGACAAACGTTCAGGTAACATTGGTACTACTCTGTCGACCAAATAAACCGATGTTCCTCTTTTGTATGCTTCCTTATCGAGAATAGAATCTTTTTTAATATAATGACTTACATCGGCAATATGTATTCCAATTTCGTAATTTCCGTTTTTAAGTTTTTTTAACGATAATGCATCATCAAAATCTTTAGCGTCGTCGGGGTCGATAGTTATTGTTGTTGTATCTCTAAAGTCGCGTCTTTCACTAATATCTTCTTTTGTTATTTTATCTGATATTCTATTTGCAGCTTGTTCTATATTCTCCGGAAATTTAATTGGTAAATCGAATTCTGCAAGAATAGCATGCATTTCTGTTTCGTTGTTACCCGGGTTTCCTAGTATTTCGACAATTTCGCCAAAAGGATTTTTAAAATTTTTTGGCCAATGTGTAATTCGTACAATTACTTTCTGTCCGTTTTTTGCCTTTTTTAATTTACTGGGTGGTACAAAAATATCGTATGGCATTTGTTTTTTTGGACTAACAACAAAAGCATAATTTTTCGATATTTCAATAATTCCGATTATATTCTTTTTCGAGCGCTCAATAATTTCAACAACTTCACCTTTGGCTTGTTCCGATTTTTTTTGTGCATATAAATATACTTTTACCAAGTCGCCATTAAGTGCTTGGTTTAGGTTGCTTTGACTAACAAATATGTCTTCTTCCCTATCGTCGCAAATAATAAATCCGGCTCCTTTTTGGGTAAGGTCAACCTTACCGATGACATAACCACCTTTCGATTTTAATTTGTATTTACCTTGATATATCTCCGAAATCTGATTGTCTTTTGCAAGTTGTGGTAAAATATTGTTTATTTCTTTTCGAATAGCAGAATTGTCAATTCCCATTTTTTTCGAAATCTGCTTGTAATTAAATGTTTTGGTGGGATAGTTTGTGAAAATTCCTAATATTTTATTTGATAGAGCACTCTTATTTATATTTGTGCTTGATTTTTTTTTTTTTTTTTTTTTTGTCATGTATTTGTATTAATTTTTTATTGTGCAAGTTAGTTATTGATTATTACATAATAATTAATTTAATATTAAATATATATTAAATAATTCTTGCACTTTTATTTATGTGAATGAATTTTGGGGTAATTTAATGTTTTTTGAACGATACTTTCTTTAATTATTATTGAGGCTAAACGATATTCAGATAATTCGGCTACAAATGTAATAAATAATTATCAATTTTGTAATTTTTGTATAATAAAGATTTGTAATTATCACAAATTCAGATAATAAAGTTCAATAATTAATTTTTTTTATACGTGTTATATGTCTTTAACAAAAACAGCAAAAATAATAAACCAAAGAAAAATAGTAAAAATGTCTTTCCCATACTTTTATCGAGATATAAAGCAATTACCTGAAATAAATCTTTATTTGCAACAGAACTAGCAGATTTAATATTTTCTATAAAATTATTATAAGTAAATATTGTTAGAAGCTCTAGAAACCCGAATATTAATGCTATCGATAAGCGAATGTGATATTTTTTTATCATAGTAATAAATAATTAATTTTCGTTTAAAAATTTTTCTGCAATATACTTAACCGATTCATTAATAGGAACAAAATGGTAATTTAATTCTTTAATTATTTTATTATTCGAGTAGTATGATTTTCGTACTGCAGCTTCAATAATTTCTTTTGTTATTACCGGTTTCGAGAAAAATAGTTTAGAACGTAAATTGTCGAAAATGTAAGCTAGTTTTAACATTATACCCGAAGCTTCTATCGACGGTTCTTTACAGTTAATATTATTTGCTATTTGTTTAAAATAGTTTTGGTAAGAAATATTCTCAGAAGAAAGAATGTATCGTTCCGAATGAATACCTTTTTCAACAAGTTGAATCATTATTTGTGCTACATCGCGAACATCAACATAAGCTGTTATTCCCGATGTGTAGAATTTCATCCCCTTTTTTATCTGTGTAAACATATTTGAACTTCCTTCGTCCCAATTTCCAACACCAATTATTACTGCAGGATTTACAATAACAGCATTTAAACCTTCTTCTATTCCGCGCCAAACTTCCAATTCGGCTAAATACTTGCTCTTTGCATATGTAGATTTATTACTCGGATTATCTGAGCCAATTGTTTCTATAAAAGTATTATTATCTTTTTCGTTTATGGCTGCAATAGAGCTAACAAAACACAGTTTTGTATTATTAGCTATACATGCGTTTACTATATTTTCGGTTCCTTTAACATTTATTTCCAGAATTTTATCTTTATCTTTTTTATAAAACGATACGAAAGCTGCACAATGATATACTGTGTCGATATCTTTTAGATTATCCGATAAAGATTCGTAATCTAAAACGTTTGCGTTAACCCATTCAATTTTCTTAAAGTAATTGTCGGAATCGTTGGTGTAGTACGCGAGAATTCTCTTTACAAATTCTAAGTTACTATTCGTTCGTTTTATTGCCCTTACTGTATAATTATTTTTTAAAAGATAATACAGTAAATGAGCACCTAAAAATCCTGTTCCTCCTGTTACTAAAATCATTTGTATATATTTATTTTATTTCTCCCCAAATTAATTTTTTCCCGAAACCTAATCTGTTATCTGTAAATTTTAAGAACGATAATTTTACAATCCATATATTTGTTTTCATAAGCATAGCAATCGGGAATCGTTTTAAGTATTCGTTTTTAGCTATCTTGTGTAATTCTTCTTTGGGTTGTATCATTTGTCCTTGAAACTGAACGCCTTGAATTTTACCAATTATATTAGTTTCTAAAACTATTGAACCAGCCACAATATTTTGTTTTATAGCATCTTGAGCATGTTTTGTTTGCATATCGGAAGTAAATATTAATGCGTTTTCACTTTCGTGATATACATAGAAACAATTTGCACAATATGCCATATTGTTATTAGATGTTGATAATGTTAAAACATGATGTTTTTTTATAAATTTAGTTATTCTGTTATCCGGTTTATTATTCATCAGAAACTCATTATTTGTTTTATCTCAGCAAATGTAAAACAATATTTTTTATACCGAATAATTTAGTTAAAATCAATAATAGAAATTTATTTTTTGAATTGTAAAAAACACTAAATTTACCGAATAAATAATATTAATAAATTATACATACTATTGAAAAAGATTTTTTATTTAGCGATAGTTATTTTATCTGTTATTAGTTGTAATAGTAAGAATAATGCCGAGAAAGAAGAACTAAAAGATATTAAAATTAATACTTTAACAGAAGTAGGACAGGAGGTTCCTGATTTTTCGTTTACAACAATTAATTCCGATACCATTAATATAAGTGATTTAAAAGGGAAAGTTGTTTTTCTGAATTTTTTTGCAACCTCGTGTCCTATTTGTATGAAAGAAATGCCATATCTCGAAAAAGATATTTATAAGATATTTAAAAATAAAGATTTTGTATTATTAAGTTTTGGAAGAGAACATTCTGAAAAAGATATTCGAGATTTTTATAAAAAATGGACCTATAATTTTACTATTTGTCCCGATACTAATAGAGTTATATATAGTTTATTTGCAAATAAATATATCCCACGAAATATTATTTTAGATAAAACCGGAAAAATTGTATTTCAAAAAACAGGTTTTTCCAAAGAAGAACTTAATAAAATAACAGAAATAATTAGCAAAGAGTTAAATAATTAATTAGTTTTTTGATAGTATTCCAATTATTCATAATTTCGCATAAAAATTAAAAATAAAGATATATGTTTTCAGGAATAGTAGAAGAGGCAGCAAAAGTTGTAAAGCTTGAGAAAGACAAATCGAATTTGCATATTACAATGGAATGTTCGTTTGTAAACGAATTAAAAATCGATCAAAGTATTTCGCATAACGGAGTTTGTTTAACAGTTGTAAAATTCGATAAAGAAAATAAAACATTTACTGTTACAGCAATACAAGAAACCCTTGATAAGTCGAACTTAGGATTACTCGAAGTAGGTTCTAAAGTAAATCTAGAGCGCAGTATGAAAATCGATAGTTTACTCGATGGTCATATGGTACAAGGACACGTCGATCAAACAGCAAAATGTACAAATGTTCGCGAAGCCGATGGTAGTTGGTATTTCCGTTTCGAATACGACCCTGCTCTCGAAGATTATATTACCGTTGAGAAAGGTTCGGTTTCTGTTAATGGTGTTAGTTTAACTGTTGTAAACTCAAAAGATAATTCGTTCGAAGTTGCAATAATCCCTTTTACTTACGATTTAACAAATTTTCATCAAATAAAAGAAGGTACTATTGTTAATCTGGAGTTCGATATTATTGGAAAATATGTTGCAAGAATTGTTCGACAACAATTAAATAAATAGAATATTGTAAAATATTTTATGATAAGAATACCTTAAAAGTAAAGTTTCAAGTTGTTTATGTCATGTTGAGCTTGTCGAAACATCTCATTTTTAAACTGATAGATTAACTTCGTTGAGCTCGTTTCTCTCGGTTATTCAACTTCGTTCAGAATGACAATAATCTAAGCTTTTTGGACATCCTCACTTTGCTTTTGCTAATTATTATCTTTTATTTAATAAATGTATCTTTATATATAAATTTTAATATTGCAGATATTTAAAAACGCGAAAAACGTAATATTATGAAAATTAAATTTTTAGTATTTACTATTTTATTAGCAGGATGCAGTAAAAACGAAAAACTTCCGGAATATGTTATTCCAAACGACGAATTTGTTTCAATTATTGTTGATATCCATTTGTTAGATGGAATGATGAATGAAGTAAATATTCGTAGAGAAATAACACGACACGACACTATTAATTTATATTCAGAAATATTTAAAAATCACGGTTATACAAGAGCTCAATTCGATTCTTCGATAATTTATTATACTAACGATATTAATAAATACGATAAAATATATAATGAAGTTCTGAATAAACTTAATAGAATGGAAACAGAATTAAAAGGCGAAGAAGAAGAAAATAAAGAAACAAAGAAGTAAGTATTTGATATGAGAAGATTTTCGGCTAATTATATTTTCCCGATAAGCAATAAGCCTATTAAAAATGGAATTGTTGAGGTTGATGATTATGGTAATATTCTAAATATTATAGATACTCAAGGTAAATTAAGCGAATCGAGAAAATTAGAATTTTATAACGGTATTATTGTTCCCGGATTTATTAATGCTCATTGTCATCTGGAGTTATCGCATTTTAAAAATGTAATTGAAAAAAATGTCGGACTTCCACAGTTTATCACTAAAATAGTGCAAAATAGAAATGCTAAATATAATACAATTTTCGATGCAGCTAAACGTGCCGATAAACTAATGAAAAACAATGGTATTGTTGCTGTTGGCGATATATCAAACAATACCGATAGTTTGGAAGTAAAAAAAAGCAGCTCTTTATATTACCACACTTTTGTAGAATGTTTCGGTTTGGAGACTGTAAATGCAAAAAGCATTATTAACGATAGTATAGAAATATTAAATCAATTCGAAAGCAATAAATTGGTTGCATCAATAACTCCGCATGCACCATATTCTGTGTCTGAGAAACTTTTTAAACTTGTGTTTTCGCACAATAAAAAAAACAATAGCATAATAAGTATTCACAATCAAGAAAGTAAGGAAGAGAATAAAATGTTTTTTAATAAAACCGGAGAACTGTTTGATTTATTTAGTAAGAAGGAAAATAGTTTAAACGATTGGAAAGCAAAGGGAAAAAGTTCATTAAGTTATTTAATGGAATTATTGCCGAAAAATAGTAATATCTTGCTTATTCATAATTGTTTCTCAGATAAGAACGACATTCTTAATGCAAAGAAAAATCACAATAAATTATTTTGGGTACTATGCCCATTATCAAACGAATATATAGAGAATAATCTTGCTGATATTAAAACTATAAGAGCGCATGTAAAAAATATAGCACTTGGTACCGATAGTCTTGCTTCTAACACTAATTTGTCTATCCTCGACGAGATAAAAAGAATAATAGTAGAATGTCCCGAAATTGAATTAGAAGAGTTATTAAAATGGGCAACTATAAATGGAGCAAAAGCACTTAATATCGATAATGTTTATGGTAGCTTGGAAGTAGGGAAGAAACCCGGATTAAATTTAATTACTAATATTGATTTTAAAAACTTACAAATTACAGAAAGCAGTGATGTACTTCCGTTATTATAGTTATTTATTTTCTTAATTATTTAATATTATTTTTAATTAAATATTCTGCAAATTCTTTATTTTTAATTAATATGTGATTATCGAACCAGTTTTCTAAAAATAACAACATATTTATACAAATATTTTTATTGTTGTTTCGAAAATCGCTTTGAAATATAATTATTCTATTAATAAAAACATTATGTTCTTTTCTATGATCGTCGAATTTCGGATACTTACTATTACTCAAATATATTTCTTCTTTTACAAGATAATTTTCGGCATAATATACTAACGAATAAAATATTTTCGAGATACTTTCTTTATTAAAATCTTGATTTGTTATATGTTTTTTTAAAAGATTAATTATATCTAAAAACTTTTTATGTTGTTCGTCGAGAAATTCAACATTTAAGGTGTATTTCTCTTTCCAACAATATTGTTTTATTGTACTTTCCATAATTTCTGGGGTATAAATAATTAGTACAAAGATATTTGTATAAACAAAATAAACAATGATAATTATCATAATAACAGGGCAATAGCCTTTTGTTTTTTGGTAAAGCCCAGAGTTGTTATTCAATAATTAAGAAATAATTAATTGCTATAAGTAATTTTTTGTCAATAAATAATATTTTTTTTTGTGAGAAATGAATTTGTAAATAATATTAACTTTGTTATATAAATATTTATAAGTATGACATAGGAAATTTGAAAAAATCTAAAAACATATTAGTTTGTCCGTTAAATTGGGGTTTGGGTCATACAAGTAGAGTAGTTCCAATAATATTTTATTTAATAGAAAAGGGTTATGATGTTATTCTTGCAGCCGATATTGATATTATAAATTTTTTGAAGTGCGAATTTCCCAATATTAAAACCCTATTATTACCCTCGTATAAAGTAAAATTTTCGAAGCGGAAATCCCAACTTTTTGTACTTTTAGCGCTTATTCCCAAAATTTTATATCATACAATAAAAGAGCATTTCTTATTAAAAAAAATTATTGTAGCTCATAATATCGATATAGTAATTTCCGATAATCGTTATGGATTATGGAACAAACATGTGCACAGTATATTTATTACCCATCAGAGTATGATAAAACTCCCCAATGGATTTAAGATATTTGAATATTCTTTGTATTTATTTATTCGATTATTAGTTTCGAGATTCGACAGATGTTGGATTCCCGATTTTAATGATATTAGAAATCTCTCCGGAGATTTATCGCATAAATATCCTATTTCCCCAAATGCAGAATTTATTGGTCCGCTTTCGCGATTTCTATTAAGTAACGAAAATATAACAACAGATAATAAGATTGATATACTTTGCGTATTATCGGGACCCGAGCCGCAGCGCTCGATTTTCGAGAGTATTTTATTAAAGCAATTAAGTAATGTAAATAAAAAAATTGTATTAGTTCGTGGCACAAATATAAAGGCAGAAGATTATAGTTTTAAAAATAATATTACCGTATTTGATATTTGCAATAGCAATAAATTAAAAAAACTGATTCTATCGGCTTCTGTAATAATCTGTCGTTCGGGATATTCGTCAGTTATGGATTTAATGGCATTAAATAAAAAAGCAATTTTGGTTCCCACACCCGGGCAAACCGAACAAGAATATTTAGCAAATTATTTACAAAAACAAAATTGGTTTTATTACGAAAGGCAAAATTATTTCGATGTAAATAATGCATTAGGTAAATGTCGTAAATATTCGTGTAATGATATTTTTAATTCTCACGAATTACTTTTAGAAGCTATTAACAATATAGTTACCACCCATTTTGTCGAAAAAAAATAAGTTTGTGCAAATTTTACTTTGTTATATTTTGTACATATATTTGTACATAACAGTGTACTAAAATTAAAAAGTTATGCTTACAACGACAATTTCAAGTTTCAGAAGAGATATTAAAAGGTATCTTGACAGAGTTACAGAGAACTTTGAGACTTTGATAATCAATCGTGGAAAAGATAATGGTGTTGTAATAATGTCTTTGGATGAATATAATTCATTATGTGCAACACAACATGAGTTATCATCAAAGGCGAATGAGAAAAGATTGGACTCTGCAATCGGAAAATTAAAAAAAGGTTCATCATTTGAAAAAGAAATCATTGAATAATGAAATATATATTTGTAGATGAATCTTGGGAAGATCATTTATCTTGGGAAAAAATTGATAAGAAAATGCTAAAAAGGATAAATAATTTATTAAAAGAAATTTCTCGTACTCCTTTAATGGAATAGGCAAACCTGAAGCTCTGAAATATAAATACAAAGGATTTTGGTCTCGAAGAATTGATGGAGAACATCGATTGATATACAAAGTTAATGAAAATGAAATATTAATTACAAAATGTAGATATCACTACGATTAAACAAAAAACGGGTGGTAATACGGCGCCAAATTCAAGCGGGGCGTAGGGTAGCGATTCGACAAAAAATCCTATCTTTAAACTTATTAACGGCAAATAAATAAACGGGGCGAAGACCCACATGTAACTTAACGCAGGACCGATAGATTTCATCAAATTACTATATCCAACAGAGTTGATTAATAGGGGTTTTTATTAATCCTGTTAGAGTTGTAAGTCGGGAATGAATTATAATTAGCTTAAAACTAACAAGCTTGTTGATGTAACAACAAATCCAATAATCCATCCGGAATAAACTTGAGGTGGATTATGTGTTTTTAAAATCATTCGCGATGAAGCAATTAAACCCGACAGAATAATTACTGGTAATAAATAAAACATAAGATTTACTCCTAAAAGAAACGAAAAACCAACAATTGTTCCGGCAAGTCCCCCAATGCCAATCATGTGGGCGCTTATTTTCCATTTATAAGAAATAATCAATAAAACAAGAATTGTAATAAACGAAGCTAAAATAAAGCTTTCGATAATAATTGGAACAGCAAGACGATGTAACAAAAAATAGCAAAATAAATATACCACAGAAGTAGTTGCAAAAGGAATAATTCTTTCCTTATGATTACTCATTTCTAGATTTTTAATAATATTATGAAAAAAGTAAAAAGGAACAAATAGTAAGGGTAATAGGAAAGTACTAATAAATACAATTAAAAAAATTATTTTTTTTGCATCGAAAGTTAGAAAATTAATATACGAATTAGAGTTAAATAGTATTAAAATACCAATACTTGGCATAATTAAAGGATGAAAGACAAACGAAAAAAATTTTGAAAAATTATTTATTGTTGAATTCATATTAGTAATAAAAAGAGTTTATAATTACTTAAAGTTTTTTTCTTAAACGAGCTACCGGAATATTTAATTGTTCGCGATATTTTGCCGCTGTACGTCGTGCTATATTATATCCTTTTTCTTTCAATAAATCTGTTAGTTTTTCATCTGTTAAGGGTTTCTTTTTATTTTCGTTTTCTATGCTTTCTTTAAGTATCGATTTTATTTCGCGTGTCGAAACTTCTTCTCCACTAGTATTTGTTAAGCCTTCTGAGAAAAAGTATTTAAGTGCGAATGTACCAAAATGAGTTTGAATATACTTACTATTCGCAACTCTCGAGATAGTAGAAATGTCTAAATCTGTTTTTTCTGCTATGTCTTTTAAAATCATTGGTTTTAATTTCGATTCGTCTCCTTCGAGAAAATAATCGTGCTGATAATTTATTATAGCATTCATAGTAAGCAGGAGAGTATTTTGTCTTTGTTTTATAGCATCAATAAACCATTTTGCAGAATCGAGTTTTTGTTTTACAAAACTAACAGCTTGTTTTTGGTCTTTATTGTTAGCTTTTTTATTATTGCTATATGCTTTAAGCATTTCGGTATATGTATCGCTAACTTTTAACGAGGGTATATTTTTCGAGTTAAGCGATAATTGTAATTCGTCATCAATATTTTCGAGAAAAAAATCGGGCATTATTGTTTGAATATTATTCTCTTGCATATCGGTAAAACTACCACCTGGTTTAGGGTTTAGTTTTAATATTATATTAATGGCTTCTTTTAATTCTTCTTCGCTAATATTTAAGCGAGTAATAATTTTATCGTAATGTTTTTTTGTAAATTCATTAAAATAGTACTTAAGAATTTTCCAAACCAATTCAATTTCAGGATTATTACGATTTTTATTTTCAATCTGAAGGAGCAAGCATTCTTGTAAATTTCGAGCACCTACTCCTGTAGGCTCAAGGTCTTGTATTATTCTTAATATTTCGAGTAATTTTTCTTCTGTAGTTTCAATATTTTGCGAAAATGCCAAATCGTTAACTATAGAATCAAGTCTGCGTCTGATATAACCGCTATCATCAACATTTCCAATTAAATATAGTGCTAATTGATAATCATTATCGTCTAAATATTTTAAGCTTAATTGATTTATTAAATTCTCATGAAAACTTGTTCCAACAGAAAACGGAATATCTACATGTTTGTCGTCTTTTGAATAGTTTTTAGCCGATAATTTATACGCCGGAACATCTTCGTCGTTAATATAATCTTCTAAAGTAAACTCATCTTGATTATTATCAACGTTATCTTCGCTAATGTTATCTTGAGAATTATCGTCAATATTATTATCGTTTCCTTCTTCAAGAACAGGGTTTTCTTCTAGCTCCTTTTTAATTCGTTGTTCAAGTTGCATTGTTGGAACTTCTAACAACTTAATCATTTGAATTTGTTGAGGCGAAAGTTTTTGTAATAGTTTTTGTTGTAAACTTTGTTTTAACATATCCTGTACTTAACGAGAAATTTATTTATAATAAATTAAAATTCAGCATTTTTTGGTGTTCTTGGGAATGGAATAACGTCGCGAATATTACTCATACCTGTAACAAACAACAATAATCTTTCGAAACCTAAGCCAAAACCACTGTGAGGAGTTGTGCCATATTTACGAGTTTCTAAATACCACCAGAGATCTTTTTCCGGAATTCCCATTTCGTGCATTCTGGTTGTTAGTTTCTCATAATTTTCTTCTCTTTGCGAGCCGCCAATAATTTCGCCAATTTTGGGGAATAAAACATCCATTGCCCCAACAGTTTTTCCATCATCGTTTTGTTTCATATAAAAAGCCTTAATATCTTTAGGATAATCAATTACAATTACAGGCATTTTAAAATGATTTTCTACTAAATATCTTTCATGTTCGCTTTGCAAATCGGCACCCCATTTTACGGGAAATTCAAATTTTTGATTCGATTTTTCTAAAATTTCTATAGCTTCGGTATATGTAATTCTTTTAAAATCATTAGTAGCAACTGACTCAAGTCGTTCAATAAGTTCTTTATCAAACATTTTATTTAAGAATTCTAAATCGTCTTTACAATTATCGATGGCATATTTAATAAGATATTTTAAAAAATCTTCGGCCAATTCCATATTATCGTTAATATCGTAAAAAGCCATTTCTGGTTCAACCATCCAAAATTCAGCTAAGTGTCGAGGAGTATTTGAGTTCTCGGCTCTAAAAGTAGGGCCAAAAGTATATACATTCGAAAGAGCCATAGCCCCGAGTTCAGCTTCTAATTGTCCCGAAACAGTTAAATTGGTTGATTTACCAAAAAAATCTTGCGAGAAATCAATATCCCCGTTTTTATCTTTAGGAGTATTTTTAATATCAAAATTTGTAACCTGAAACATCTCTCCGGCACCTTCGGCATCAGAACCGGTAATTATTGGAGTATGTAGATAGTAAAAACCTTTATCGTTAAAATATTTATGTATAGCAAAAGCCATTGCATGTCTAATTCTAAAAACAGCACCAAAAGTATTTGTTCTGAACCTTAAATGAGCATTTTCGCGTAAAAATTCCATCGAATGTCCCTTTTTTTGTAAGGGATAAGTCTCGGTGTTTGCTGTTCCATAAACCACAATTTCGCTTCCCTGTATTTCTGTTGCCTGTCCTTTACCCATCGATTTTACAAGCTTGCCTGTAATACCAACACTTGAACCTGTAGTGATTTGTTTTATCAATTCTTCGTCAAATTTTTCAATATCAACTACAATCTGAATATTATTTATTGTAGAACCATCGTTTAATGCAATAAAGGCAATTTTTTTATTTCCGCGTTTTGTTCTTACCCAACCTTTAACATGAACATCTCGATCAACATTTGTCGATGCAAGCAAATCTTTTACAGTGCTGCGTTTTAGTGTCATTATTAATAAAATTTATGTGTTTTAAAAATATTGTATTATTATATTAAAATACAAAAATAATATTTTTAACTTATATATATGCATATCATAGGAATAAAGACATTTCAAAATTTATCGAATATAATAATTTAAGTATTAATATTTTAATGGCAATAACCGGACTTTTACTTATAGTTGTATTGTAAAATATGTATTTTTCTAATCAATACGTGGGCTTTGTTTCGTCGCCTCCGTTTGCTAAGAAAAATTACATTTTTTACTTCTATAATCTATATCAGTGCAATCCCTATTGCATATAACCCAACAACAGAGTAAAAACCCTCAATATAAATGTACTTTACAGGATATTAAATTTAATACAACAAATGTGTTTAGTAATTTTCAAAATTAAGGATGTTTTATTTGTTTTTTTATTTTATTTTTTGTAATTTATTTCAATAATATTTTCACTCTCTTTTTTGCCTGAAATTAATGTTATTTTGGGCTTTCCGCAAGTTATTATTAATTAAAATATATACATTATGAAGAATTGGTCGGTAGAAATTAATGTTTTTGAAGATGAAAAATTGAACAAATCTATGTTGTTTGTAATAAACGATATAGTAGATGAATTTGATAAACTAATACCTGCCGGACCACAATTAGGATTTAAAAAAATACAAATAGTTAACGATCAGTTATATGGTCCAACTTTATATTGGCCCTTACATAATGATTATTATAAAATTGGTTTAAATGTTTCCGGTTTGTTTTATAATCAAATAGCTTTTCAATATACACAAGTATTTAGTAAGCTTTATTGTGATCCGCGCATTAGTAATTGGTTTATCGAAATAATTGCCCATATTTCATCAATGTATATTCTTGATTTTTTATCGGAAAAATGGAAAAATGATTACCCGAACGAAAATTTAAAGAATTACTACAAGAAATTTGCCGAGTATAAAAATAATTTGCTTGGTTCAGCATTTAGTATAGTCGATATTGTTAAATATCAAGTAACTGGGAATTGGATTGAAAACCAAATAGCTAAACTTCGAAAAAACGATAAACTAAATAGAGCAAAAATATTAATTATTGCTTTCGAAGTATTAGCCTTATTTAACGACAATAAAGAATGTTGGAAATTATTGCCATATATTGGGAAATATACAATTCCTGCTACACCAAAAGATTCGTCTAGTCTTATTATAAACAGGCAAGCTATTCCAGATTTTGAGAATTTAGTTTTTAATGTTCCCGATAATTTAAAACCGGCTCTTGTTAAGTTATTAGAAAAATTTGGAGTTTACGATTTTGGGTAAAGTCAATAGAAGTATAAATTTAATTTAAAACATTTTTGTTATGGAAGAGAAATTTGTTACAATAGCGATACATACTTTTTCCATGGCTCAGGTTATTAAAGGGCATTTGGAAGCAGAAGGTATTGAATGTTATTTAAAAGATATTAATATTATTCATTCTGCTGTTCCCGGAGGGGTAAAAGTAAGAGTTAGCTCAAAAAACTTAGAAAAAGCTCTTAGAATTGTAGAGAAAGTAAATGAGAAAATTCGCGACGAAAACAGAGATTCGCCTGATGAGACTTTTGATAGTAATGTTCAAAAGATACTTGTTCCTATAGATTTTTCCGATTATTCAATAAATGCATGCAAATATGCTGTTGGATTAGCTGAAAAACTTAATGCCGAAATAAAATTACTTCATGTATATTACAATCCCGTTGTTAATTCTATGCCATTAACCGATACGTATTATTATCAGGTAAATATGGATGAAATTATTCGCGAAATAGAATTGCGAGCAAAACAAAATATGGAAAAGTTTTATTGCGATTTGAAAGATAAACTTGAAAAAGATAATATACAAGGAGTAAAAATCGATTATGCTTTAGTTAGGGGTGTAGCTTCCGACGAAATTGTTGAAATGAGCAAAGCATATAAACCCGAAGTTATTATTATTGGAACCAGAGGACAAGGCGAAAAAGAAAACGACCTTATTGGTAGTGTTGCCGTAAAAGTTATTGAAAACACCAAAGTTCCTGTTTTGGCTATTCCCGAAGATGCTATTTATTTGGGCATTAACACAATAAATATTATGTACGCTACTAATTTCGACGAATCGGACAATATGGCTATAAGAAAGTTAATGAATATTATTTCTTCTTTCGACTTCAGATTGTTTTGTGTACATATTGGTAATTTAAAAACCAAACAATGGGATAAAGCTAAAATGGATAATTTTAAAGATAATTTAAAAAAAGATTATAAAGATTATGAAATTGAGTGTGCAATTATAGAAGAAGATGACTTTTTAATTGGGGTTCAGAAATATATTCGCAAAAAGAAAATTGATATACTTGCAATGGTTACTCATAAAAGAAATATAATAGCAAAATTATTTAATCCCAGTTTAGCTAAAAAAGTGTTTTTTCATTCTAATATTCCACTATTTGTTTTTCATTCTAATAAATAATTAAAAAGTGCTGTAGCAATAACTAAATCAACTTGATTGGTAATTTTTATATTTTCACGATTTCCTTTTATTAAGTTGATTTTTATCCCCTTGCTTTCTGCAACAGATGCGTCATCTGTAAAGTTCTTATTATAAGTCTGCTTATATGCATTTATAATGTCTTTTGCATAAAATGTTTGTGGAGTTTGTATTAGTTTATAATTGTCCCTATCAACAGGTTTATTATTTTTATCATCAACAAATCTTACCGAATCTACCAAATCGATATACGGAATAGCATTTTTTTTCTCTTTTGCAATTCTAAAACTCTCCGAAATAGTATTGTAATTAACCAATGGACGAACAGCATCATGAATAGCAACAATACTATTGGAATCGATTAATGAAAGAGCATTTTTTACCGAATGAAAACGAGTTCTTCCTCCTGTTACAATCGAGTGCTTAATATTAAAATCGTATTTTGTACATAATTCTTTCCAATATTCAATTTGGTTTTCGGGTAGTGCAACAATTATATTTATCGATGAATTATAATTATAAAATGCTTTTATACTTTCCATTAAAATAATTTTATTATTAATAGAAAGAAATTGTTTAGGTAAAGAATTTTTCATTCTTTTTCCTGTTCCTCCTGCTACAATTATTGCAAATTGCTTCATGTATTTTTATTTAACAATATTTTGTATTTCAAAGATATAAAATCATAATATATGGGCAAAAGAATGCTTGTATTCTATAACGATTTAATTTGTACATTGTATTGATATAAAGATGGTGTACAAAAATCCGGATTATTGTCATTCTGAGCGAAGTCAAAGAAACGAGCTCAACGAAGTTAGTCTGTCAGTTTAAAAATGAGATATTTTGACCACGCTCAATATGATAAATTAAATTAAAATTTCACTTTTTGTACCCCATCTTATAATTATAAATTAATAATCTTTAGCTGTGTATAAATATCGTTTAATATTTTGTTTTGGTGTTTTTGCAAATTCTTCGGGATACAATTCAATTTTTGATAATTGCATATGTTTTGGAAAAGTTTGATTTGTTAAATGTTTATTTTTTTCTAATAGTTCTAATAGTTTCTTTTCAGATATTTTGTCTTTATCAACCGAGTCGTAATCGGGATGTACTAAGGCAATTAATTGAGTTCCTTTTTGAATTACAACTGATTCTTGAATATATTGAAAATTGTTTAGTTTTGCTTCAATTTCTTCGGGATAAATATTTTCTCCCGATGCACCTAATAGTAAACTTTTACTACGTCCTTTAATAAAAACAAAATTTTCTTTATCGATTATACCAAGGTCACCGGTATGGAACCAACCATCTTTAGCGAGAACATGTTCGGTAGCTTCTTTGTTTTTATAATAACCATAGAATAAATTTTCTCCCTTAACCATTATTTCGCCAACAACATTATATGGGTCTTCCGAATCTATTTTTATATCAAGAGTATCGACCATGCTACCAGAAGAGCCTAATTTTGTTATGTCCCAGTTTGAATAGCTAATTAAAGGACCACATTCTGTCATTCCATATCCAATAGAGAAAGGGAACTTAATTTTATGAAGGAAATCTTCTACTTCTTTATTAAGCGCAGCTCCTCCAATAACTATTTCGTGGAAATTACCACCAAAAGAATCAACTAATTTAGCTCTTATTTTATTTAGAATTGTTTTGTTGAGTAAAGGTACTTTAAGCATAAGCTTCAGCGATTGCTTATTTAAAGCTGGAAGAATTTGTTTTTTGTACATTTTCTCCATAATAAGCGGTACCGAAAGAATTAAATTAGGTCGAATTTCTTTATATGCCTGAATAATAATTTTTGGCGAAGGTGTTCGTGTAAGAAAATGAATATGACATCCTATTGTAAAAGGCCATAAAAACTCAAAAGCACAACCATAAGTATGTGCAAGGGGTAAAAACGAAACAATATTATCACCCGATTTTAATGGCATATTATTTATGGCAAACCTAATATTTGCGGCTAAACTGTTTAATGGCAAAACTACTCCTTTAGAAAAACCTGTTGTTCCTGATGTGTAATTTAAAACACCAACTTCTTTATTTGAAATTTTCTGGATATTAAAGGATTTTGCACTAAGTCCGTTTGGATATTTTTTTGCGTAAATCTCATCTAATTTATTATATTTTTTCTGAATATTTTCACGATTTCCTTCAATTAACAATCTAAAGTCGTTTAAAGAGAATATTGCTCTTAGATTGGGCATACTTTCTTCGTTAAGATTTTCCCATATCGGATCACCCGAAAATAAAACAACCGAATCGGAATGATTAACAATATGATGAACATCGTTAGGTAAAAAATCGGGAAGAATTGGAACAACCACTGCTCCATATGTTATTATTGCTAAATAAGTCATTCCCCAGTTAGCGGAATTTTTACTAATTAAAGCTATTTTATCGCCTTTTTTCACATCACATTCTTCAAACATAATGTGAATACGAACAATTTTGCGGGCTATATCTTTGTATTTAAAGCACTTACCTTTGTAGTCGGAAAGAGCAGGAAGTTCCCAGTTTTCTTTTATACTGGACTCAATGTATTCAATAAAATTTTCTGATAACATATATTATGATTATTGGTTTCTGTTTAGTAATATTTTAAAAAATATATTACAGATAACTTGTAAAGATAAAAAACATTATTTTAAATGCAAATATGTATATATGAATGTATTTTTATTACTTTTCTTAACAATATTATTAATTTTGTGCTTTAAATTCGATATTAATAATTGTAAATTATCAGAACAAATTATGTATAGTAAGTTCTATATGATAATTGAATTTGTTTTGAGTTTTTAAATTATTGCGTTTTTCATAAAACTATTGAATTTAGAAATGTATTAACAGTAAAAAATAAGAACATGAAAGACCTTACTATTTATAATACGCTAAGTAGAAAAAAGGAAAAATTTATACCAAATAATTCTCCTTATGTTGGAATGTATGTATGTGGGCCAACTGTATATGGCGATGCGCATTTGGGGCATGCTCGCCCTGCAATTACTTTCGATCTTTTATTTCGATATTTACAACACTTAGCTTATAAAGTTAGGTATGTTCGTAATATTACCGATGTTGGACATTTAGAAAACGATGCTGATTCGGGTGAAGATAAAATCGAAAAAAAAGCTCGCCTAGAACAACTTGAACCAATGGAAGTAGTAGAATATTTTACAAATAGATACCATGAGAATATGGATTCTCTAAATGTTCTTCGTCCAAGTATCGAACCAAAAGCATCGGGACATATTATCGAGCAGCAAGAAATGGTGAAAAAAATCCTTAAAAATGGATATGGGTACGAGATTAACGGATCAGTATATTTCGATGTAGAGAAATATAATAAAAATTACAATTACGGAAAACTTTCAGGTCGTAAGTTAGAAGATTTATTGTCGAATACTCGTGTTCTTGACGGACAAAGCGAAAAAAGAAACCCTTTTGATTTTGCTCTTTGGAAAAAAGCAAGCCCCGAACATATAATGCGTTGGCCGTCGGAATGGAGCGATGGATTTCCGGGATGGCATCTTGAATGTTCGGTTATGAGTACAAAATATCTTGGAGAGAAATTCGATATTCATGGGGGAGGATTAGACCTTTTGTTTCCGCATCACGAATGTGAAATAGCACAATCAACAGCTGCAAATGGCGAGGAATCGGTAAAATATTGGATGCATAACAATATGATTACTGTTAACGGACAAAAAATGGGAAAATCCTTAGGTAATTTTATTACTCTTTACGAATTATATACAGGCGAGAATGAAGTGTTAAATCAGGCTTATAGTCCAATGACTATCCGTTTCTTTATTTTGCAGGCACATTATCGTAGTACTGTCGATTTTTCTAACGAAGCATTAATGGCAGCAGAAAAGGGACTTCACAAATTGTTAAAAGCCGGAGAAACATTAAAGAAATTAGTTGCCGGTAATAAATCGATGGTAAATATCGATGAGTACGAACAGAAATGTTATAATGCAATTAGCGATGATCTTAATACTCCGATACTAATTTCGCATCTTTTCGATATTGTAAAAATAATTAATTCGGTATATTCAGGAGAATTAGAGATTGATAAAGAAAATATCGAGAAACTAGAAAAATTATATAATACATTTGTTTACGATATCTTGGGATTAGTAAATGAAGAAAAGGAAAGTAGCGAAAATTCTATTAGCGGCGAATTAATAGACATGCTTTTAAATATACGTTTAGAAGCAAAAGCAAATAAGAATTTCGAATTGTCCGATAAAATACGCTATCAACTTGCCGAAAAAGGAATTGTTGTTCGCGATAAAAAAGATGGATTCGAATGGGAATTTGAAAATTAGCATTCCCAAAAATTTAAAATAAAAACCAGCATCCTATAATTTAATTTATAGGATGTTTTTTTGTTATTGATAATCAGGGCATCAGGGCGTGAATTTTTCTGTTATTGCTTTTGTTTTGAATATGTAAATATTTAGATTCTTACTGAGACCGAATATTACTAAAAGCCCCATTAAAATCCGTAATTTATTCCCATCGACAATGTGTTTTGTTTCCCGTGGAACATGTCGGGAGTGTAAGTATTTAAATCGCCTTGGATATTGCTGTTTAAATATTTAATAAAAATATATCCATCGTTTATTATTTGGTATTTTGCTTGTACCGAGAACGATTTGTTTTCCCATTCCGTTGAGTCAATAAAAGGTAGTCCTAAGCGATCGCCTCCAAGACTGTCGTAGTCTTTTCCTTTTTTAGCATCTAGATAATCAATCTTAATATTTAATCCTTTAATAGGTTTAATATTTACAGCAAAATATAATTCTTTACTGTTGTCCATTAGGTAGTGCCCCAGATTATAGCCGTTACTTTCGAAAGTGGTTGTAGGAATGTTGTGCTTATAAGTTAATGGTGTGCTTTTAGTATATTCGGCAGTAATAAATGTATTCGGAATAAGGTCGGCAATTTGTAAGCCAAGTTTTAAGCTCCAAAAATTCGATTCCTCGTCGTTAAAAAAGCGCGAAACCGACAATTCGTCAACAAAAAGCGTAGAATACAGATGTAGTTTTTTTATATTTCGCGAACTAATATCTAAAAACATCTGCGAATTCTGTCCTACATTACGTCCTTTACTGTCGGTGGCATTGTATGTGTGGTCAACCGATTTGTAAAACATTATGGGAATAAGATATTGTAATTTTACACCATCGTCGCTATATATTACTGAATTTCCGAACGAAGCTTTAAAATTTTTAAAAGGAGTTAAGGTAAACATATTTGCAGCAATATATTTATCGTGAAATACATCTCGTCTGTTGGTGCCGTACGAATTTGTAAAGATATAGCTGTTTGCACTATCAACTACTTCCGATACCAACCAGCCGTGAATATAATTAAACTCGAACCACTCTGTTGGTTTTAAACGAAATTTTATTTGAGCAAAAGAAGGTGTACGTCCCGAGAAAATATTTGCTCCATTATAATTTGTTCCCCATTCGAAATTATCTTTTACAATAGATACTGCACCCCAGTTCCACGAGTAAGTTATTCCACCACGCATTTCGCTATAATCGATACCGCCATCAGATGGGAATTTGTAATTTCCGCCCATTCGTTGATTTAATGTGTTTTCTCGTGTTAATACTGTAGTTTCGTGATTGTCGCGTAAGCTGGCGTATACACCAAAATGTTTACCTATATATGCCCATGCTTCAGCTCCGTTCCATCGATGATGATAACTACCACTGTCGTTCATAAGGTATTCTATACCCCCAATAGGATTTATTGTTAGCGAGAAAAGAGAATCTTTATAATTATATAAATCTAAACGTTTATTATAATTCTTATTTGGTTTAATTTCTTTATTAAAATCTTTTAGATAAAATTCCAATTCTTTTTTTTGTCGTTTATTTAATTCGCAATTGCTATTTTGTATAGCATAGAGTTTCTGTGCTATAAATATTCTCGAATATGGTTTTATAGCAGAGTTTAGTTCTATTACTTTAAGTGTTGCCATCTCGTCGAGAAATTCGTAAATCGATGTGTTCGAGATATGATGATATACTTCTTGAGTATATCCACAAAAATTGAGTGATAGAAGGAGCAATAGTGTAAATAATTTTCTCATCGATAATGGGAATATATTGTTAAAAATAATATTTTATAATAAACTTGCTTGAAAAGCATCTATAATGTGCTCAATTTCATATTTGTTGTTTTTTAATAGTATCGATATAATGTCGAAGCGAAATTCCAGATCTATATCAAATTCTTGAGCATAAGCATCGGCAGCTTCGATAATAAATTTTTGTTTTTTTTTTGTTACGGCTTCTTTGGGATTTTCGAAATATTCGCTGCTTCTGGTTTTAACTTCTACAATAACAATTAGCTTATCGATTTTAGCAATTATATCAATTTCTTTTTTCCTGTGTCGCCAATTAGTTTCTAGTATAATATAACCGTTATCGGACAGGAATTTAGCTGCTTGTTTCTCTCCGTTAATACCGGTAATGTTGTGTTGTGCCATAAAATAAATTTGACATTACTAGTTTTTTTTCATATATTATAAAAATATAAAAGTAACATTTTTTTTACTAATGAATCAATTAATTTTAAGCATATTGTTATTTGCAGTTTCCTTTTTAAGAAATGATGTAAATTCATTCGAAGGGAGTATAAATATTGTTGAAAAAAATTGTTATAACACATTTTATTATACTTATAAAGTAAAAAATCAAAATGTTCGAATAGACGAGTTTAATAAAGAAAATAAACTATTAAAATCTCTTTTAATAGATACTGATAAGGAAACGGTTTTTGTTTTAGATTCTAAAAATAAGGCATATGCTAATATTAAAGTAAAATCTGTAAATAATGATTTACATAATTATATGGTAATAAAATCGAGTAATAATCGTATGGTTAATGGATTTAAGTGTTATCAATGGAGAGTAAAAAACACAAAAAAGAATACAGAAATTGCATTTTGGGTAACGAGTAATGATTTATATTTTTTCGAAAAATTAGTTAAGATATTAAATAGAACAAATGAGAATTTCATGTTTTTTAGTCGGATATCTGAAAGTTACGGTTTTTTCCCTATGCTTACTGTTGAAAGAACATTGTTGCGAAAAGAAAAAAATAGGATAGAGGTTGTTAAAATTAAGCCCGAAAATATTAATAATTCTGTTTTTATAATTCCATCCGATTATAAAGAAGTTAGAATTATTAATTCATAAACTCAATAATTACATTTTTATTAATATTTAACGATATTTTTCTTCCCAAAATAATTGGTAGGTTAGGTTCAATGTGTCCGGCTTTAAAGTCGAAACATACGGGAAAATTGTAATCTTTTATTATATCGTATACTATTTGATAGGCAGACTTGCCATATGGTATTTTATTATCATTCATATCATTCATTCCTCCAATAATAAGTCCTTTTAAGTTGTTTAATTTTCCACTTAATTTCAGATTCATCATCATTCTATCTATGTGATATAAATATTCGTCTAAATCTTCGATAAAAAGAATTTTATTATTTGTTTCTATATCGTATTTTGTTCCGGCAATACTGTATAAAACCGATAAATTTCCTCCAACAATTTCGGCTATAGCTGTTCCGGATTTATTAAATTTATGTGCATTTACTTTATACGAAAGTTTATTTCCGGTTAAAGTTGATTTTAATAATTCTAGCGATTTATTATTGTTATTTGCAAAATTTATTGGCATAGAAGCGTGTAAAGTTTCTATTTTTAAAACAGAATTAATATACGAGTGTAATACTGTAATATCGCTATAACCAATAAGCCATTTTGGCGATTTAATAAATTTGTCGAAATTAAAATATTCAAGAATTTGTATAGTTCCGTAACCACCGCGAGCACAAAATATTGCTTTAATTTCTTTATTATCTAGCATTTCTTGCATATCGTCTGTACGTTCTTTATCGGTTCCTGCAAATTGGTTTTTCGATTTAAAAAGGTTTTTTCCAAGCACGACATCGAAACCCCAACTTTCTATAATTTTTATTGCAGGAGTAATTTCTTGTAAAGAAATTTTTCGCGCAGGTGCAACAATACCAATTTTATTGCCTTTTTTTAGGAATGCCGGAGTAATCATATATTTATAAAATAAATTTTAAATTTGTGTCTCTTAAAAGAAAAGAACAATAGTTTATTCAAAGTTATTAATAATGTAACAATTGACAAATTTTTATAATATCGTTTTATTATGTTTTAAACATTATAGTATAAAACATAATCTTAAGTATATTTGCAAATTAGAAAAGTTGAATACATATAAATTTTGCATGATGGGGGAAAATAAAAGATACTTAATAACTTCGGCTTTACCATATTCTAATGGTCCGTTACATATTGGTCATATTGCCGGAGCATATTTGCCTGCCGATATTTTTGTTCGGTATTTAAAGTTAAAAGGGAATGATGTTGCATTTATTTGTGGATCGGACGAACATGGGGTTCCAATTACTCTAAGAGCAAAAAAAGAAGGTGTAAGCCCTCAAGATATTGTCGATAGATATCATAAAATAAATAAAAAGGCTTTTAAAGATTTAGGAATTGCTTTCGATATTTATTATCGTACATCAGATAAATTACATCACGAGACAGCTTCTGAATTTTTCAAAGATTTATATGATAAAGGAGAATTTATCGAAAAAGAAGAAGAACAATATTACGACGAACAAGAAAAACAATTTCTATCGGATAGATATATTGTAGGAACATGTCCGAAATGTAATTTCGATGGAGCCTATGGCGATCAGTGCGAGCAATGTGGCACAAGTCTTAGTCCGAAGGAATTAATTAATCCAAAATCTACAATTAGCGGGAATAAACCTGTATTAAAGAAAACGAAACATTGGTATTTACCTTTAGATAAATATCAAGATACATGGCTGGAAGAATGGGTCGATAGTCATAAGAGCGATTGGAAATCGAATGTATATGGTCAGTGTAAGTCGTGGTTAAATTCGGGATTAAGACCTCGTGCCGTTACTCGCGACTTAAATTGGGGAGTGCCGGTTCCGGTTGAAGGTTCGGAAGGAAAAGTACTTTATGTATGGTTCGATGCCCCAATTGGTTATATTTCGGCAACAAAACAATGGGCTAAAGAAAATAATAAAGATTGGAAAAAATATTGGCAAGACGAAGATACCGAGTTAATTCATTTTATTGGAAAAGACAATATTGTTTTTCATTGTCTTATTTTTCCGTCAATGTTAAAAGCGCATGGTAATTATATTTTACCAAAGAATATTCCGGCTAACGAATTTTTAAATATCGAAGGCAGTAAATTGTCAACATCACGAAATTGGGCTGTTTGGGTTCACGAATATCTCGAAGATTTTCCCGGGAAACAAGATGTTTTAAGATATTCTATTTGTGCAAATTCTCCCGAACAGAAAGATACTGATTTTACTTGGAAAGATTTTCAAAATAGAAATAATAACGAATTAGTTGCTGTTTTCGGGAATTTTGTGAATAGAGCATTAGTGCTTACTAAAAAATATTTCGATAATATTATTCCCGAAAAGGGAGAATTAAGCAATTTCGATAAAGAAACAATTAGTGAGATATCGAATATAAAAGCTAAACTAGAAAAAAGTATTGAGACTTATCGTTTCCGCGAAGCTATTAAATTTGCTATGGATATGGCGCGTCTTGGAAATAAATATTTAGCCGATACAGAACCGTGGAAAGTTATTAAAACCGATGAGGAAAGAGTTAAAACAATACTAAATATTGCCTTACAGATATGTGCAAATTTATCTGTAATTATCGAGCCTTTTATGCCATTTACTGCCGAAAAGCTTAGGGAGTTTTTAAATATCGATAAAATAGCTTGGGAAAAAGCAGGTAGAGCAGATTTGCTCGAAGTAGGACATATTTTAAATAAATCGGAATTGCTTTTCGAGAAAATTGAAAAAGAAGAAATAGAAAAACAACTGCAAAAATTACAAGATTCGAAACTTGCTAACGAAAAAAATAACTATATACCCGAAGAGCAAAAAGAGAATATTGTTTTCGACGATTTTGGCAAAATGGATATTCGTATAGGAACAATTCTTGAAGCCGAAAAAGTTGCTAAAACAAAAAAACTTCTTAAAATTCTTGTCGATACAGGAATAGATAAACGTATTGTAGTTTCAGGTATTGCCGAATATTATAAGCCCGAAGAGATTATCGGAAAACAAGTTAGTATTTTAATTAATCTAGAGCCACGAAAAATTAAAGGAATAGAATCGCAAGGAATGTTGTTAATGGCAGAAAATTCCGATGGAGTACTTAGTTTTATTCAACCCGATAAAGAAGTGCAAAATGGAGGCTATGTGAATTGATTTATAAATAATAATTTTATTTGTAAGAGGGTGTCAAAAAAGTAAAGTTTCAAGTTGTTTATTTAATGTTGAGCTTGTCGAAACATCTCATTTTGAGAATAATTACGGAAGAATACAGATTTGCTAAATATCGAATATTGTGCAGTTTATTTTTTATTTTTTTACTAAGAATTTGGTTTAATTTAAAATTTTCAAGCATTGTTTTTGAACATTTAAAACTTAATTCTTAACTCGCATTATTTATACAAAAGTGTAACGAATTGTATGAATGTGCGATGGGTAGGGAAAGTAATACGGATAATCCCGATTTAGAAATGCCCAAATTTAGGGGTCTTAAAAACTCTAAATTTGTTAGTATTTCTTAATCGCTAAAAATTCGTGAATTTTTCGGATTAATTTCAGACAGAGCTTTTGCATTACCTAAAATAAAGATTTATGTGATTATAAATATTTTATAAGACATTATTAACCTGAGTTCGACATAAGTAATTATTTAAAAAAATAGATAGTTGTCCATAAGTTTTCATTGTTTCATATTTAATACAAGGTTTTTTTTGGTAAAAAAGAGTAAGCTAATAAGCCTGAAATCATATTAGTCAAGAAATTTACAAAACTTCTATGTCTTGAATGTTCAATTTGACAAATGTTTTTCAATTCATCATTTATGGTTTCAATTATAACACGTTTCCGAAGCATTATCTTATCAAACATAGTTATTAATTGATTTTTTGTATTATTCCTAATACCGGTAACGAGCTGTATTCCGTCAACAAACAGTGTCTTAGATAGTTTCTGAGACACATATCTTTTATCAGCAAATAACTTTCCGGCAACTTTTTTAAGAAAGTTTTCATTTTTTAAAGCTTGTCTGTCATCAACATTTCTATGGGTAATTACAAAATTAATAATTTTACTCATATCATTGACTGCTATGTGCAATTTGAATTCAGAGAAATATCCCATGGTTGATTTACCTCGCGCTGCTATCCCTTCAAAAACTTTATGATTAAATATTTTTTTTATTCTTGCAAATCCTTATAAGTATGGAATCTACAAATGAAATGCCTGTACTATTTTCAAGTTGAGAAACTTTTAAAAATAGAGTCGTTGGAAGAAGAGATTTTTGTTGCAATTCTACAAACCTGTTGTAGGATACTGTTTGCGGAAACTCTTTTGTTAGATGCTTTTGCTCATAATTGATATAGAAATGTTTAAGATTTCTAAAACCACCTAAATGAAAGGCAATTTAAATTGTAATTACTTAAGTATTATTTAACTTCGAAGATTTATTTCTTCGCTTTAAACCACTTTCTTTTTCAATATGGTGTCCCCCTCATGATTAATTCAAATTCTTTGCAGAATTCATATGTTAAATAAAAAAAATCAACTAAATTTACATTATTATTCACAGGATTACTATTTACATTAAATGTTTCAATACTTTAATGTAATAATAATCCTTATTTTTTACAAGTAAATAGGGTTTTTCTTATATCGAACTCAGGTTAATAATAAACCTATTATTAATGAATAAAAAACATTATTGCAAAAGCTAAACTTTCCGATAAAATAAATAAAGATATGAAAAAAAAGATGATTTAAGTTTGTAGGTTTAACAATAATTTATGCGTACATGCAGCAACAGAAATAGGATACGACCACCACCCCCCCCCAACTGTTTCAGGGATAAAAAAATTAATAATATTTACAGATAAATCTGCAAACAACAACTTATACACAATGCTGAATTTTTGAAATAAAATTTAACCAACACAACCGCAAACACAAAAAAAACTAACATATAAGCCCTAAAAGTATTTAAGTCTGTAACTTAAAACGAATAAAATTGTTTTCTATTCAATTAAATTTTAGAATAAAACATTATTTATAATTATTCTTAATAAACTTACAATCCATTAATTTTCAAGGTATTTTATACACATCTATATAGTTACAAATATAAATAATTACAAAGAATCAATATGCATTAATATTTATATTGACATTGGTATTTTTTTGGTTTAACTTATATGCTTAATAATTTAAATAAACAATATTATGTCCTATCAAAAAAAAATATTAAGAGTAAACTTATCTTCTAAACAAATCACTACAGAAGATTTGCCAATGGATTTGGCAAAAAAATACATAGGTGGACGAGGATTAGCTTCAAAAATTTTATGCGACGAAATTGATCCAACAATTGATGCATTATCGCCGGAAAACAAACTCATCTTCTCAACCGGTCCGCTAACCGGAACAAATGCACCAACCGGCGGTCGTTATATGGTTGTTACAAAAGGACCTTTAACAGGGACAATTGCATCAAGCAACTCAGGAGGTTTCTTTGGAGCAAAATTCAAAAACACAGGTTACGACTTAATTATTTTTGAAGGCAAAGCCGATGCCCCCTGCTATCTTTATCTTGACGATGGAAAAACAGAATTGAGAGACGCATCGCATGTGTGGGGAAAAGACGTTTACGAAACAACCGACATACTTTTAAAAGAAGCTCCTAATAGAAGTAAAATTGCTTGTATTGGTCAAGCCGGAGAAAGATTATCATTAATGGCAGCTATAATGAACGATAAATATCGTGCTGCAGGAAGAACCGGAGTTGGAGCTGTGATGGGAAGTAAAAATTTGAAAGCTGTTGTTGTTTCAGGCAAGAAAAAAGTATTAATTGAAGATAAAGAAACATTTACTGCTGCTGTGAAGCAACGCATAAAAATGTTAAAAGAAAACGGCGTTACCGGACAAGGTTTACCCACTTTGGGGACGAAAGTTTTAGATAAAATTATTAATGATAGTGGTTTATATCCTACCTTTAACTTTCAAGAAGATGTTTTTGAAAGTATTGATGAGGTTTCAGGTGAAGCATTAGTAGCAAAACAATACCTGATTAAAAATGTAGCTTGTTTTGCTTGTCCTATTGCTTGTGGAAGAGTAGTTGAACTACCAAGCGGACTAAAAGGTGAAGGTCCTGAATATGAAACAGGTTGGGCTTTTGGTGCTAATTGTGGAGTTAAGGATTTGAATGCAATTACTCAAGCTAATTTTTTATGTAATCAATATGGTTTAGATACTATTTCGGTAGGTGCAACACTAGCTGCTGCAATGGAACTTTACCAAAAAGGATATATCAAAAAAGAAGAATTTGGAAAAGGTACGGAACTAAAATTTGGAAGTTCAGAAGCTATTGTTTATTACACAAAAAAACTGGCACTTCGCGAGGGTATAGGCGATAAACTGGCATTAGGTTCTTATAGATTTGCTGAAAGTTACGGTCATGCAGAATTTTCGATGACTGTTAAAAAACAAGAAATCCCTGCTTACGACCCAAGAGGTGTTCAAGGTCAAGGACTTGGTTTTGCTACAAATAACAGAGGTGGATGCCATGTCAGATCTTACTTAATTTCTCCGGAAATAGTTGGAATGCCTGAAAAATTAGACCCGCAAGAACTTAACGGAAAACCTGAATGGGTGAAAATTTTTCAAGACTTAACAGGCGTAATTGATTCTGCAGGTTTATGTTTATTTACATCTTTCGCCTTAGGTGCCGGCGATTACAAAGATTTAATAAATGCTGATACAGGTTTTAATTATACCGAAGAAGAATTAATGAAAGTAGGTGAAAGAATTTGGAATCTTGAACGTATGTTTAATCTGAAAGCAGGATTTACAGCCGTTGATGACACACTTCCGAAGCGATTGCTAAACGACCCTGTTACCAGTGGACCAAACAAGGGGCATGTTCACAAATTGCCAGAACTATTGCCTAAATATTATAAACTAAGAGGTTGGGACGAAAAAGGAGTTCCTAAAGATGATAAAATAAACGACTTAGAATTATAAACAGTTGGTAATGGATTTTGTTATTTAAGTTGTTTCGTTCTGAAACAGGTTTACACAAAAAAGCGTAAAAACAGATAAAAAAACAACATCCACAAGCACCGACATCTTGTCGGTGTTTGTTCATTAACAGTAAATATTTAAAAGTAATAAGATTAGGACTTTAGTGAAAAAAATATATTTGATAAATGTCAGATAAATACAAAATTAATGAAAAAAAACTATTTTGTTACCATGATTAATGTTCGTTGGATAGATGTATTTACACGTCAGAATCATAAAAAACTAAATAGATGCATTGCAATATTGTATTAGTCATAAATGATTGGTAATTTTTGTCTATTGTTTAAAGCCAAGTCATTTGCACATGATTTGCAGAACCTATGGAAAATGACATTGTCAGGTATTCTAAGGGATTTTTAAACATTCACATCAAAGAATATCATAAATCAAATATTAGAAGAACCTGAAAACAGAAGATAATGTATGTTAGATTATTTTTCAAAGGCTTGTTCTTATTTGAAAAGAAAGTAAAAATATAAGATGTGGCAAGATGGAAATCGGGCTAAAGAAATATTTAGCATTTCATTTTTTGTATGAAAAGCTTGAATATATTAATAATAATCCTGTGCAAGATTTAATTGTAGAGAAACCTGAAGATTATTTATTTAGTTCGGCAAGAAATTATGCCGAATTAGATAGATATCTTGATGTATTTGTTTTAGGGGCATAAACCATTGGTTCAAAATTGAAAATGATAAAGGCACGGACGATATGTACGCGCCAGCAGGTGGGATCTATAAACTTACTAAACATGGGGAAACGACAAAACTTTTATATAGAATTTCTTAGGAAACGCTAGTTGTCGGATGTCTATTTGAAATTGGATAATTATTATATTGTTTTTATAATTTATTAAAATATAATTTACTATTTTTACATAATTATTTAACTTAAAACTTTTACGATGATTAAAAATGTATTGATAATTTTAGCTATTTCTACTTTGCTTTTTGCATGTGGAACAGGCACAAAAAAAGATAATACAGATAATGAAACAGTACAATTAACTGTTAACGAACTATTAGCAGATATTGAAAATCTTGTCGAAAAAAAGGTTGAAATAACAGGGCTTGTTTCTCATGTATGTGAACATGGGGGCAAAAAATTAAAACTCATTTCGGAAAATTCCGAAAATGATATTCATGTTAACGCAGGTAAAGAAATAACAGAATTCAATAAAAACATCGAAGGAAGTACTATTATAGTAACAGGAATTGTTAAAGAATTAAAAATTGACAACGAATATCTGGATAAAATAGTTGCCAAAATGGGAGAAAAAGAACATGCCGAAGGTGAAGAGCATTCTCGTGATGAGGAGAAAAACATACAAGAAAGTGATGCCGACCACCATCCTACAGAAATGGATCATATAAATAAATTGCGCGAAGAAATTAAAAATAGCGAAAAAGGTTATTTATCTGAATATTTTGTATTATGTAATAATTATAAAGTCTTAGAACAAGAAACTGAAGGAACTAAAAAAGATTCCTTATAGCTTAAAGCTAAACGATTGTTTATTTAAAAAATATAAACTGTTTCAAATATCTACAAATATTTGAAACAGTTTTTTCCTTTGTATATTATGAAACTACGAAAATTAAATAGAATAGTGCATAGAGATTTAGGGTATATATTTTTTGGATTTACAGTAATTTATGCTCTATCGGGTATTGCATTAAATCATTTAGACGACTGGAATCCAAACTACATATTACATACTAAAGAATTTACAATTAACAATAAATACGATTTAACAAATATTGATAAACAAACTGCTATTAATATCACAAATGAAATTGCTCCTCAAGAAAAATTTAAAAATTTTTATTATCCATCGAAAAAGACATTAAAAATTTTTGTAAAAAATGGCAATATTATTATTAACACAGAAACAAAATCTGCTCTTCTCGAAACATCGAAAAAACGTCCTATATTTCATCAGTTAAATTATTTACACTACAATCCAAAAAAATGGTGGACACTAATATCCGACACTTTTGCAATAGCATTAATAATTTTAGCCATTTCGGGCTTATTTATTATTAAAGGAAAAAAAGGAATTACCGGTCGTGGAGCATGGCTTACTGCAATAGGCATTTTTGTGCCAATTTTATTTCTTCTTATTTATTACTGGAAGATATTTTAAAATATTGCAAAGAAAACTCGTCCAATCATAAGGTAAATAACTAAACCAAAGATATCGTTTACAGTTGTAATAAACGGTCCGGTAGCTAATGCAGGATCTACCTTAATTTTTTTAAGAGCCATTGGGACAAAAGTTCCGAATAAAGATGCAAATATTATTACTGAGAATAATGCAGAACTAACTGTAATTGTTAAAGCAAATGAATCGCTAAAGAAATAATTATATAAAAAAATTACAGATGATAATACTATTCCATTAATAAATGCAACATGCAATTCTTTTAAAAGTCTTTTTCCTAGTCCTCCAAAACCAATTGTTTTATTTGCCAATGCCTGAACAACAATTGACGATGATTGCACTCCAACATTTCCTCCCATTGCTGCAATTAAAGGAATGAAAAATGCCATTTGAGGATTTACTCCAAGGTCATTTTTGTAATTTCCTAAGACTAAAGCACCAATAATACCTCCAAATAAACCAATAAACAGCCATGGTATTCTCGCGCGTGTTAATCTCCAAGCATTATCTGTAGGTTCAACATCTTCGGATATACCCGATATCATCTGGTAATCTTTTTCAGCTTCTTCGCGAATTACATCTACAACATCGTCGATAGTAATTCTACCTAACAATCTTCCAATAGAATCGACAACAGGCAAAGCAACCAAATCATATTTGTCCATTATATTTGCTACTTCTTCGGATGGTTCGTCTGTTTTTACAGCAATAACATCTTTATTACTAATATTTTTAACCTTAGCTAAAGATGTTGACAATAATAACTTCTTTAACGAAAGTGTTCCAACTAATATTCCATCATTATTAATTACATATACATAATAAATTTCATCAATCTCTGAAGCCTGCTTACGCATTTCTTTTAAGCAGGTATTAATATTCCAATTTTCGTTAACCGTAATAAGCTCTTTAGCCATTAAACCACCGGCCGTATCTTCATCGTAATTTAAAAGATCAACAATATCTCCGGCCTGCTTTAGGTCATCTATAAAAGAGATAACCTCATCTTTTTTATCGTCTGATAATTCCCCAATAACATCAGCAGCATCATCGGAATCAAGGTTGTCGATAATTTGCTTTGCAATTAATTTACTAGGTAAGGCTTCTAAAAATCTATGCCTATCGTCTTCTTCTAATTCAATTAATACATCTGCAGCTTTTTCGCTATCGAGTTTAACATGTATATACTTTGCTTCATCGATATTTAATTCATCGTAAATCTCGGCAATATCAGCCGGATGCAAATCTTTTATCATTTCAAAAGCTGCAACTTCGTCATTTAATTCAATAAATTCGCGAAGTCTATCGACATATTCTTTAGTTAATTCAAACTGCATATTAAAAACTATTTACTTAGCATTTAGTATCTTCTAATTTCGATTCAATAATATTCGTTAATCTAACAAATTCATCAACACTTAATTGTTCGGGGCGTTTTTTAAAAATCTCTTCTTCTTGACTAACATCTGCAACAATACTTTTTAATGAATTTCGTAATGTCTTTCTTCTTTGATTAAATCCTGTTTTTACAATATTAAAAAATAATTTTTCGTTACATCCAAGCTTTTTCTTATTGTTTCGTTTCAAACGTATTACCGACGAATCAACCTTCGGGGGCGGATTAAATACTCCGGGTTTAACATTAAATAAAAAATCGATATCGTAATATGCTTGCAAAAATACACTTAAAATTCCATATGTTTTATTTCCATGATTTGCTCTAATTCTGTCGGCAACTTCTTTTTGTATCATGCACACAACATTCTGAACGATATCTTTATTCTCTAGCACTTTAAAAAATATTTGAGACGATATATTATAAGGAAAATTTCCGATAATCGACATTTCTGTATTAAAATAATCTTTAATATTTATTTTTAAGAAATCGGCATTTATCAAATTCTTACCAATAGACGGATATTGAGTCTGCAAATACTCAAATGCTTCATTGTCAATTTCTATGGCAAAAAAATCAGATTTATACTTATCGTACAAATATTGTGTTAACACCCCTGTCCCAGGTCCAATTTCAAGTACTTTCGACCTCACATCTTCTCCTAATCCCAATACTATTTTCTGTGCAATATTAGTATCGGTTAAAAAGTGTTGTCCAAGATATTTCTTAGGTTTTACCATTTAATTTTTCTTAAAATTCATATAAAGAAACAAAATTATAATATAAATATATTTATTTTTATAAAATCACTACGGATCACTTAATTATATAAATATAATGATATCAAAAAAATCACACAAATATATTCTTAGTTTTATAATTATTACCATTACGTATGGATATATATATCACAAACTTTCAAATTTTGACTATTTAAATTCAATAATCGAAAATATTTTTCATAAGTCATCGGCAAAAACACTCTTACTATTTCTTGTAATATTTTTAATGATAATTAACTGGTCAATCGAAGCAATTAAATGGAAATATCTATTGCAAAAAATACAAAATATCTCATTTGTAAAATCTCTTAAAGGCGTATTTGCCGGAGTTACAATCGGAATATTTACCCCAAATAGAGTTGGAGAGCTTGGTGGCAGAATTGTAGTTTTAGAAAAACAAAATAGAAAGAAAAGCATCATTGCTACTGCATTAGGAAGTTATAGCCAATTTATTACAAGTCTAATTTTTGGAATAATCTCGTTAACTTATTTCTTTTTCAAATATTCTGAACTTGCAGTTAATAAGAATATAAATATTATATATTTAATAGTACTTTCTTGCTTTCTTCTATTTATTGGATTTTACGAATATTTAACTTTTAAGATTTCTGAAATATTAATATCAAAAATTAAATTCTTAAATCGATATGAAAATACTTTATTCTATTTAAAATCAAAAACAAAAAAAGAATTACTACTTATTATTTCTCTTAGTATTCTTCGATATTTCATTTTTATTTATCAATTCTACTTATTATTAATATTTTTCGATGTTCACATTTCATTCATAAATGCATTTATAACAATATCAATAACATATTTAACAATGACAATTATTCCCACAACAACATTGTCAGAATTAGGAATAAGAGGTTCTATTGCAATTCTTTTTATCGGCATTTTTACATCAAACACTTTAGGAATAATTATGGCATCGATAATGGTTTGGATAATAAATATTGCTGTTCCTGCAATAATAGGATCGATAAATTATTTTAAACTAGGTAAACTTTAATTATTTACAATTAGTGTTTCCCAAAATTATCTCCAATTTTCTCACCAGCCGGAATACATACCGGAATAATATTCTCTATTGGAGGCAACGGACAAGTTGCAAATTTATTAAATACACATGGAGGATTATAAGCTTTATTAAAATCAATATATGTAATATTATCTTCATTAGGTTTATCAACATCAAGAAATCTGCCAGCACCATATGTCTCATTAGCCGAAGTTCTATCGGCAAAAATCACAAAAAAACTACCGTCATTATTCATAATTGGTTTTAAACTGTAAGTTTGATTATTAATATTAAATTCTATTACTCCATAGCATTTAACTACACTAGTATAACCAATAATACTAGGCACAAACATATTTTCAGGCTTGTCAAATGCAATATAATTCGCCTTAATTCTCCATTTTTTATTTATTGGATATGTTGGAATTGTATTTATTTTACCAATTAATTCATTATTATAATCTCGTAAACGTATAGCATATCTCCCATTTCGTTTTATTATTAGCCATGCATACGAATTCAGCTCAAACAAACTTGCTTTTCCCGATGCATCACTTTTAATTCTTTTTTCCGAAATCTTTTTGTTATTACAATATACATCAACACTTTTATTTATTTTTATTTTTAATATACTATCATGCAAAGTAATAACCCCAATATTTTCCGGAGTTTCTCTAGGAAAAATTATCTTATTAGAAGAATCGCTGCCAAAACTATTTTCTCCTTCATCTAACCAATACAAACCTGCTAAATTTAACCATCCGGTTTTGCTTTTTAAATTTTCTATCCGTTCTGTTTGCCATTTTTTAATTGAAGTAACATACTCAGTATTTTCTTTTTTATTACAGGCAAACAAAACAATAAAAATAACTATTGCAATTTTGTTATTAAATTTCATATAAGCGTTTTTGAATTTCAACAAAAAAATAATTTTAAAGTTATGAATTAATTTTTATTACATTTCAAAAAAAAACGAATATTTTAGTTCTTAATATTTATACATTTTAATATAACTTAGCAAAATAAATTAATGCAATTATTAGCTTAATAAATACTTTACCATGAAACAATATCTCGATTTATTAAATCATGTACAGAAAAACGGAACAGAAAAGGGAGACAGAACAGGCACCGGAACGATTAGTGCATTTGGCTATCAAATGCGATTTAATTTACAAGATGGTTTTCCTTTATTAACAACAAAAAAATTACATCTCAAATCGATTATTCACGAATTATTATGGTTTCTAAACGGCGACACAAATACTAAATATCTTAATAATAATGGGGTGAAAATATGGAACGAATGGGCCGATGAAAAAGGCGATTTAGGACACATATATGGATACCAATGGCGTTCGTGGCCATCGTACAACAGTGGGCATATCGACCAAATTTCAAACCTAATAGAGAGTATTAAAAATAATCCCGATTCGCGCCGTCATATTGTTAGTGCTTGGAATGTAGGCGATTTAGATAATATGGCGCTTCCTCCTTGTCATATCTTATTTCAGTTTTATGTTGCAAACGAGAAACTTTCCTGTCAATTATATCAAAGAAGTGCCGATATATTTTTAGGTGTTCCTTTTAATATTGCCTCATACGCATTATTAACAATGATGATTGCTCAAGCAACAAACCTTGAAGCATATGAATTTGTTCATACATTAGGAGATGCTCATATTTATCTTAACCATTTAGAACAGGTAAAAACTCAACTATCGCGCAAACCAAAACAATTACCCAATATGATTATAAATCCGGCAAAGAAAAATATTTTCGATTTTGTATTTGACGATTTTAAATTAGAAAATTATAATCCTCTACCACACATTAAAGGAGCAATTTCAATTTAAAATTCAATATCTTTTTTAAAAAATAGCTTATGATTTCAATAATAGTTGCTGTAGCACAAAATAATGTAATAGGGAAAAATAATGATTTATTATGGCACATTCCCCGCGACATGAAACATTTTAAAGAAACCACTACCGGACACCACATTATTTCGGGAAGAAAAACATTCGAATCTTTCGGAAAGCCTCTTCCTAAACGTACAAATATTATTATTACTCGAAACAAAAATTATTTACAAGATGGCTGTATAGTTGTAAATTCTCTTGAAGATGCTATTAATTATGCAAAAAACGATACTGAAATATTTATTATCGGAGGAGGAGAAATATACAAACAAGCCTTAAATTATGCCGATAGAATATATTTAACTAAAGTACATCATTCTTTCGATGGCGACACTTTTTTTCCAAAAATAAATCCTGATGAATGGCACGAAATAAAAAAAGAAGATTTTGATGCAGACGAAAAAAATAAATATCCAATATCAATTATTACTCTTGATAAAATTTAATTTTTTAATTGTTTTTATAAGCACTTTATAATACAAAACAAATTTCTATTCTATATGTTATTTATTAACAATCTGTATTTTTAATCAAAAAAAAATATTGAAGAATTTTGAAAAGTAAATAAATAGTCGATAAACATAGTAAGTTATTTTATGTTCGGGCAAATAAGAGTGGAAATTTATTTGAAAAATTTAATGATATTTCAAATAGGGAAACTGTTGAAATTAACTTTAAAAACTATGAAGTAGCATCCATTCCATTTACTCAATTTTATGACGATAGAAATTATTGTTTGCTTATTATACGCAAAAAAAGTACAGATAATCAACTTGATATATTTACAAAAGATAATTATATATATCGTTCAATTTTAACTAATAATCATAAATCAACAGAAAAAGCAGTTATAGAATATTACAATGTTAGTGGCACAAGTGAAAAGATATTTGATGAAATGAATAATGATTTTGGTTGGAAGCATCTTCCATTCTCATATTTAAATAAAAATTGTAGTTTCATGATTATCATAGCAATGATTGAAAATTTTTACAATTATTTTATAACACTGGTTTCAAAGGTGTTTGATAATATTACACCTACAACTAGGATTAAGCGATTTGTTTTTCGCTTTATTACAGTTGCAGGTAGATGGGTGTATCGGAGGAGGGAATGGATATTGAAATTATTCACAAAACAACCATATTATCGATTAATTTAGAAGAATTAAGACCTATTACTTGTAGTAAGCATGGATACATGCTGTTGTGTTATTTGTCTTATAATCAATATCTTGATAAAGCAGTATTATGAATAGTACAATTTTTATGATAACACTCTTTTATTTGATAAAAAAGTATCTAAAAGAAAAATTAGTGGCTTTATAAGTAGTATTATTCTACAGTTTTAAATTAGAAATAAAGTAAAAATACATTTAGACTTCTAGTTTTTTAGTATTTTTATATGGTTGCGAAATTAAGGTAATAACAAAAATAGAAGAAATTGTTTATTTGGCAAGTAGTAATAATTATAATAAGTTTGTAGATTAAAACCATTTTAAATGAAAAAAACAGCAATCTTTCCCGGCAGTTTCGACCCTATAACTCTTGGTCATGAATCAATAGTCAGACGTGCAATGCCTTTGTTCGATAAAATCATTATTTCAATTGGATATAATGCAAATAAAGATAGTTTTTTTTCTCTCGAAGAACGGAGAGATTTTATAGAACAAGTTTTTGATGGGTGCAAAAATATTGAGGTTGATTATTATGAAGGCTTAACTGTTGATTATTGTAAAAAAGTAAATGCAAAATATATATTGCGAGGTTTACGTACCTCATCCGATTTCGAGTACGAAAGAGCTATAGCTCAATCGAATAAGGCAATGTATGATAGAATAGAAACAGTCTTCCTTTTAACAATGCCCGAACATACACCTATAAATTCCACAATTGTTCGCGATGTGCTTCGTCATGGAGGCGATGTAAGTATGTTTATTCCATATAACTTAAACTTGAAACAACCCAAATAAAATATTAATTATTACTTTGGTATAAAATATGCCACATGCAAAATTATATTAATAAAAATTATATGTTAAATAGCAAAAGTATTCTTATATCTGTTCTTATTGTTTTTAGTGTTGTGTTTTCATCATTTTCTCAGAAAACACATTTGTTTGGTAATATTCCCGATTACGCAAATTCTAAGCTTGAATTTATTACATATACCGATTTTATTACGAATACAGAAAAACCGCTTGCCGAATGCGAAGTAAGCGAGAACGGCGATTTCTCGGTTAATATTAATATAAAAGAAACACAATATATATTTTTACATTTAGGAGTATACGAAGCATTTGTTTTTATCGAACCACAACATGAATACGAATTGTTGTTTCCCGAAAAACAAGATAAAACCATTGTCGAAGAGCTTAATCCATATTTTAAAGAAATAAAATATCATTTAGGAATTGCTAATTCATCCGAAAAAGAATTGAATTATATTTTAGCATATTTTAATTACGAATATGATAGAATGATTAATCAAAATGCTTACAAAATATATACAAAGGCATCGGGAATAAATGTAGAAGATGCTATTAGTAAAATCGATTCTATATTTTGCAACTATAAAAACCCATATTTTATTAATTATAAAAAATATAAATACGCAGCTTTTAAACATTTATCATATCAGCATAAAACCAAAAGTATTTCAAATTCGTATTATCTGAATAAAAATGTTTTATACAGAAACACAGCATATATGGATTTGTTTAATCAGGTTTACGACAATTATTTTTTATATTTCGGACGAACCGAACATGGGAAAGAAATATATAAAAATATTAACCGACAAAAAAGTATTTTTGCCCTAAAATCGACTTTAAGTTACGATAACATATTAAAAAACGACACATTAAAAGAGTTTGTAATTTTGAAATGTCTTTACGATGAGTTTTATAACGACAAATTCTACAGATCTGCAATGTTAACAGTTCTCGATTCGTTAAGAAACCAAACCACAATCGAAGAACATAAGAAAATAGCTGACAATATTTACACAAAAGTTACTCGTTTATTAAAAGGTTTTGCTCCATCAGAGTTTCTGTTATACGATACCGACAGTAATCTTGTTTCTTTAAGTAATTTTAAAGGCAAGTATGTATATCTAGGCTTTTGTACATCATCTAGTTATACATGTATTCAAGAGTTTGAGATGTTAAGAAAATTATACGAAAGACATTCTAATGATTTCGAAATTGTTATGATTTGTGCCGATAATAGTTACGAACAAATGAAGAGATTCGTTGATAAAAAGAAATACCCATGGAAATTTCTTTATTACGGTAATAAACCTCACATTCTGAAAGAGTACGATATACGAGCATTCCCAACATATTTCTTAATCGATAAGGAAGGGAAGTTATTGTTATCGCCGGCCCCTAGTCCTGCAGAAAATCTTGAGTTTACTTTATTTAAAATAATGAAAGTTCGAGGCGATTTGTAAAAATAACTTTTTACTGTTGCAATCCTTTGTCTAAAACTTCAACTATCGATGGAAAGGTGTTTTTTAAAACTTCTTTAATATCCGATTTTGATATCCATTTTGCTTCCGTGATTTCTTCTTCCGTTTGTGGAGTAAGTTCAGCATTGCCATTATGTGCCATGTCGTACCAAAAGGTGCGTTTTAATATACGTTTATTGTTTAAAGTGTAGGTGTGATAAGTAATAGTAATTAATTTTTTTATTTCGAGATTAGAAATTCCACATTCCTCTTCAACTTCTCGCAAAGCTCCTTCGGTAGTGCTTTCTCCCGGTTCGATTTTCCCTTTTGGTAAATCCCAAATACCTCGTCTTTTTATAACAAGAATTTTATTTTCACGAGTCTTTACCAAACCTCCTGCAGCATCTATTATTGTAAAGAATGATGAGAATAACTCAAATAATTTCTTTGTATCTTTATTATAAACATGTAATTGATCGATAGCCTTAGTCTTTTCAAATATCTCAAGAATCATCTTAAAACTATTATTGTCGATATACCTATAAAAAATTCCAAATTTATTATCAAAAAAATAATTATCGTTATCTGATAAAAAAACTGTTCGTTGATTATAAAAAACTTTATACATTTGTAAAAACTGCTTAAAAAATAATTGCCAAAGCAAATTACTATGATTAATTATTATGTTTTATGGAAAAAGAAATAGCAAAATTATTATTGCAAATTAATGCAATTAAATTAGAACCTACAAATTATTTCACTTGGGCTTCCGGATGGAAGTCTCCAATATATTGCGATAATAGAAAAATATTGTCTTTCCCCGAGGCAAGAGAATTAATAAAAAATGCATTTGTTAAGCTTATTTTAGATAAATATGGCATGCCCGATGTAATTGCAGGTGTTGCAACCGGAGCTATAGCAATAGGAGTATTAGTTGCCGAAGAACTTGGATTACCATTTGTATATGTTAGAGCCTCTGCTAAGCAACATGGAATGGGAAATATTATCGAAGGAGTATTTAAAAAAGGACAAACAGTTGTTGTTATCGAAGATCTTATCTCTACCGGAATGAGTAGCTTGCGTGCCGTAAAAACCTTGCGCGAAGCCGGTGCCGAGATAAAGGGTATGTCTGCAATATTTACTTATGGTTTTAATAAATCGGAAAAAGCTTTCGATGATGAAAATGTTAAGTTATTTGCACTTAGTAATTACAATGTATTAATTAATATGGCTTTAGAAACAAGCTATGTGAAAAAAGAAAATCTCAAAACACTCGCACAATGGAGAGATGATCCAGAGAATTGGATGAAATAATATTAAAAAATAATAAAGAAAGTAAAATGACAAAAGTAGTAAGTAAAATATGCTCAATAAATAAATCAAACGAAAAAGTTTATGAATTTATTGGTGATTTTAATAATTTAAAACAGTTAATTCCTCCCGATAAAGTTTCCGATATCCAAGCTACTCAAGATACTTGTAGCTTTACAGTTAAAGATATTGGGAAAGTTGGTATGAAAATTATCGAGAAAGAAGCTCCAAAGCTTATTAAAATTAGTGGCGATGGAAAAGTGCCATTCGATTTTATTTTGTGGATACAATTTGTTGATGTTGCAGAAAACGATACCAAAATGCGATTAACATTGAAAACCGAGCTAAATCCAATGATGAAAATGATGATAAAAAAACAGTTACAGAAAGGAATAGATACTATTGCCGATCAGTTAACAATGTATTTTAATTCGCAAATATAATAATGCTAAATATCTAAAAATTGAATTTCTTTAAAGTCATATTCTTTAATAATTTTTTCTTTAGTTTCTATTTGTAAATAGCCAAATTCTGAAATACCTATTATTTTGCCTTCAAAAATACCGTCTTTATCTTTATATCGGAAATATTTATTAATCCTGTAAAGATTACTAAAGTAAAGATTGTCCATTTCTGAATATTCTTTATTTTTAAGCTTAGCATAATATGTGTTTATACTGTTTATAAGTTTCGATAATTCTGTTTTAAGATTATATTCTTTATTGCTTAGCTGATATAAAGAAATAGGATTAGGAGCATCGCTAAGAAACTTTTTCTGATTAATATTTAACCCAATCCCAATAATAGAATTCAATAAGGAATTTCCTCTTATTGAATTCTCTATTAATATTCCTGCAATTTTTTTGTTACCTATATATATGTCGTTAGGCCATTTAATACTAATATTGTTAGAGTATTCTTTTAAATAATTTAATATGCCAATCGAAATACATTTCGATAAATAAAATTGCTTAATTATTGGCAAGAAAACAGGATAATATATTAAACTAAAAGTTAAATTCATTTTGTCCTGACTTTCCCACTTATTCTTATCATGTCCTCGTCCTGATGTTTGATTGTCTGCAATAATTACTGTTCCATTTTCAGGTGTCGATTCTTTTAATATCTTATTGGCATAAATATTAGTCGACGATATTGAAGCTAAATGTATTATTTTATTCACTATGTTTTATTTATTGTAGATTAAAATATAAAATGAAATTATTTTGCATAGTTATGACAAATTCTCATGTTTTGCTTATTTATGTCATAAATTTATGCCAAATATTGAAAAATACAAATTTTCTTGAAAAGGGAATAAAATTTGATATTGTGTCGTAGTTATTGTATTAAGTATAATTATTTGACTAATTTTGTAAATTGGTTGAATAATAAAATGAAAAATTGTTTAAATGCACAAAAAAGAAGTTGAATTACAAGAAATGCTAAATAGTATTATTGAAGGAATTTTAGAAAAAAAAGGGAAAGATATTGTAAATTTAGACATGCGTCATATTGACAATTCTGTTTGTGAATATTTTGTTATTTGTCATGGAGATTCAAATACTCAAGTTGATGCAATTGCAGATTCAGTGCAAGATAAAGTGAGGGAAAATCTGAACGAAAAAGTTTGGCATAAAGAGGGAATGAATAATTCTACATGGGTTTTGCTCGATTACTCAAATATTATTGTACATATATTTCAAAAAGAACATAGAGATTTTTATAAACTTGAAGATTTGTGGGGCGATTCCATAATTACTAGAGTCGAAGATAAATAAAAGAATAAAAAATTTAGCAAATATAGAAATGGCAGATAATAAATTAAAAAATGAAAAACCGGATCCTACTTTAAATAGTAAGCCGGATAGCAAAAATAAAGGAAAGAAACAGAAGCCTAAATTTAATATTTATTGGGTTTATGGTGCTATTGCCATTATTTTTCTTGCATTACAATTTTTTAGCCTTGGAAATACAGGGCCAAAAGAAATAACTTGGCAAGAATTCGAAAGAAGTATGCTTAGAAATGGCGATGTCGATAAGATAGAAGTTATTAATAGGCAAATGGCTGAAATTTATATTAAGAAAGATCGACTAAGCAATTCTAGATATAAAGATGTTGCCCAAAAAAAAGGATTAGGAATTTCTGGTTCTGCTCCTCAATATTTTTTTACTATCGGATCTGTTGAAATTTTTGAAAAGAAACTTTCCGATGCTCAGGAAAAATATTTGAAAGACGAATACATTGAAGTTAGTTATAAGAATCGTGTTAATTATTTTTCAAAAATAATGGAATGGGTATTTCCTATTCTTTTAATTGTATTAATTTGGCTTTTTGTTTTTCGTCGTATGGCTAAAGGAGCCGGAGGCGGAGGTGCAGGAAACGTTTTTAATGTTGGAAAATCGAAAGCTCAACTTTTCGATAAAGAAGCAGATATAAAAACCGATTTTAAAGATGTTGCCGGATTAAAAGAAGCAAAAGTAGAAGTACGTGAGATAGTTGATTTCTTAAAAACACCAAAAAAATATACCGATTTAGGAGGTAAAATTCCCAAAGGAGTATTGCTGGTTGGCCCTCCGGGTACCGGTAAAACATTATTGGCTAAAGCAGTTGCTGGAGAGGCAAATGTGCCATTTTTCTCAATGTCGGGTTCCGATTTTGTTGAGATGTTTGTTGGTGTTGGCGCTTCGAGAGTTCGCGATTTATTTAAACAGGCAAAAGAAAAAGCCCCATGTATTATATTTATCGACGAGATAGATGCTATAGGAAGAGCTAGAGGACGAAATGCAAATATGGGAGCAAACGACGAACGCGAAAATACACTAAATCAGTTGTTAACCGAAATGGACGGTTTTGCTAATAACGTAGGTGTAATTATTATGGCTGCTACTAATAGAGCAGATATTCTCGATAAAGCATTAATGCGTGCCGGACGTTTCGATAGACAGATTCATCTCGAATTACCCGATCTTTACGAAAGAAAAGAAATATTCGATGTTCACCTAAAACCAATAAAATTAGAGAAACATCTCGATATAGATTTTCTTGCAAAACAAACTCCGGGGTTTTCTGGAGCAGATATTGCTAATGTATGTAACGAATCGGCATTGATTGCTGCTCGTAAAGACAAGAAATTTGTTGAGAGACAAGATTTTCTTGATGCTGTTGATCGTATAATTGGTGGACTTGAAAGAAAAAGTAAGCTTATATCTAAAAAAGAACGAAAAACTATAGCTTTTCATGAGTCGGGACATGCAACAGTTAGTTGGCTACTCGAACATGCCAGTCCATTAGTTAAAGTTACAATAATACCTCGAGGAAAAGCTCTTGGTGCTGCTTGGTATCTCCCAGAAGAACGACAGATTACCACTCGAGAACAATTGCTCGACGAAATGAGTGCTACTCTTGGAGGTAGGGCTGCCGAAGAATTAATTTTTAACGAAATATCTACCGGAGCTGCAAACGATCTGGAGAAAGTAACTAAACAGGCATATGCTATGGTTACTTATTTTGGAATGAGTAAAAAATTAGGAAATATCAGTTTCTACGACTCTACAGGGCAAAGCGATATGATGTTTACCAAACCATATAGCGAAAAAACTGCCGAACTTATCGATAAAGAAGTAAATGATATTATTGATGCAGCTTATAAAATAGCAATTAATATACTAAAAGAGAATAAAGAAAAATTAACTCAACTTGCTGAAATATTGCTCGAAAAAGAAGTGATATTTTCTGATAATCTTGAAAAAATCTTCGGAAAGAGAAAAGGAAAAACTTCTGAAGAATTAATGGAGAATAAAAATGAATCTGAAAAAGAGAACGTAAATCTTGGAGAAAATATAAAGAAAAATGTTAGCGAAGAATCAGAAAAAGAAGATAAGTAAAATTTATAAATAGTAAAATTTGAACAATTTAATTAAACGAAGTTTAACAGGGCTTGTTTTTGTTGTTGTGGTTGTTGGTGCAATTGCAATAAATAAATGGCTTTTTCTTATTTTGTTTTTAGGGATTATTGTTTTGGGAATGAACGAGTTTTATAATTTAGTTTCTCAAAAAAATATTAATGTTCAAAGAATAAATGGGATTATTATTGGCGTTTCTGTTTTTATCTCAAATTATTTCTATGCTCAAAGTCTTATAGGTTCTAAAATATTTTTAGTTGTAATATTTTTAGTTGTAAGTGTTTTTATAATAGAGCTTTATCGAAAAAAAGAAAAGCCGTTTATTAATATTGCGTATACAATTATTGCAGTATTGTATATAGCTGTACCATTTTCTCTTGTTAATTATATTGTATTTTTAAATTCGTCAACAATATATAACTCTCATTTATTATTGGGATTTTTGTTTCTTACTTGGTCGTACGATTCTTTTGCGTATGTTTTTGGAGTTTCTTTTGGACGACATAGATTGTTTGAACGCATTTCGCCTAAAAAATCGTGGGAAGGCTTTTTGGGAGGTGTATTATTATCGCTTCTTACAGCTTATATAATTTCTTTATTTTTTAAAGATTTGGAATTTAGACAATGGATATTTGTGTCAATAATAGCATCGATAATTGGAACATTTGGCGATTTAACAGAATCTATGCTGAAACGTAGTGAAAACGTCAAAGATGCTGGAAATATTCTGCCTGGTCATGGTGGAATTTTAGATCGTTTTGATGCTGTTTTATTGTCATTACCAATATATTTTATTTATTTGCAGTTAATATCATAATTATAAATTTAAAACATGACTATTCATAAAGAAGGAAGAGGAATAATATATACATTATTTTTATTGTTACTTGCAGTAAACAGCTTATTAGTATTCTTAATTGAAGTAAACGATATTGCCGCAACAAGTGTAATTATTGTATCGATAATATTTTTTTTATTTATTGTTCGCTTTTTCAGAAGACCGGTCAGGAATGTTGTAATCGATAAGAATAATATTTATGCTCCTGCAGATGGTCGTATTGTAGTTATTGAAGAAACATACGAAAATGAATATTATAAAGATAAACGTATTCAAATTTCTATATTTATGTCAATTTGGAATATTCATATAAATTGGTTTCCTATTGGCGGAATAATTAAATATTTTAAATATCATTCAGGTAAATTTTTAATTGCAAAACTTCCCAAATCATCAACCGAGAATGAGAGAACTACAGTTGTAATTGAAAATCCCGAAAAACAATCGATACTTGTAAGACAAATTGCCGGAGCTGTTGCACGTAGAATTGTTTATTACTCGAGAGAGAATAAAAAAATTATACAAGGATCGGAAATGGGTTTTATTAAATTTGGCTCCAGACTTGATGTATTTGTCCCTGTAAATGTTAAAATTAATGTAAATCTTAATCAAGAAGTTAAAGGGGCACAAACTGTAATAGCTACTTTTAATTAGAAAAATCTAGTCTGTTATTCATGGTTTTAAGACAAAGAATCAAAAATTAATTTCGATTAATCTTTCAATTATATACAATTCACAACTTATTTAATTGATTCGTTGTAATTAGCTACATAATTATTCTTCATATAGATAATTCGTAATAAAAGAAAATAAATTTGTATATTTAAATTTTATTAATTGCAGAAAATGTTAAGTGTTAGAGCTTAGCAAATATCTATGTTTTTTAAAAATATATGTCTATAAGTACTTTTAAAAATATTCGATTAGAATAGGTATATTTCAAAGTTTTAAATAGAAATAAATATTAACTAATTCATATAATTAGTTAATAAATTATAAATATATGAATAAAAATTTAAAATATATTTTTATAGCCATTGGAGTATTATTTGTTGTTTATTTCTTGTGGTATTTCAAATCAGTAGTTATTTATATTTTAATCTCCGGAGTATTATCAATAATTGGTCGACCACTTGTTGAACTATTAAATAAGATTCATATTAAGAAAATTAAATTTCCAAAAGCTATAAGCGCCTTTATTACAGTGGTGTTATTGTGGAGTGTTATTCTTATTTTTTTTAGAATATTTATTCCGCTAATAGTAAATAAGACAAATGAATTATCAAAAATTGATGTTCAAACTGTTGTTACACATCTCGAAAAACCAATTCAAAGCGCAGAAGTTTTTGCAAAAAAAATAAATTTAGATATAAAGAATTATGAGTCATTTGAAAAATATATTTCAAAAAAATTCATTTCTTTAGTTAATGTGTCAAAGTTGTCCAATTTTTTCGGAACTTTCGCAGGTGTATTAGGTAATATTTTTATAACTTTTTTTGCTATTTCGTTTATAACTTTTTTCTTTTTAAAAGACGAAACATTATTTTATAATGGAATATTAGTTTTGATACCGGATAAATTTTTAGAGAAAACTAAACATATATTATCATCTATAAAAAAGTTATTAACAAGATATTTTATAGGAATTATAATTCAGATTTTGGCTATTGTAGTGCTTATTTCAATTGGACTTACAATTGTAGGATTAGATTTTTCCGATGCTTTAGTTATTGGTTTATTTGTTGGTATAATGAATGTAATTCCCTATATAGGCCCCATAATAGGTGTGTTTATGGGAGTAATACTAGGTGTTGCTGTAAATATTGATATGGCTTTTTATACAGAATTGTTACCTTTAATAATGTATATGTTAATTGTCTTTGTGTCGGTGCAAATTGTTGATAATGTGTTGTTTCAGCCGCTTATTTTCTCAAATAGTGTTAAGGCACATCCCTTAGAAATATTCTTGGTTATTATGATGGCGGGAAGTTTAGCAGGAATACCAGGTATGGTTTTAGCAATCCCTGCGTATACAATTTTAAGAATTATTGCTAAAGAATTCTTTTATAATTTTAAAATAGTTAAAAAATTAACTGAAAAAATTTAAATATATAAAAATCGATTTTATATATTTACGTTTAAATTAATTAATAAATGAAGAAATTTATATTATTTATTATTATTTCAATTTTTTATTTTTCTCAATTCGCTCACGCTCAGATTGATAGTGTTGGGTTTGGGATAAATGCAAAAAAAATTCCTTCTCAAACTATTTTTTGTGAAGGAAATTACTTTTCGAATTCCGATACAATTTTATTTGAAGTAGCAGATACGAGTGATTATTTTTTTTCGTGGATTTTTGATGAAGGTAAAATAAGCGAAGTTGAAATAAATGATACTCTGCCGACTATTAGATATAACTTTGATAATTTAGGCGAATATTCTGTAAAATTTAAGGTAGAAGAAATTTCTTCGGGAAATATTTTCTCAAAAGAAAGAAAAGGATTATTTCAAGATGTATTAGAAATCCCAAATGTTTTTACTCCGAATGGTGATGGTAAGAACGATTTGTTTATCATCAAAGCATCAGGAATAATTGAATATAGTATTTCTGTTTTTAGTCGTTCCGGAATATTAGTGTTTTCTCAAAAAGCCCCTATTGTAACTTGGGATGGTAGAAATAGTTCAGGTAACGAGCTAAGTCAGGGGACATATTTTTATATTATTAAAGCTCTCGATAATTCAATTAAACCAAGAAGAGGTACAGTATTTTTGTGTAGATAATAGCAGTAAGCATTTCTTATTGAAATATTTCTTTCCTAAAAATTGAGCTTTAGTTATCTTTACCGGTAAAAAATATATTTTTATAGAATGAAAATATTTAAAGATATTATACCAATTAATAAGTGGTTCGATAATCTAACAGAAGGTCCAATAATAATTGCCGGTCCATGTAGTGCCGAATCTGAAAAACAGATTCTAAAAACAGCTATTGAACTTGAGAAAACAAAAAAAGTAAATATTTTTAGAGCCGGAGTATGGAAACCTAGAACACGCCCCGGAACATTCGAAGGTGTTGGTGAAGATGGCCTTATATGGTTGAAAAAGGTTAAGAAAGAAACAAATTTACTTGTTGCTGTTGAAGTCGCTACTCCCAAACATGTTGAAATAGCATTGAAATACGATATCGATGTATTTTGGATTGGTGCTAGAACAACATCAAATCCATTTTCTATGCAAGAATTAGCTAAAAGTCTTGTTGGAATTGATGTCCCGATTTTGGTTAAAAATCCGATAAATCCAGATATTAATCTTTGGATTGGAGCAATTGAAAGACTCTATAATGCAGGAATAAGAAAATTAGCTGCTGTACATAGAGGCTTTTATCCTTTCGAGAAAACACAGATGCGAAATATTCCCAAGTGGGAAATACCTATAGAGTTTAAAAGCAAATTTCACGATTTTCCGATATTATGTGATCCTAGTCATATAACAGGTAAAAAAGAACTTATACAAGAAGTGTCTCAAAAAGCTTTAGACTTAAATTTTAATGGTTTGATGATTGAATCGCATTGTAATCCAAAAGAAGCTCTTAGCGATGCTGCTCAACAATTAACACCTAAGGAATTTAACTTATTAATAGATAATTTAGTTTTTAGAAAAACAATATCCCATAATAGTAATTTTGTTAGTAAACTAGAGTCATTAAGAGAGCAAATAGATTCTATCGACCATCAAATGTTAGAATTGTTATCGCAAAGAATGAACATTGTTGTAAAAATAGGCGAGTATAAAAGTAAAAACGAAATTACAATTTTACAATTACTACGTTGGGAAAAAATTATTGAGACACGAATAAACTCAGGGAAAAATCTTGGATTATCAGAAGATTTTGTAAAAAAATTACTTCAGCTTATTCATAAAGAATCAATACAAAGACAAACTGAAGTAATGAATAAAAAGTGATGAATATTTTAGTTTTTTATTTCTTTTAAAGTATAATCATATCCTTCCATTATCGGATTAGACAATATTTTATTACAAGCATCATTTATTTTTCCCATTGCTTGTTCTTTAGTGTCAGCTTCTAACTCTAAAATTATATGTTTCCCAATTCTAACATTCGAGATGTTAGAAAAACCAATATTTTTCATGCTGTTTGTAACAGCTTTTCCTTGTGGGTCGAGTAAAGCTTTTAATGGCATTACATTTATTTCGGCTATGAATTTCATGCTGTAAAAAATTATTGTTTGTTAATATTACTTTTGTTTTATAAACCAATTATTTATTGCCGATAAAATTATATAAAATAATATAATTATCGGTATTGCAACTGTATGCAATGATATTAATAATATTACAGATATTCCAATAAAGAAGTAGCGAATTTTATTTTCTGAAAATTTAAGATTTTTAAATTTTAACGAGAACATAGGAAATTCAGCAACTAACATAAATGAGAAAAATATTATTACTCCAAGTAATATTAATTTATTATTTGTAATCGTATTAATAAAACTTTCGGGATAAATATTTGATATAATTATTAATGATGCAAAAAATATAGCATTAGCAGGAGTCGGAAGCCCAATGAACGAATTGCTTTGTCTTTTGTCTATATTAAATTCTGCAAGTCGTATTCCCGAAAATATTGCAATGATAAAAGGAGAAAACATGAGTAATAATTCAGAAAATGATAATTCTAACAAATTAAAAGAACCGTTATTCATTAAATAATTATTTTTCTGAAAATTAAAAACAAGAATAGCTGGAACTAAACCAAAACTTATCATGTCGGCCATAGAATCGAGTTGTTTCCCTAATTCAGAATACATATTTAACAATCTGGCTGTCATTCCGTCTAAAAAATCGAATATTGATGATAATAATACTAAATATGAGGCTATTATTAAATGTCCTTCGAAAGCAAGAACAATAGAAATACATCCTGTTAAAAGATTTAATGAAGTTAGCGAATTTGGAATATAACGTAACAGCGATTTTTTCATAATATGTTATTTTTAAACAATATTTTTCACAAAAATAAGTTAAAAAAAACAGTTTGTTAAATATTTTGAAAATAACTATTGATTGTCTTAAAATACATTATTAGGAATATCTTTTATAGATTGTTTTTTTTGTAAAAAATAGAATACTTAATGGGTTTTATTTTAGATTCAAGTATCTTTATCAATTCTAATTATGCGAATAATGATTAAAAAATTAAATGTATTTTTATTGTTTATTTTTATTTCGATAAATATATTTTCTCAAACAACTAAATATAGTAACGAGTTTCTTACAATTGGTGTTGGAGCACGTTCTTTAGGGATGGGGAATTCAATAATTGCTAATGTAAACGATGTAACAGCCGGTTATTGGAATCCTGCCGGTTTGTCGGGAATAGATAAAAAATTTGACGCAGGATTAATGCATGCCGAATATTTTTCAGGAATTGCTAAATACGATTACCTTGGGGCGACAATGGCTCTTGATACAAATAGTAGAATAGGAGTGTCTCTTATTCGTTTTGGAGTAGATGATATTCCAAATACTACAGATCTTATCGATAAAGATGGAAATGTCGATTACGATAGAATTTCGTATTTCTCAGCAGCCGATTATGCTTTTCTGTTTTCATACTCATCAAAAAGCAAAATTAAAGGATTGAAATATGGAGGTAGCGTTAAGATAATATATCGTAATATTGGAAAATTTGCAAATGCATGGGGGTTTGGACTTGATGTAGGAATACAATATTCCTATAATAATTGGATGTTTGCTGCCATGGGGAAAGATATTACATCTACTTTCAATGTGTGGAATTTTAACGAAAACGAATTATTAATAGAAGTTGAAGATAGTGTATTTAATTTTGCCCCTGACGATGCTCTCGAATTAACGCTCCCTCGTGTGATTTTCGGAGTTTCAAGAAATTTTCAAATATATAAGAAATTTTCGTCGCAAATAGAATTGGATGTAGATATTACTCTCGATGGGAAAAGAAATGTTTTAATTCAAACCGATTTTCTTAGTATAACGCCAAGGATAGGTGTTGAATTTGATTACGCAGATTTTGTATTTTTACGATTAGGAATATGTAACTTCCAAAAAGTGCAGAATTATAATATGTCGAAAGAACTTACCATGCAACCAAATTTTGGTTTAGGAATTAAATATAAAGATTTTAGAATAGATTATGCTTTAACCGATATTGGTGATAATTCCATTGCAATATATTCAAATATCTTTTCGCTTAGTTATTCATTTAATTAAAATATTTAAACCTATGAATTATTATGTTATTTTTGTAATTGCTCGAATTCTTATTGAAAAATCATGTTGAATATTAAGATTGCTGTAGATTTTGACGGAACTATTGTAGAACATGAGTATCCCAAGATTGGAAAAACAAAATTGTTTGCATTTGAAACCCTTAAAGCAATGCAAGACGAAGGGGCTTTGTTAATTCTATGGACATACAGAACTGGCAAAGAACTTAGTGATGCAGTAGAATTTTGTAAAAAAAATGGAATAAAATTTTATGCAGTAAATAAAAATTACCCCGAAGAAATTTACGATAATACTGTAAGTAGAAAAATAAATGCCGATATTTATATTGATGATAAAAATATTGGAGGCTTTCTTGGATGGAGTAAAATATGGCAAGAATTAAACCCCGAAGTTTATAATATTGATATTAAAGACGAATTAAAACGAATATCTAGCAAGAAATCGTTTTGGAATAGATTAAAAGAGTTATTCAATAAATATAAAGTGTAAAACAAAAGTTAAATTAAAACAAATAATTGTGAAAATCATATTGCTAAATTTTATTATAGGGATTTTGATTATTGTAAGTTCTTGTTCCGAAAATAAAAATGACAAAAGTAGTTTTAAACAAAAAGAAACTAAATCGGAAATAATTGATGAACCGATAAAAATAGATATTATAAAAATATCGCTTAATAAGAAAGGGCAATATTTTACAGGCGATAATATAGTTATTAATGTAAACTATTTGATAGATACAATAAAACCCGATTCTCTTATCGTTTTTGTAAATAATAAGAGAAAATTAAAATTTAATTTTCTCGATAACTCATTTGTTTTAAATACTGCCGATTTTACAGTTGGGAATAGCAATATAAAGCTAGCAGTTTATAAGGAAAATAATATTGTTGATAATTCTGAATTGTCGATTAAATTATTGTCGGATATTCATCCTGTAAATTATAGAGCAAAAATAATTAATAAATTTCCTCACGATTCAAAAGCATATACTCAAGGATTATTTGTCGATAATGGAATATTGTTCGAAGGAACAGGACAATATGGAGCATCATCGCTCAGAAAAGTGGAGTTAGAAACAGGTAAACTAATAGAAAGTTTGAAAATTCCTCGACAATTTTTTGGAGAAGGAATAACAGCTTATAATGATAAAATAATACAACTAACATGGAGATCGAGAATGGGATTTGTTTACAACAAAGAAAATTTTGAATTAATAAACAAAATACAATATCCTACCGAGGGATGGGGGATTACTTTCGATGGAGAAAAATTAATTATGAGCGATGGGAGTAGTACTTTGTATTTTCTCGATCCAAATTATTTTTATAAGATTGGGGAACTAAAAGTATGCGATAATTCAAGGGAAATTACGATGTTAAACGAACTTGAATACATTAACGGAAATATTTATGCTAATGTATGGCAAACCGATTATATTGTTATTATTAACCCTAAAAACGGAAAAGTTATAGCTAAAGTCGATTGTAGTAATCTTGTGCCGAAGAAATATAAAAATGAAGCCGATATGGTATTAAATGGCATTGCATACGATAAAAATTCCGACAAACTATTCCTTACCGGAAAAATGTGGGATGTTTTATACGAGGTAATGCTTGAAAGAAAATAATTATAATTATTGCTAATAATAGATTAATATCATTTTTTTATCTTTGTAAAAAATATAATTGTGAGTAAGATTAATATAAAAGAAATATTTGATTCGTTTAACAATTTTAACATTATTATTATTGGCGATGTTATGATTGATTCGTATATGTGGGGAAAAGTTAGTCGTATTTCTCCGGAAGCTCCGGTGCCAATTATTTCTAGTACACATCAAGAAAATCGACTTGGAGGAGCAGCTAATGTTGCTCTTAATGTACAAGCACTTGGAGCAAATGCTATTTTGTGTTCGGTTATAGGTAACGATGCTAAAGCTCATACTTTTAATAGTTTGTTAAAAAAACGAAAATTATCGCAAGAAGGAATTGTTGAAGATAAATCGAGAAAAACAACTGTTAAAACGCGCATTATTTCCGATAATCAACATCTAATAAGAGTTGATGAAGAAATTGATACTGAATTGAATAGCGAAGTAGAAAAAATATTGATTGATAGAATTAAAAAAATTATTTTATCGAGAAATATTGATGCCATAATATTTGAAGATTACGACAAAGGATGCATAACAACAAAAGTAATTGATGAAATTGTAAAAATAGCAAATAGAAAAAATATTGTAACTTTAGTAGATCCTAAAAAACGTAATTTTAATAATTATAAAAATGTAACACTCTTTAAACCAAATTTTAAAGAGCTAGTTGAAGGAATGAAATCGGAGATAGCGAAAGATGATTTTAATGGTATTTTTGAAATTGGTAAAAAATTGCAAAAAAAATTGTCAACAGAAATAATATTAGTTACATTGTCGGAATTAGGAGTATTTGTAAGTTCTAACAATTCTTACAAAATAGTTCCGGCCGAAATTCGCGATATTGCTGATGTGTCGGGAGCCGGCGACACAATGATAAGTATTGCAAGTTTATGTTTAGCCGCTAAGTTAAAAGCCGCAGATATAGCTACAATATCGAATATTGCCGGTGGATTAGTATGCGAAAAAATTGGAGTTGCTCCTGTAGAGAAAAAATATTTATTGGAAGAATGTTTGAAAAAATTTCAGGAACAGAATATGGAGTAAAAAATTAGTACTAAGTTCTTATTAATCAAATAATGCAGCCTGCATTGTTAATAAGTTGTTAATAAAACAAAGATAATTGTTTACAATTCTTAATTACTTCAATTATAATAATACATTAAAATTGTATTTTTGGATTTCTTATTTTAAAATTTTTAACTTAAATTAGAACACTCAATATTAGAAATTAAAAATCGATATATATGGCAAAAGTAATTGCATTAGCGAATCAAAAAGGAGGAGTTGGGAAAACTACTTCGGCTATTAACTTAGCGGCAAGTTTAGCAGTATTAGAGAAGAAAGTTCTTATTATAGATGCCGACCCTCAGGCAAATGCCACATCGGGAACAGGTTTCGATACTCGAGCAATAAAAACCAGTATATACGAATGTTTAATTGATGATGTTGATCCTAAAAGTATAATCTTAAACAGCGAAATAGAAAATTTAGATTTAATACCATCGCATATTGATTTAGTAGGAGCTGAAATAGAAATGTTAAATCAGCCCGACCGAGAATTTATGCTAATAAAAGTTATTGAGAAAATTAGAGACGATTACGATTATATATTAATCGATTGTTCTCCTTCGCTTGGATTAATAACCGTAAACGCTCTTACTGCAGCCGACTCTGTATTAATACCTGTTCAATGCGAATATTATGCTTTAGAAGGATTAGGGAAATTACTAAATACCATTAAAATTATTCAATCGCGATTAAATAAAAATTTAGAAATCGAAGGTTTCTTACTTACAATGTATGATGCTCGTTTAAGACTAGCAAATCAGGTTGTTGATGAGGTTAAAAAACATTTCGCATCAATGGTATTTGATACAATTATTCAAAGAAATATTAAGCTTAGCGAATCACCAAGTTATGGAAAACCTGCAATACTTTATGATGCAAATTCTAAAGGAGCAGTAAATTATCTTAACCTAGCACGAGAAATATTACAAAAAAACAATAACACCAATATTAGCAACGAAGAAAAAGTTGTAGAATAACTTAACACATATTATTTACTTTATTATTTTGTAGGAGAATGGCTAAAAGAAACGCATTAGGGAAAGGATTGGGAGCATTAATTGATGATGCAGGGCTAGAGAAGACAGTTACTGCCGATTCTGTTAACGAGATTGATATTAACAAAATTGAAGTAAACCCATTTCAACCAAGAAAAAATTTCGATGAAGAAGCATTAAACGAACTTGCTACTTCAATAAAGGAATTGGGAATAATACAACCAATTACTGTACGGAAAATTAATAATCATAAATTTCAGCTGATTGCCGGGGAACGCCGGTTTCGAGCTTCTCAGATTGCCGGGCTAAAAAGAATGCCGGCATTTGTTCGTTTTGCTGAAGATCAGGAATTGTTAGAGTTGGCTTTGGTTGAAAATATTCAACGCGAAGACCTTGATGCAATTGAGATAGCTATTAGTTATCAACGATTAATAGAAGAGTGTAGACTTACTCAAGAAAGCATGAGCGATAGAGTTGGAAAGAAAAGATCTACTGTATCGAATTATTTGCGTTTATTAAAATTACCTGCTGAAATTCAGCTTGGAATACGCGATAAACAGATCTCTATGGGGCATGCCAGAGCTCTTGTAAATATTGAGAATGCAAAAACTCAATTAAAAACATATTATAAGATTATTGACGGAGGTCTTTCTGTAAGAAAATCTGAAGAGTTAGTTAGAAATATAAATAACCCAAGTTCAGAGAATCCTAAGAAAGATGGAAAAATAAAACTTGAAGAAGAATATATTCAATTAAAAAATCATCTTGGTAATTTTTTCGATTCAAAAATCGATTTGAAAAGAAATAGTAAAGGAGCAGGGAAAATAGTTATTCCATTTAAATCTGATGAAGATTTAGAAAGAATAATGAGTGTTATCGATATGAGCAAAAAATAATATTCTTAAAAGTAATAATCTTGCTGTATAATTTTTTTCTAAAAAGATTTTTTTTTGTTATAGTTATCTTTTTTGTTTCTGTAATAGTTTTAAATGCTCAAGAAACAAAAAAAGAAAAAGCTTTTGATGTAGAGAATGTAAATAAACTGTTAAAAAAGCATTCTCCACATAAAGCTACTATGTATTCTGCTGTTATTCCGGGCTTAGGGCAAGCTTACAATAAAAAGTATTGGAAAATACCTATTATTTATGGAGCTGCCGGCACATTTATTTATTATTTTAATCATAATAATGCCGAATATAATAAGTATAAAAATGCTTATTACGATATGGAGAACGGAATTATAGATCATTACGAAGTGTATTATTCATCCAAAATAGTAAAGAGTATTAAGGATAACTATAGACGTAATCGCGATTATAATATAATAGGGCTATCTGCTATTTATATTCTTAATGTTATCGATGCTACAGTTGATGCTCATTTATTTGACTATAATGTTTCCGATGATTTGTCTTTTCGCCTCGAACCATCTATGATAAATAATTATTCTAATCAAAATGCAATAGGAATTAGGTGTAGTTTTAAATTCTAATTCTTATATTCGCTTCATATTTGCACTAACAAATCAAATTTTAATAATCGTTGTTAATAATGCTGTTTAAAAAGCAGTGTTTAATTTGTTATTTGTTACATTAAAATTGATTATAAAATGAAAATAAAATATACCTTATTTGTAATTGTATTATTATATCTATTATCGATAGATACTGCATATGGTTCATTTAACGAGAAAGATAGCTTAGATTGTGCTGTTTTAGAAAATAATTATGTTGATAATTTAGATAGTCTTATTGATTTATGGTATATAAAAAATGCCATAAAATCACAATATCCCGATTCGATAGTTGTTGATCCGGAAATTTGTGATGTTCCGGATTCTGTATATATTGAACGATTAAGTAAAATTCCATCGGTAATAGATCTTACCTATAATAAAATAGTAAAAAACTATATTTATGTATATGTAAAAAAACGACGTGCTAATGTGCAATATATGCTTGGTATGTCTGATTATTACTTTCCGATATTTGAAAAGACTTTCGAGAAATATGGTTTGCCTACCGAATTAAAATATATGGCTGTGATAGAATCGGCACTTAACCCAAGAGCTGTCTCTCGTGTAGGAGCTACAGGTTTATGGCAATTTATGTATGGTACAGCACGTATGTATAATCTTACAATTAACTCGTATGTTGATGAACGTCGAGATCCTATAAAATCGACCGATGCTGCAGCACGATTTTTAAGCGATTTGTACGATATATTTGATGACTGGACTTTAGCTATTGCTGCATATAATTGTGGGCCACGAAATGTTAGTAAAGCTATAAGAAGAGCCGGAGGGAATCGTAATTTTTGGGATATTTATTATTACTTACCTAGAGAAACTAGGGGATATGTGCCTGCATATATTGCAGCTTCTTATGCTATGAGTTATTATAAAGAGCATAATTTACATTATCAAAGACCTAAGATAACTTTGGCTACCGATACAATTATAATTAATGATAATTTACATTTAAAACAAGTGTCGGAAGTTTTAAATATTCCGTTAAAACAATTGAGCGATTTAAATCCTCAATATAAATTAAATATAATTCCTGCTAAAGCTTCGAGACAAGTATTAATCTTGCCTCTGGCGTATTCAGGTAATTTTATCGAATTGCAAGATTCTATTTTTGCCTATAAAAAGTCTATATATTTTAATAAAGATAATACTATTAAGAGTCCTAAGAAATCGCATTATGTATATCAACCCCCTTCTGGGAAAGCAAAAGTTTATTATACTATTAAACCTGGCGATAATTTAGGATTTATCTCAGAATGGTTTAATGTTGGTTTATCCGATTTAAAATATTGGAATCGTATTCGCGGAAGTAGAATACGTAGTGGACAAAAATTAGTTGTTTATGTTCCTAAAAGCAAGGCAAGTTATTACAGGAAGATAAATTCAATGTCGTTTGAAAAGAAACAAAGAAGTATAGGCAAGTCTGTTCTTAGTTCTACAGTATCTGTTGAAACTAATAGTAGTAATTCCGATTATGTTTATTACAAAGTAAAAAGCGGAGATACTGTTTGGGAAATAGCAAAAAAATATCCGGGTGTTAGCGATTATGATATTTTGCGATTGAATAAACTCCCTAATGCAAAAAAAATTAAGCCCGGACAAAAGATAAAAATAAAAAAGAAGATATAAAAAAGAAGCTGTACAAAAATTAAAACTTCACTTTTTTGTACAGCTTCTTTTGAGTTAATTTTATATAAGCAAAATAAAAATAGAATTAGATGTTAAAATCTAAGTCTTAAGGCAGTATAATTTTTGGTTATTGTTTAAATTTGTTGATGTATAGCGTGTTTTTTTAATAGGAGTAATAACATTAAGGGCATTATGGGTAATTTTTATGTTAAGTATCTTGTCTTCTTGTAGAGGTTCGCCATCGAAGTGAATAACATCAGGTTTTTCTCGTTCAATACTTATTTCTTTGCAAGTAAAAGTTTCAATAAATTTACTTTTGTCAATAGTGTGACTAAATAATTGTAAACCAATAATTGGGGCATATAATAAATCAAATGGTTTAATAATTACAACATCTAATACTCCATCGTTAATTTTTGCTTTAGGTGCAATTACAGCATTATTCCCATATTGCGATGCATTGGCAAAAGTTATAAGAAATGCTTTTTTCGAGATAGTTTTTCCGTCGAAAGATAATTTGTAATCTTGTGCTTTATATTTGAAACATTCTTTTATTGTAGCTTTAAAATAAGTAAAGGGACCTCGTTTCGATGCTTTTGAGAATACATTTCCTATATGAGCATCGAAACCAATACCCGAAGTACAGAAAAAACAATTTTCGTTCAAAGTTCCATAATCGATAGATTCGGTATGTGATTTTTTAATATTATCTAAAGCAGCATTAAGTCTTAATGGAATTCCTAAATGTCGAGCTAGCCCATTTCCCGAACCTTTCGGAATAATTCCTAATCTTGCTTTTGTGTTTACAAGAGTTTTGGCAATTTCGTTTACCGTTCCGTCTCCTCCAACAGCAATAAATGTAGTATGTCCTTTGTCGAGATATTCTTTTACTATACTTGGGGCTTCGTCTTTGAATTTAGTATATATTATTTTATGTGGAATATTTATAGAACTAAAATAAGTATGTATTATTTTAGAAATATTACTGTTGTTTTTTCTTCCCGAAATAGGATTTATAATTATTATGTATTCTTTATCTTTCATCTGTTTGAATATCTTGTCTATGCTTAGAAATTATTTCACACATATTTTAATTATACTCATGCGTGTTTCAGTATTTATTTCAGTCATTGACTTTTTTATCTTCTTAAATGATTTTTTTTGTAAAGATGTATTTCAAATTGCAAAGATAAAATATAGAAGCTAATAATTATGTTTTAATACTAATATTTATATCTATTCGTTAAGTATTTATGATTTAAAATTTGTTTTAGAAATTATAGTAAAAATCGATAGATTATAAAATATGGTTGTATTTTAGTAAATTATAAAAATAAGAAATGAAAATATTCGCCAGATATATATTAATAACATTGCTGCAGTTTATGGGCTTAAATATCTTTGCTCAAATTGGTGGTACATCAACATATAATTTTTTAGAACTAACTACTAGTGCTAGAGTTGCAGCTTTAGGAAGTTCTGTAAATGCCATTAACGATAACGATATAAGTTTGATATATAATAATCCTGCCTTATTGAATGAGTCGATGAATAACAGTATGGCAATTAATTATGTTAATTATTTTACCGATATTAATTATGGTTATATATCGTATGCTCGTAAAATTAACAGTAAGGGAATGTTTGCCGGAGGTTTGCAGTATATTAATTATGGTAAATTTATTGCTGCAAACGAAAAAGGTCAAGTTACCGGAAATTTTCATGCAGCTGAATATGCTTTTAATATAGTATATTCCCGGTCGATTATCGATAGTGTTTTATTTTTTGGAGTGAATGCGAAGCCAATTTTGTCGAATTTAGAAAGGTATACATCATTTGGATTTGCTGCCGATGGTGGTTTATTATATATTAATAAAATGAAAAATTTTACGGCTGCATTAGTAATTAAAAATTTTGGGATGCAGTTTAAAACATATGCATCAACAAGAGAAGCGTTGCCATTTAATGTTCAGATGGGAATATCGAAAAAATTGCTACATGCACCTTTTCGCTTTTCTGTTGTTCTCGATCATCTTGAAACTCCGGATCTTACATACGAAAATCCAAACGACAAAGAATCGGAACTAGATCCTTTTATGGAAGAGCAAACAAAGCAATCGAATATCGATAAATATTCAGATATGCTTATGCGACATGTAATTTTGGGAATAGAGTTTACACCTGTCGAAAATTTATATATTCGAGCCGGATATAATTACCGCCGACGAAAAGAAATGCTTATAGAATCGAAAACATCAACTGTAGGTTTTTCTTTTGGTTTTGGGATTAAAATATCCGACTTTTATTTAAGTTACGGACGCTCTTCTTATCATCTTGCCGGAGCAACAGATTATTTTTCAATATCAACAAATTTAGGAAGGTTTTATAAAAGATAATTTTTTGTAATAAATATCCCTTTTCAATTTTTAGTAAAAATTATTAATGGAAGTTTGGAATTGAAATACAATAATGCTAAATTGCGTCAAAACAATGACGCTATTATGAGATATTTAGTCAGAGACTTGTCGGAAATTGTATTAAATAAGATTAAAGCAAATAAAGTTGTAATAGTTTTTGGAGCAAGAAGGGTTGGGAAAACAGTTCTTGTAAAGCAAATCTTAAAAATATTGAATGAGCCTTTTATTGCTTTGAATGGGGAAGATATTAATGTACATGATAAGCTTGCAGTAAGAACTGTAGAGAATTATAAACAGCTAATAGGGACATATAAACTATTATATATTGATGAAGCACAAAAAATACCTGAAATTGGATTAAAATTGAAACTTATGATTGATGAAATAAAGGGATTAAAAATTATTATTTCAGGTTCATCATCATTTGATATATATAAAGAAGCCGGCGAACCATTAACAGGAAGAAAATATTCGTTTAACTTATTTGCATTATCAGAAAGGGAATATAATCAAGTTGAAAATACTGTTTCTAAAATTGATAAAGTAAGAGAAAGACTTATTTTTGGTAATTATCCCGAATTACTCCATTTACCAAATAGAGATGATAAAATTGACTATTTAAATGAAATGATAAGCTCATATTTATTAAAAGACATTCTTGTTTATGAAAATATAAAAAATTCGCAAAAAATATTCAACCTTTTACGTTTAATTGCTTTTCAGATTGGAGGAGAAGTGTCCTTGCAAGAATTGGGTAAACAATTATCGATTAGCAAAAATACAGTTGAAAAGTATTTAGATTTGTTGAGTAAAATTTATATACTTCATAAAGTAGAGGGCTTTAGTAGGAATCTTAGAAAAGAAATAACAAAAAACTCAAGATGGTATTTCCTAGATAATGGAATAAGAAATGCCGTTATAGCAAATTTTAATTCTATAGAAGCACGAAATGACATTGGACAATTATGGGAAAATTATATGATTAGTGAAAGAATAAAATATCAAGAATATAATCGAATTTCATCTAATAATTATTTTTGGAGAACTTATGAACAACAAGAAATTGATTGGGTTGAAGAACGTGATGGAAGCTTATTCGGATATGAATTTAAATGGAAAGAAACGAAAGTAAAAATACCAAGTCAATGGAAAAAGGCTTACCCTGATTCATCATTTGAAATTATAAACAGAAATAATTTTGAGAATTGGATTAAATAGATCATCATATCTAATAGAAATTTATAAAGTTTACTATATTCTTTAAATTCTTATTTATATCAAAAACTTTTGAAATGATTCTAATTTGTGCATGCTGGGTTTTATAGATGCATGCTAGCTGATTCTGGCTGTTAAGTTGAATATTCTTATAATAAATATCCCTTTTCAATTTTCAGTAAAAATTATTAAATGTAAATTTGTTGTTTGATTTTATTTCAATACAAAATAGATAAATGAGTAAGAAAAAAATAATTATTGCAATAGACGGATATTCGTCGTCGGGGAAGAGTACTTTAGCAAAAGAAATAGCAAAATCGCTAGGTTATAGATATATAGATAGTGGAGCTATGTATAGAGCTGTAACTTTGTTTGCAATCAGAAATGGGGTAGTAGAGAATAATATTGTTGATGAAGTAAAGTTGAAAAATATATTAGATAATATTCATATCAATTTTAAATACAATGAAGCTCGAAAGCATCAGGATATATTTTTGAATAACGAGAATGTTGAAGATGAAATACGAAAGATGGAAGTTTCGAATACGGTTAGTTTAATCAGTAAATATGCATTTGTGCGTGCAAGAATGGTTAAATTGCAACAAGAAATGGGAAGCGATAGCGAGATTGTTATGGATGGCAGAGATATTGGAACAGTGGTTTTTCCGAATGCCAATATAAAAATATTTATGACAGCCGATGTAGAGTCGAGAGCCAAGCGACGATATAATGAGTTGATTGAGAAAGGCGAGGATGTTAGTTACGACGATATTAGCAAGAATGTAAGAGAAAGAGATTATCTCGACGAAAACAGAACCGAAAGTCCATTACGAAAAGCTAGCGATTCAATAGAGTTAGATAATAGTAATTTAAGCAGAGAAGAACAGTTCGAATGGATAATGAACATTATAAATAAGTATTTAGAGTAATTTAGATATCAAAAAATTGTTATGATTGTTGAAATTGATGAAAAATCGGGTTTTTGTTTTGGTGTTGTTAATGCAATAGATTTGGCAGAAAAAGGACTTGAAAAAACTGATAATCTATATTGTTTAGGCGATATTGTTCATAACAATGAAGAAATGAGTCGATTGGAAGAGAAAGGTTTAATTACTATAAATCACGAGAAGTTTAAAAATTTAAAAAATACAAAAGTGTTAATTCGTGCTCATGGCGAACCACCCGAGACGTATAAAATTGCTGAAGAAAATAATATTGAGCTTATTGATGCTTCTTGCCCTGTTGTATTAAAATTACAAAATAGTGTAAGAAAATATCATCAAGAGATTTATAGCAGAGAAGGACAAATTATAATTTACGGTAAAAAGGGGCATGCCGAAGTTAACGGTTTAGTTGGTCAGGTCGATGGAGACGCAATTATTGTTTCTGACACTGAGGATCTTGATAAAATAGATTTTTCGAAACCTATTGTATTATTTTCTCAAACAACAAAAAGCCTGGAAGGATTCGAAGAAATACGACGAGAAATAGAAAATCGAATGAAGCTTAATAAAGGTGATAATGATATTGATTTTACTGTAAAAAATACTATCTGTGGTGCAGTGTCGAATAGACAAAAGCAATTACGCGACTTTGTAAAAAAATACGACATTATTGTTTTTGTTAGTGGAGTAAAAAGCTCGAATGGGAAAATGCTATATAATATTTGTAAAAGCGAAAATGAAAGTACTTATTTTGTGTCTAATAAGAACGAATTAAACAAAGAATGGTTTAAAAACAGAGAATCTGTTGGCGTTTGTGGTGCTACATCTACACCGTTTTGGTTAATGGAAGAAGTAGCTGAAAAAATTAGTTTTTTTAGCTGAGTATATAATAGAAATTTCGATTAATAATATGAATAGTAATACTTTATTTGCCGATGTAATACTTTCTTTGCCTTTACGACAATTGTTTACATATAGCATTGCAGAAAGCGATAAAGAATTTGCAAAAAAAGGAAAAAGAGTTATTGTTCAGTTTGGGAACCGCAAAATTTATACTGCAATTATTTATCGAATACATACAAATAAACCCGAAAAATATAAGACTAAAGAGATTCTTACTTTTCTCGACGATTATTCTGTAATTAACAATTATCAGTTTTCTTTTTGGGAATGGGTTTCTAATTATTACATGTGTTCTATTGGCGAAGTTTATAAGGCCGCTTTGCCTTCGGGTTTAAAAATGGAAAGCGAAACAAAAGTTATTTTTAATCCAAATTTCGAAGATTTTACATCTTTATCTTCCGAAGAAACTCTTGTTGTTGAATTTCTTGATAATAGTAAAATGCTTAAAATTAAAGAAATTTCAGATGTTGTTGAGCGTAAGAATGTAATGCCCCTTATTAAGCAATTAATCGATAAAAAGGCAGTTTTTCTCGAAGAGAATATAAAAGAGAGTTATAAACCCAAAACCGAGACTTATATATCCTTACACGAAGATGTACAGGGAGAAAAGCAACTAAACAATGTTTTCGATAGTTTAAAAAATGCTCCTAAGCAATTAGGAATTTTAATGAATTATATAAAATTGTCGGGTCATTATATTAAAAAGGAAAGTATTGAAATTAAAAAGTCAGATTTGCTTAATGTTTCAGGTGCATCTCGTCAATCGTTAAAATCGTTATTAGAGAAAGATATTCTTGTTGAATATGCTAATATTATTAGTAGAATTAAAACCAATGCTAGTAAAATTAATATTGCAAAAGCTCTTTCTTCTGATCAAGAAAAAGCATTCTCCGAAATAAAAGAACAGTTTAAGAGAAGAAACACGGTATTATTACACGGAGTAACTTCAAGTGGTAAAACCGAGATATATATTCATCTTATGATAGAGCAGATAAAACAAGGTAAACAAGTATTATTTTTGTTGCCCGAAATAGCTCTTACAACACAGATAATTAGTCGTTTGCGTTCGGTGTTTGGTAATAGGGTTGGAGTATATCATTCTAAATTCAGTAATTCCGAAAGAGTAGAGATATATAACAATTTGCTTGGAATAGATGGTAACGATAAATACGATATTATTCTTGGTGTTCGTTCGTCATTATTTTTGCCTTTCGATAATTTAGGTTTAATTATTGTCGATGAGGAACATGAAAATACATATAAACAATACGATCCTGCTCCGCGTTACAATGCACGCGATAGTGCTATTGTTTTAGCTAATTTGCATAATGCAAAAGTTCTGTTGGGAACGGCTACGCCATCGGTTGAGAGTTTTTTTAATGCCAGAACCGATAAGTATGGTTTTGTAGAATTGAAAAAACGATATAAAGATATTAAGTTACCTGAAATATTTCTTGCCGATACTCACAAAGCGCGAAAGAAGAAACAAATGAAATCGATTTTTACTCCTTTATTGCTCGAGAATATTCAAAATGCTTTAGATGGTGGCGAACAAGTTATATTGTTCCAAAATCGTAGGGGCTTTTCTCCTTTTCTCGAATGCGATTCGTGTGGGTGGATTCCGAAATGTAAAAATTGCGATGTTAGTTTAACATATCATAAATACGAAGGCACTTTAGTTTGTCATTATTGCGGGTATTCCGAATCGAATACTCATAAGTGTAGTGCTTGTGGAAATATCTCCTTGTCGTATAAAGGTTTTGGAACCGAGAAAATAGAAAACGAAGTAAAAGAATTTTTCCCGGAGGCAAGGGTGGCACGTATGGATTTTGATTCTACAAGGACAAAAAATGCTTACGAGAAGATTATCGAAGCCTTCGAGACAGGTAAAACAAATATTCTTATCGGTACCCAAATGATATCTAAAGGATTAGATTTCGATAATGTTAGTACTGTTGGAATATTAAATGCCGATAATATGTTAAATTTTCCCGATTTTAGAGCTTTTGAACGAAGTTATCAGCTTATGGCACAGGTTAGTGGTAGGGCAGGAAGAAAATATCGACAAGGGAAAGTTATTATTCAAACATCGAACCCTGAGCATAGTATTTTGCAATTTGTTTTAGATAACAAATACGAAGAGATGTATAACGAACAGCTTGTTGAACGAAAGAATTTCCATTATCCACCATATTATAGGATAATTAACCTGATGTTAAAACATAAGAAACAAGATGTTGTTAATGATGCTGCAAAAAAATTAGCCGATAATTTACGTAGGGTTTTTGGTAACAGGGTTCTTGGTCCGGAAAGTCCGTATGTTGGACGAGTACAGACATACTATCTTAAAAAAATAATGATTAAGATAGAAAAGGAAAAATCGGTAAAAAAAGCAAAAGAACTACTACAGCAACAAATAGATAAAATATCAACTTTCGATAATTTTAAAAGTCTTCAGATAAATATCGATGTTGATCCAATGTAATTTTCAAATACAGTTTCTTGAGATTATAAATAGTCTAGTTCCGATTTGTCTATCTTAACAAATGGAGCAATGGCTCTTTGGTATATTCCCTGAACGTAAGCAATAGCCATACCGTAATTTGTTACAGGAACGCCGGCATCTATTGCAGGTTTTAGTCTGTTAATTAATTGTTTACGAGTAATTACACATCCGCCACATTGTATAACAAGCGAATATTCTGTAATGTCTTTTTTAAGATTATCGAAACCCGAAACTACTTCGTATTCGAGTTTTTTACCGGTAAAGTTCGATAACCATCGAGGGATTTTGACTCTTCCAATATCGTCGCACGATACGTGATGTGTACACGATTCGTAAAGTAAAACAGTATTGCCATCTTTTAGCTCCGAGATTTTTGGTGTTCCGTTTAAGTAATTTTCGAAATCGCCTTTATAACGAGCTAATACAATACTAAAACTTGTAAGTTGAATATCTTTTGGAATAGATGCATCTGCCTTGTTAAATATCTGACTGTCGGTAATTGCTAACTTAGGTTTTATTTGTGTTTTGCGAAGAAAAGCATCTACTTCACGCTCTTTAAGAACTATTGCAATTGCATCGTTATCGATAATATCGCGTATTGCCTGAACTTGGGGTAATATTAATCTTCCTGCCGGAGCTTCAATATCAATAGGAGTGATGAGTAAAACAATATCGCCATACGATATTAAATCGCCAACTAAAGAAGTAGATTTTAATGCCGATTCGGGAATTGTTTTTTTTATCTGCTCTATTATGATATCTATATTTTTATTTTTATGATTGCTGAATTCAAGAATTTCGGAGTTGTCAAAAGCTAATATTTTTGTTTTAGTGTTTAATTCTAATTTTTCAATATCCGATTTGTTATGAATAATAAAATATGGAGTATCGGTTTTTTTAAACTCAGTGATAAGATTTTTTTCGAATTCGGCAAATGTGTTGTGAGTAATAACTAAAATAGCCAGGTCTATTGTTTTAATTGTTTTTAGGGTTGTGTCGATTCGTTTTTCTCCTAATTCTCCGCTATCGTCTATTCCGGCAGTATCTATAAGTATTACCGGTCCAAAGCCCGTAATCTCGAACGATTTTTTTACAGGGTCGGTTGTTGTTCCTGCATAGTCCGATACGATTGCAATATCTTGCCCTGCAAGATTATTTATTAAAGTACTTTTGCCATTATTACGTCGTCCGTAAATTCCTATATGTGGTTTCGATTCTTTGCCTTTAGTCATTTGTAAATACTTATAATATTATATTGCAAATCTACTTAATAATTGGTTGTCTTGTTGCCTTATCGTATTTAAAAACTTCGTATTTTAATATCTGAATATCGTTATCACATTGTATTGTGTCTTTTGCAATACCTAACTTTTTAGTAATAATATCTTTATTAATACTATTAGAAATTATAAAAGTGAATTCAGGATTTTTAAATTTCCCTTTCTCGTTTTTATAATACCAATTTTCGTTCATAACATGATACCATGGACATAGATTATCGTGTACTGTATATAATCTAATATCTTGTTTCGAGAACATAGTAATATATTTTGCATACCAATAATTGGCTACCCCAAATTTTAAATTGTTTTTCTCTGCAGCTTCGTCAATGTTTTTTACTTTCGTTGGATAATAGTTGAAGAACTTTGTTAAGTTTTGTTTTATCTCGGTTTTTCCGGATATTCGTATTGAGATGAAAACTAAAAAAATAGTGGCAATAATAATTGTTGTTTGGAGTACTTTCGTGATAATATATTTTTTCTCAGAAAAGAAGTATAAAATATATGCGTAATTGAAAATACATAAATAGAATACATAAATATTATATCGAAGCATTGCCCAGCTAACGTAATTACCATTTATTACAGGCATAAAAAACACTATTAAACAAAACGATGTTGAGAATAATAAATATGCAGTTTCTATGATAATACTGTTATTAATTTCTTTCGATTTAAATAATTTATATAGGTTATTTGCAAGAATTCCCAGGATTATTAGAAACGAAATCATCGATAAAATAACAATAAGACCTCTTAAATCCAATAGCGAAATGTATTTAAGATGTTGTCCCATCATTATATTGAAAGAATTTTTAATATTGCCGATATTCAAGAATTTCCACGATAAACTAATGATATGAATATACGATGAGGTCTTTAATATTTTAAAGATAATAAGTCCAAGTGCAGTAAACGAAAGTATAGTTGAAAATAGTTTAATAAAAGTTTTCTTGTATTGTTTAAAGAAGAAAAGTATACTTAAACTTAATAAGGGTAAGGTGTACATTATAATAAATAGTCGGTCGCTTATTGTTGCAAGAGTTCCGAAAAATAACAAATAATATAAAAATTTGTTATCATTTTTATTGATGTAATTAAACGTAAAAATTAAACATAAAACTGTCATAACAAAAGCACCAAGATGGTAGCTGACGCTAAGAAGATAAAATGTGAAAACAAAATCTTTTGTTATTAACGACACAAAAAAGAATAATAACATAATTAAGTTTGCTGCCGAGATGTGAATTAGTTTTATATTTATATTAAGTGTTTTAAATAATTTATAAAATAATAGTAATATAGCAGAATATTGTATTATGCTGAAGATGAACATTGAAAGTATGAAATTTTTAAATATTGCATTTATGATAAAATACAATATCATATCGGGGAAAAAGTTAGGAGCTCCATTCAGATGCCAACCGTATAGTCCCGATTTATCGATAAAAAGATCTTTGAATATTGATGGGAGGTATAAAGTGTCGGAATTAAGATATGTGTAGATTTGATGTTCGTTTAGATTGGCAAAAACAAGGATTATAAAAATTATGTTTAGTAATATACTTATCGCGAATATTGTTTTATCGTGTAAATGAAGATATTTGTTTTTTATCATTAGTGTTAGAATTAATTATTTGTTAATAATAAGCATAAATGTATGATTATTTTAATTTCAAAGTAATAAGTTTACTTTGAAAAGAGGTAATAAGCGAAAATTTTAAAATCAGGTTTTGTTATAATTCTAAAGGGAGTTTTGATTTTTAGCAATTTTGCTTTTTCTGATACAGGTAAAAAATCGCTAAAAATCGTAATATTGGCTTTTTGGAATAATTGCAGTAAAAAATAAATATACATTGTAAAAACTGAATAATGAAAACTATGTTTAAGACTATATACAAAATTTTGATATATGTTTCTATTGTATTTTTGGTAGTGTATTTGTTCCGATTCGATTATTTAAGTTTTAGTAAAATAAAATTTAATTACACATATCTTATATTGTCTATTGTTTTATTGTGGCTTGGTTTTTTTGTTAGTATGTTAAGTTGGTGGAATATTTTAAGAGTATATAATATTAATGTAAAACCTTTATTTGCGGTGTATTCTCATGGGATTTCTGTTTTTGCAAAATATATTCCCGGAAAAATTTGGGTTATTTTGGGTAGAGCGTATAAGGTTTCGTCTAAGAGTTTTTCTTTTAAATTTGTTTCGGCATTATCTTTAAAAGAGCAATTAATATATATATTATTAGGTTTATTGATTAGTTTTCCTGCAGTGTTGATATTTGATAAATTCTCGTATTATTCTATACTTGTTTTTGTGTCGATAATAGGCTTAGTGGCTTTGTTATTTTCAAATATATTTCACGAATTTGTTGTTAATGTTTTCGAAAGAGTTTTCAAAAAGAAAATTAATATTCCCTTATTAGAGTTTAATAAGTCGTTAAAAGTAAGTGGGTTTATATTAATATATTGGGCAATATGGATTTTTGCTTTTTATTTCTTTGTGAAATCAGTAATGCCTGATGTAGCTTTTATTTCGGCTTTTGCATTTCCAATAAGCGTATGTTATGGTGTTCTTGCAATTGTTATGCCCGGAGGAATAGGTGTGCGCGAAGGAATAATGGTCTTGTTTTTAACATCAACAGGAATTAATGTAGAAACTGCTGTTACTATTTCTGTGGTCTCGCGTTTGTGGTTTATATCTGGCGAGATATTTAGTTTTATATTGGCATTAGTTCTAAAATTTAATAAAAAGCTATTTATATAATCTTTCATTATCTTGCATGTCCATCCACATAGCAAAAAGTAAAGATTGAAATCCACTAATAAAAAGAAATGTAAAAGCAAGAACCGTTAAAGGATTTGCGTCTGCTCCTTTTAAAATAATTATTAATATTTTTATCCCATATGGTATTGCAATTAGTAGCATGAGTATTGCAATGTTATATAATATAAATAATGGGTGGAAGCTTTTATATAAATACTTAACCCAAAGTCGTTTAAAAAACAATTTTAATAACAACCACGATATTCTTGGAATTAATTTTCGAATTTTCATTTTCGAATTCTCACCAATATCATATACAGGTTTAATATTAACTTCTTTTATTGTGCAAAAAGCAATATTTAGTTTTACAAGAATGTCGTTTGGAACTCCGTAACTATGGTATATCTTATATAAATCGATAGAGTTAAGAGCTGCGTTCGAAATTGCTGTGTATCCTGTCTGACTGTCGGATACATGCCAATATCCCGATGCAATTTTTGTTAATATAGAAAGTATGGAATTGCCTCTAAATCTTGTTTTTGGTATTAGTATTTTGGCGCTTTTGTGAGTTAGCCTGTTGCCTTTTACATAATCGATATTTTCGTTTATTATAGGATTACAGATTAGTTCTAACTCATGCGGGTCCATTTGTCCGTCGCCAGCCATTACAGCTGTGCAGAAAATATTATTGTCTTTTGCCCATTTGTAACCTCTAGCTATTGTACTACCTACACCTGAATTCTTTAAGAGATTAATTAATATAATCTTGTCGTTAATATTTTCATGAAGAACTTCTGATTTAGCAAAATACGATAGTTCTATTTTGTTTTGTTTGCGAATAATTTCTTCGGCTCTAGAATAAATATTATTTTCCGATTCATCTCTTTTATTATCAGGTAAAGTCCGGAAAATTTTCCCTTGGTATTTTCTAACAATATCAGCTGTGCTATCTGTTGAACAATCGTTAACAATAATTATACGATCTACAAAATCGGGCATGGTTTCTATAACCATTCCAATTTGAGTTTCTTCGTTATAAGCAGGTACAACAACAGCTATGGTCTTACTATTAAGCATTTTATTAGTATTTATTTTTTTTATAAAGCCAATTCGCATCTAGAGTAATCATAGAATCGACACTTATTTTTTTCTTTTTTGCTTTCCGAATCATTGATTTCATCATATCGGGATTTTCACGAATTGATATCTCTAATTTAGAAATAATAATTTCTTTTTTATATAATTCTAAATTATCATTTGAGAACGATTTCAATATTTCTTTATTAATGACAGAATCGAGTACTAATTTATTTTCTTGTGCAATGTTTTTTAATGATAGCATTTTTAATGAATCGGAATATATGTCGCGTTTTATTAATTGCGAAATCTCTTTTTTACTTGCAGCGATTTTAGGTTTTCTCTTTTTATTCTCGGGCTTAATTGCTACATAAATTCCTTTTCGGGCTTTTTCGTAGTCGGGTATTGTAATTAAATCCCAATATTTATCGGTAGGTCTTAATTTTAAAAATGTTTCCCAATATGCATCTTTATTCATCCACCAATAGTGAATTGCCTGATGAGTATATTGTTGTGTTTGAAAAATATTAAATAAAACTAGAATTCCAACTAAAGGAATTCCAATAAACTTTAAGTATTTTTTCTTATAAAAGAAATCGATTGTAACAGCTAATGGTATTGCCATAATTCCATACGAATCGATAAAAGATCTTAGTCCAAAGCTCCCACCAAACCACCAACACCACCACGACGACAATATGTAAATATTTAATAATAGAAAAATTAAACTTGGAACTGCGAAAGTTTTAAATTTTTTAAAAGATATAAAAATCCCGGCTATTGCTAATATCATTAAAGGGGTATAAACCAACCAACCTTTTTTATAGCTAATAAGGATATTGAAAATCTGTGGATTATTAAAAAAGAATTTACCTCCAACATCACCATACGAGAAATATAGAAATTTACCTGCAATATATTTCCAGTATAAAAATTGGGGAACCCAAACAAGAACAAATGATATAATCATTAATATAACAAGTTTGTATTTTCTAAGGAAAAAGAATATTCGTTCTTTAAATTCCGAAAACGATTTTATGTCCCACAACAATAATATTAATAATACAAGAATATTTGTTGGACGAATAAGAGTAATTAAACCACCTAATAATCCCAAGCCGATTGTTCTTTTTGCACTTGTGTTTTCGTGCCATTTAATTACCATATATACGAATACAGTAATTAACGAGAAGTTGTAAACATGCGGCATGGCTGCTTCGTACGACGAGTAATACAGTAAATTAGTTCCCGCAACAATACTCAGAATTGTTACAGCCGATGTAAAATCAGAGAAATATCGTAATAATATCTTCCGCAGAAAGAATAAGCCTAATGCTAAATAAAACAAAGCACTAAAGACTAAGGCAAATTTATAAGGTAATGTATATCCATCTGCTTCGTATTGAGTAAATTTGCATATTGTATGTGCTATAAAGAAAAACGGAGAATATAAAACCGACATTCCCATTGATGTTATTATAGCTTGTTTTCCGGTAGGAGTTTTAACAGGCCAAATAAGATTACCGAATTTTCCGAAATTTTCTTCTCTGAAATCTAAGGATAAATCTTTGTAAATAAATGTTGCGGGCAAATAGGCATAATACGATTTTATATCCCATTGAATTACACCATTTTCTCTTTGCCAATTATGATGACTGAAGTTTAAAAATACTATTCCTATTAATACTATCCAGATTGATATTATAGATAGATTTTTTCTAAAGAAATTAGTCATGTTTATTAATATCTAAGTTGTTTTCTTGAATTATATAGTTTGGTCTTCTTTTATTTTCAATAAATAATTTCCCGAGATATTCTCCTAATATTCCAATCATAAATAATTGTATCCCGCCAATAAACAGAATACTAACAATAGTCGATGTCCAACCTGGTAATGCTTTGCTTGTAAAACTAGCAATATAAATAGCATAAAGGGCGTATAAAAAAGCAAAAATTGCAATAAAGAAACCTAAATAAATAGAAAACTTTAAAGGAGTTGTGCTAAAGGATGTTATCCCCGATGATGCTAAATTTAGCATTTTCTTTGTCGAATATTTCGTTTTTCCTGTATGTCGTTCTTCGGGAGTGTAGTGTATTGCAATTTGTTTGAACCCTACCCACGAGATAAGTCCACGTATGAAAAGATAATTCTCGTTGAGTTTACGTATTTCATTAATCACTGTTTTGTCTAATAAACGAAAATCTGCAGCTCCCTGATGAATCTCTGTGTTGCTAAGTTTATTTATTAGTTTGTAAAATAATTTTGATGAGTATTTCTTGATAAATCTAGCATTATTGTCGTTTCTAATAGTATATACAACATCATAGCCATCTTGCCATTTAGCAATCATATCTTTTATCAGATATGCGGGATGTTGCGAATCGGCATCCAGACTAATAACACAATCTCCTGATGAATTGTCGTATCCGGCTTTTAATGCATTCTGATGACCAAAATTTCGCGATAATGAAATGTATTTTATGTTCTGATATTTTTCTGAAAGAGTTTTAATTTCGCTTAAAGTCTTGTCGGTACTTCCATCGTTAATAAAAAGAATTTCGTATGAGTATTCTTTTATATATGTGATAATATTTTCATATAGAAAACTAATATTATCTTCTTCGTTATAACAAGGAATTACAAGACTTAATTTAAAATTGTTTCTCATTATTATTCAATTATTATTGTTTTTATACTCAAAATTTAGAATTAATTAATTTCATTTAAGTTAATGTCTTTATTTAGTTTATATATACTTATTTCATTATTTTTAAAAATTAACTTACCTGATTTTTTCCCAATTTGTAGGATCGAGTTTTCTGTGCTTGCCAGTAATAAATATTCGGCTCCTTTATTTTTGTATTCCTTTATTTTTTTCAAAGTTATTTGTTCTGTCTTTTCTATATTCCATCCCGATTTGTTTAAATAAAATAAACCACCATTTTGACATAAATCCGGAGCAACAATGAATTTTGCCAAAGGACTGATGTTTAGATTTTGAATGTTTTTTATATTCTCGTTTATTAGTAAACCTGTTTGTGAATAAATATCCTTTTTGAAGATTAGTCTGTTGTTTAATTTATTTCTAGAATGATTTATGCCTACAATGATTATTACAAATATTATTAGTTTAATTATTGAATGAATAACATTATTATTAATAGTGTTTTGTAAAGTTTTAATTCCATTTATTAGAATTAATAAAACTAGAGGGAAAAATGCCAGAAAATAATAATCGTGGTCTTGAAATTGTTTATAGAAAAGTATGAAATAAGTTAAGTTCCCGAAAAATAATATTAGTATTTGTAGAGAAATGTTTTTGTTCGATTTTTTTATAAAAAGAATTTGCAATATAATAAACGCATAAATTAAATAAAATGCTTCTTTCGAGAAGTAACTGTTATACCAATAATTGCTAATATGATCCCATATAATTTTTATTTTATCTTGATGTAAAATCCAAATAGGCAAAGGCTTTGTGTTAAAAGAAGTGGAGCTATATAAATCATTATAATATAAAACGAAAATATTCCAAGACAAGACTATTAATATAGAAAACAATCCATATAATAAAACCCTAAGTCTGTTTGACATTAGCGTTTTTTTCTTATTAAATATTAATGAAATTATTGCTAAAATTATTATTGCAATTGGATTTATTAGATATGTAACCTTTATTAAACTCGCCAAAGTAAAAAAGACGAAAGAAAGTATTAAAGTAATAGTTTTATTGTTATTTTGATATTTGTATGAATAAAACCATCCGATAAGAACAAATCCCAGTGCCGGAATATCTGGTAAATAGTTAAAAGAATAGTAGTTAAAAACAGTCGAGGTAAAAACAACAAGGCTTATTAAAAGAGAATAGGTGAAATCTTTTAAAATAAAATTGCTTAATTTATAAATACTAAATATTCCAAAGTAAATAATAAATAGGTGTATTAGTCTTTGAATAAAAAAATGTTTACCTATTATAGTATAGAAAATTGCCGTGATATAATATGTTAATGGAAATTCACAAACTGCCATTCCATTAATATTTTTTAAGTTGTAAAGTTGAGGTTTTAAAAAAGCAAAACCATTGTTAAAGTAATTAGAAGCAAAAGACAAGCTGTCTGTTTGTCGCATGAAATGAATCCCATACGGCCCTACAAAGAAAAGTTTATTTAAACCAAGAAAAAAAAACAAACCTACAAGAATGAATAAAAATATACTATTTTGTAAATAAGGGTTTTTAAATTTGTGTTTTATAATGCTTATAGTTAGTTTAAAATTTTCTCTCATTGTAATAATCGTATTAATTGTAATAATTCTATGATGTTTATATTATCTCGTCGATTGTAAATCCCATTTTTAAAAGATTTTGAGGAGCAAGAATATTCTTTAATTTATTTGAATCGATAATTTTTAGTTTAGTGTTAGCTTCAAAGATATTTGTATTCGATTTTTTCATTTCTTTTGCAAGTTCCGAAGCTTTGTTATAGCCAATAAACGGACTTAAAGCTGTAGTTATTGCATGACTATAAAATAGTCGTTTTTCAGCTTTTTTATTATCGATAATAATATTACTAAATAAA
>Ga0190305_1000003_pt1 | contig 111214 bp, 86 predicted proteins | sample 48700723_MG_FD_161678 | JGI IMG/M metagenome (GOLD analysis project Ga0190305, IMG submission 161678) | Hydrothermal vent sediment bacterial communities from Southern Trench, Guaymas Basin, Mexico - 4870-07-2-3_MG | ecosystem: Environmental > Aquatic > Marine > Hydrothermal vents > Sediment ... | reverse complement strand
GAAAAATTAGAATTGCGCAAGATGAACATTGCTGTTTATAGAGCTGGCGCCACTGCTTTAACCGGTTCAATTAAGGTGAGAGACGCTGACACCGGCACCACCTACCTTTCAGTTGCTGCTTCAGATCCTGGATTACAGATTACTTCAGCGGTAACGAGTACTGATAGCCTTGACACTCAAAATCTTTCCACCTATATAGTCATCGGAAGCGGCGAGACCAAGACGATTGAGATTACAGGAACAATTTCCAGCAACGCTACCTCGGGCAATACCTACACTGTTTATGTCGGCAAGTTCTACGCCAAGAGATATTCTTCCAACGATTACACCTATTTACCCAATGAAACAAGTTATTACCCTGCTAACGCATTACAGGTAGGCGGAGTCAGTTTGTCGGTTAATCCCAACGCTGCTTTCACTGGAAAAAGAGTGGCTAAGGGAAGCACGGCAGCCGAAGTTGGTGAATTTGTTTTGGGCGCCTCATCCGCTGATGACATTCGTATCTCCAGTATCCAGATGAAGTATTCCACTACTACGGGGATTCAGAATGTTTATCTGGCTAAAGAGGACGGCACTCAACTTGGTGACGCTGTTGGTACTCCAAGCGCAAGCGGAGATTCTATTAGCGTTGCGTTGACTATTTCCAAAAACACAAGCCAGATTTTGAAGGTTTTTGCTGATGTGACAACCGATGCTTCAGATGGTGATTTCTATGTTTACATCCCGGCAAATGGTATTACCGCCTACGGTGTAAACTCCAGCAAAGATGCTTCAGGACCCAGTAGCAATGTTACTTCGTCTTCAGTGACCGTTGGTTCTGCTAGTTTGACTATTTCAAGAGCCGCGGATGCTCCTTCTTCCCAGATTGTTTTAGCAGGAGAAGATGGAGTGGTCTTAGACAAGATTAAGTTTGAGGCAAGTTATGAAGACCTCACCCTGAAGGAAATTACTTTGCAGTTGACAAGCGCTTCTACTACTTTGTGGAGTTACACCACGAGCGTTGCTGCTAATATTGAGAAGGTATATCTGTATGACGGAGATACTCTGCTTAACGAGGGAGGAACGCCAGTTGCCGATGGTCAGGTAGCCATTACCGGACTCAATGTTACCCTGCCCGCTGACAGCGCTAAAGTCTTAACAGTAAAGGCAGACATTACCGGTTCTGGAACCTTGACCTCCAAGTCAGTTGGTGGAATTAAAGTGTATCCAACGAGCACTGATTATTTGGCAGTTTATTCTTCAACTGGATTAATGTCTTCTGGCATTACTTTGACTACGACCACGGCTGATGCTACAAGCTATGCCCAGTCCAATTACTTCCTCTTCACTGACGCTGCTCCAACAGTAACAGTACCTGATGGATGGGATGGCACCAGGACCGGCTCACCAGCGGGTCAAGAACCGATTGCTAAATACACGGTTACTAACAATGGTTCCAGAACTCTTACCTTGACTGATTTAGACCTTACGGTAACTTTGAGCGGAGTGAGCTCTAACACTAGTACAGTAAAGAACTTCAGATTGTACGACTCCAGCGACACCCTGATTGCTACTTCTACTACTGATGTGGCAAATGCTACCACCGTCACGGTGACCTTTGATATTGACGGTTATGGCACTATCGAAGAGATTGCTGCTAATGGTGGTTCTGAAACCTATACCATTAAAGCGGATACGACTTCGATAGAAGCAGGCGAAAGCAATCCTGCCCAAACCACTGCCAGATTGTCAACCTCTATTGGTGGAAGCAAAGGTTATTCTTCAACCGATACCACAGGAGACGATGAGCTTTACTGGGCAGACAGCGACATTACCTATAAGTACACTCCGTCTGGCAAGAGCCCAGAAACGGGCTTGAAGGCCTGCGACTCTGTAACAGTGTACGGTGCTACCTTGCAATACTAATCCTGACCAGCCCCTCACGCTTCTCCTTGTGAGCGGAGCGAGGGATTAAAAGCAAAAGGACCCCCGAATTCGGGGGTCCTTTTGTATTCCCTTTGCAGATAGTTTATAATTAATTAAAATTAATTAAACAACGTAAACGCATAAATACATAAACATAAACAAAACATAAACAACGAGACATAAACAACGAGACCCGGACTCGTTGACAAATTTATGCCAAAAAGAAAAGTACAATTGGTTAATGGTGAATTTTATCATATTGTTAAAAGGGGCATTGAAGGACGCAAAATTTTTCTGGATGACGAAGACAGATTTCGCTTTGTAAATGGTCTCCTGGTTTTTAATGATAAGAAGCCGGCGCCCTGGGACTCTCGTGCCTTTTGGCGTCAACGAGACCCGGACTCGTTGACGAAGAGTTATCAGCCAAAGCACCCATTAGTTGAAATTCATGTCTTTACTCTCATGCCAAATCATTTTCATCTATTAGTTCGTCAATTAACCGACAATGGTATTGCAACCTTAATGAATAAAATTGGAGGATATTCTTACTACTTTAACAAAAAATATGAGAGAGTCGGAACCTTATTTCAGGATAGATACAAGGTAAAAGCAATTAAAACAGATATTCAACTTAGAAACACTTTTGTTTATATCCATACTAATCCCATAGGATTAATTGAACCAAAATGGAAAGAATGGCAAGTGGAAAGTTTTCAAAAAGCAATCCATTTTTTAGAAAATAAATATCGCTGGTCAAGTTATTGGGATTATATTGGGAAATCAAATTTCCCTCGGGTGACAACTCGCGAATTCTTTTTGAAGTTGTTAGGAGGTGAAGAAGAGATTAGAAGAGAAATTAGATCTTGGATAGAATTTAAAAATGAGATTTTTAAGGATAAAAAAGACCTGAAAGAAATATCATTTGAATAGAGGGTATCATATCATATCAACGAGACCCGGACTCGTTGAAACGTTGAAACAACTTGTTGAAACAATTTTAATTCTTAATTTTTGATTTTCAATAATTGCCCTTCCCTGGGGCGTAATGGCGTTAATATGATAAACCCAGAAGGTTTTAGAAGGAGAACGAAGCCCTAATAGAGGTGTTTCTAGCGCCTAATTTAAAAAAGTTGGCTGAAGAAAAAAAATATAAAATTGGAAAAGGTAAAGAGAGAAAAAGTGGGGCTAAGAAAAAATTTAGGTTGGTGCCCTATTTATAGAATTATAAAACCAGAGAAGGAATAATTAAATTAAAATATCTCTGTATCGCTGTGAGAGAAATGGAAGAGAAGACACGGGCAATAGCCTGCGGAATCTCTTACTTGTCAAAAATCTACTCATCTAGTTTCTTGACAAACACAGATTAAAAGATGTTATAATAAACTTAATGTGGAAAGGTTTGGTCGCCCTTTCTTCTTAATAAAGCGAAAACTCTCTTTTGAGAAAGAGGGTTTTTATTTTTTATGTTTCAAAAAAACTTCTCTCTTTTAAAAAAGGTTGCAGTTTTCTTTGTTCTGCTTTTTGTTTTGGGAGTCGGGATTTATTTTTCAACAAGCAAGGCAAAAGCCGCTAGCCCCGGGGATGTAATAATTAACGAGGTAATGTGGCCCGGTACTTCTTCAAGTACAGAAGACGAATGGATTGAATTGAGAAATACCTCAAGCACGGCAATTGACATTGCCAACTGGACATTAGAAAATATCGCCCCGGGAGTGAATCTTACCGTTACCACCACTGATAGTCTTTGTTCAACTACTACCATTCCGGCAAATGGTTATTTTTTAATTTCCAACTTTTCCAATTCTGCTTCGGCCATCAATGTTTCTGCTCAATGCGTGACCACCACCATTGATTTGAATGATGATTATAGCACCAACGGACCTCTAATTTTAAAAGACAATTCCGGGACAATAATTGACCAAACTCCCTCAACCACTACCTGTCCAAGTTGGCCAGGTGGAGCGACAGGTACTCAAGCCTTTTCAATGGCAAGAAACTGGAACTATGGCTCAGGCACCTCAACTGCAAGTTGGCATACCTCAATTATTGCTACTGGCTGGGATACAGGAATTCAAGACAAAGGAACCCCTGGCACTTATAACGGCTATCCGGTTTCAGGTCAAATCAGTCAGTTAAATGCCGCCACATCAGGAACAATTTACATCCAAACCATAGACCATAATGGCACCACTACCTACGCTGTTTTTCAGACCACCACTGTCGGACTCTATCAAATCCACCTGCTTGAGTCGACCACTACTGCTCCAAGCCATTTTTATGACTTTTTTGCTTTCAGAGATTTAAATGGAGACCATCAATACAACCAAGGAGAGCCCTTTAGAAATCTGAACAATTCCGGCAATGGCTACAGTTTAACCTCAAGCGGACTGACTAATGTAAATCCGGCTATAGGAATTGCTCCTACTATTTCCGCTGTTTCTCCCTCTATTTTTCACTCCAATGCTACTGCCACCATTACCGGAGTTCATTTTGGTCAGGATAAAATCACTGCTCAGGGAGAGGTGCTTTTGAACAATAGCCCGGTTCAGGTCTCTTCCTGGTCAAGCACCAGTATTGAGATTATTGTTCCCCAAAATGCTGTCTCAGGCTATTTGAAGGTGTGGTTAGACCATTATGAGTCCTTCAGTGCTACTACTTCAGTGACAGTCAAGCCAATCATTACATCAGCCGTGGCTACTGACAAATCAGTAAAAGTGAATTTTGACACTTTTATGGACGGCGCGACAGCCGCTGACCTTAGCAATTATACCTTAGAATCTCCAATTGGCACTGCTAAATCTCTAACTGATGCCTGGGCCGAGTTTCGGGGCAACGAAGTTTTTATTAAGGGAATTGAGTTAAGTGTTGGTCAGACCTTTAAAATTACCGCTTCATCTAATGTGAAAAGCGGGACTGGTGATACGATTGATACCACCGGGAACTACAATCTTGCCACTGGCACGGTCGTTGCCGCTCCTTCAATAAGTTATATTCACAAAAAAGGTGAGGCAACTACTACCAATTCTGGAAATGTCGGGGACACAGTAGTGATTGTTGGCACAAACTTTGGCTCGGCCACTGGCACTGTTTATTTCTCCCCGGGTCCTCCAACCAGCGGTCAGCCTCAAGAACCAATTTCTTCAACCCCTACCTCTTGGACAGCAACCTCAATTGAGGCCCCAGTGCCATCGGGGGCAAAGACCGGTCCGGTTTTTGTAATCACGGCTCAGGGAGTTGAAAGTGGATTTTCTCATAATGCTTTTTTCAATGTTTTGACCAACCTCAATTATAAAATTTTAGACCCTAATGGAAATCCAATCTCAACCACTACTGCCAGGATTGTGATTTGTTCTTTGGGAGGTCCAGTTTTGCACTATGTCGGCGATGGAAACACCAACAGTTCAACTACTTACAATTCGGCCACCGAAGTTTATACTGTTCACAATGTTCCTTCCGAAGGATTTAACTGGGTTTTTGACAGTTCTGGCGCTTATGTGGTTGCCAAGGGCCAACCAATAAATTCCGATGCCACGACGACCTTCACTTTGACTACTTCAACCACCAAAATTTCAGGTACTATCACCAATGCCAGGGCAAGCAGTACCATTGTTGTTTGGGCAGACCCGGTTGAAGGGACGGGAGAAAATATGGAATGGCGAGAACCGGTTTTTGTCAAAACAGATGCTTCAGGAGCTGGCTCTTACAATATCGGGCTTTCAGCAACTGGAACCTACAATGTGGGAGTTGAGGACCCGGGATTTAGTGGCGGCTCTTCTTCCAGTCAAAAAATTTCACCAGCCAACCAGGAGGTTTCAGCCACAACAACTAGCGGAGTAAGCAATGTTGATTTTGCTTTCATAACTGCCACCAGAAGGATTAGGGGGAAAATTAGCAAAGCCGAAAGTAAAGGTTTTGATATTGGCCCTGGGGTTGAGGCATTCCATGTTTATGCTTATCAGCCAAAGGAAAATGGCTTGCACGCTTCAGCAATGCCGAATGCTTCAGGCGAATTTGATCTCTATGTAACCCCCGGTGTTTATATCGTCGGGGTTGGCGGGCCTGATTTGCCTTCAGCGGTTGAGAAAAAAGTTGAGGTTCTATCTTCAGACAGCGATTTTGCCACCTCCGATTCTGCAGTTGATATAACTTTGGTTATTGAAGCGCCTGATGAATATATTGAAGGTCAGGTTACTGATTCCAGCGGCAATGGGATTTCTGGTGCCTCAATTTTTGCTTGGTCGTCCTCAGGGCCTGGTGGCGGCCAGGCATTTACCAACAGCGCCGGCTATTACAAACTTTATCTTTCACCGGGCACTTATACTTTAGATGGTTTTGCTCCTAATTTTGGCAAGTTAACTCAAAGAAGCGGGATTACGGTTACTGATGGCTGTGCCGATAATGGCACCTGCCCAACTGTTGATTTTGGCGTTTCCTCAGAATTGGCAACTATTTCCGGTTATGTGAAAAAGAACAACGCTTCTTCTTCTGATATGGAGGTTTGGGTAACTTATGGCAAATCAGGTTATGGAATTAACAGAACAAAAACCGATAGCAATGGAAATTACGCCTTAAGAGTTCCTTATGGCTCTAACTATTATTTGCATGTTGCTCAACCGGGAGCAGGCGAGGTTTACAGCACTGGAACCCTTGCCTTTTCAAGCACGGCAACTTCAACAACTATTAATGTCTCTATTAATACAGCAACCATTTATGTTCAGATTTCGCCAAAGTCGGCTTTTTCTAAGGCATTTGTTGAGGTTTATGGTTCCGGTGGCAAAGGATTTTCTGACAAGGATATTTCTTCGGATAGCGACAACTACCGGAAATACGCAATTGAGGTCCCAAAACCAATTTCTGGCACTTACACCTATAATGTCAGGGGCGGAGTTCTTGGCTACGGTCTTTTGACAGCAACAACAACCAGCGTTACTCCCACCACCATTTCAAAAACAATATCCTATGATATAACCAGCAATGTCGGAACGATTGCAGGTACTGTCACCCTTTCTGGCACCGGCACTACCACTGACGCTTATGTGTGGGCGGCAAATTCTTCAGGCCATAGCGGCACTCAAGTTGATTCCTCTGGCCATTTCTCTTTTAACTTGAAAGCGGGAACTTATGATGTTGGTATTGACAAACCCGGCTATATCGGTAGCGTGACAACAAGCATTGTGGTTACAGCCGGAGCCACAACTACGGTTAATGATTTAACATTGACTCGGGCTGGTTCTTCAATCTCGGGAACAGTTTACAAATCTGGAGCAACTGAAGCAAATGCCTGGGTCTGGGCGACAAACGGGTCTGGTGGCTGGGTTAGCGCTGAAGCCGATGGAAATGGTAACTTCACTTTAGAGGTCACCAGCGGTAACTGGACAATCCAGGCCGCTTCAGAAGGTTACGAAAGCGTACCAGTTAATGTTGCTGCTGGAACAACCGGGCTTTCTATTAACTTAACCAATGCTATTTCTGGCTATAGTCCAGAGGCGCCAACAGTTGCTCCGATTGTACCAAAAACAGGAGGAGTTATTCAGGGTTCTGATGTAAAAATTGAAGCCCCAGAAGGCGCTCTTGACGCCCAAGATACCAATACCGGTAGAGTAAGCATTGAAAAGACAACCAGCGTTCCCAGAAGCAACGATGCCCAACCTCTTGGCAATATGGCTTATGAAATCAGTGTTAACAATGCTTCTGGCACGCCAATTACTGTTTTGAATGACTCCATTACCATCTCTTTGACCTATTCAGCCAGCGATTTGTCTTCAGCCGGTTTAACTCAAGCAGAGGCACTTAATATGAATTTGGGTTACTTTGATTCGACCTTGAATAAATGGGTAACTATTCCAACCAATGTAGCTACCACTAGCGATGGGGGAGTGATTTTCACTGGGACAACCAAACACCTTTCAGACTTTGCCCCTCTTAAGTCTTCAGGAGCCGTTCCTCCTTCAACTCCAACAGGCCTTACCGCCACCGCTGGAGACAGTCAGGTGACTTTAACCTGGAACAGTGTTTCTGGAGCCAGTTATTACGACATTTACAGAAAAAGTGGGTCTGTCTATCCTTTTTACGCCTCAACCTCTAATACCTCTTACACTGATACCGGCCTGACCAATGGCACCACCTATTATTATAAGATTTCTGCTCTAAATAGTGATGGCGATGAATCGGCGGCAACTGAGGCGGTTTCTGCCACTCCGACTGCTCCGCCTTCCTCAGGTGGCTCAATTTCTGTTTCTAATCTTGGAGACACCACCCCGCCTTCAGTTTCTGATATCAAGGTGGAACTGGGCACAAGTACTGCTTATCTAACCTGGACCACCAATGAGCCATCATTGACTTGGGTAATTTACGGCACCTCAACCGATTACGGCTCAGAAGCAAAAACCACTGATTATCTTACCTCTCACTCAATAGCCCTGACTGGTCTTTCTCCAGAAACCACCTATCACTATCAGATTAAGTCAGAGGATTCATCGGGAAATATAGGAAGTTATACAGATAGAACCTTTACCACCTTGGCATTAGGGCAACAACCCCAGCCAACTCCAACAACATCCCCGGCTGAGAAACCATCAGTTTCGCCATTGGCAAAGCCAATTTCGGAAATGACAATTGACCAGTTGAAAGCAGAGATTGCCAGAATTTCTGCTCTAATTGCCCAACTCCAGAGCCAGTTGTTGAAATTGAGGTCAGGCGTGCCTCAAGAAATTCAAGGAATTCCAACTGACTTCAGTTTCCAGAAAAACCTTTTCTATGGAACCACAGACCAGGACGTGGTTTATCTAAAACTTGTCTTGGAAAACCAGGGATGCCTGTCCGGAGTAAAGAATACCAAGTGGTTCGGTCCAAAGACAAAGAAGGCGGTTCAGTGCTTCTGCCAGAAATACAGGGATGAAATCTCAGGTTTTGCCGGTTATCCTGTCAGGTGCAGCGGTCTTGTGGGCAAGGGAATAAGAACAAAACTAAACCAGTTGCTGGGAAGATAAGGATAAGTAAGCGCAGGGGGTTGACAAAAGGAAGAAATTAGGGTATATAAAGGTATCCTCAGACAGCGGGCGGCTTCCTAAAAGGAGGCAGTAAGTCCTGCCAAGGAGAAGGGAGAGATTTTTGTTTTCTACTGCCTGCTTGTCTGAGAAGCAGGTATTTTATTTATGCCCTTAAGCCGTCAGAAAAAGGAAGAGATTATTGAACAGGTAAGAGAGAAAATTGCCAGACAAAAGGTTGGGGTTTTTGTTGGATTCAGCGGTTTGAAGGTGGAGGATTTTTCGGTTTTGAGAAGAAAACTGAAAAAGGAGAAGGGAGAAATAAAGGTGGTAAAGAAAACCCTGCTTCGTCTTGCTCTTGAGAAAGCCGGTTTAGACATTGACCCAAAAGAGTTAATAAAGGACGAGGCGGCTATTGCCTTTGGCTATCAGGACGAGGTTTCTGTTCCTAAAATTGTTTGGCAGTTTTCAGAAAAGTTTCCCCAATTAAAAATTAAGGGGGGTATTTTGGAAAACAGATTTGTGGGACCTGAAAAAGTTATTGAATTGGCAAAACTGCCTTCCAGAGAGCATCTCTTGGCTCAGTTGGTCGGTTCAGTATCCGCTCCAATCTCGGGCCTAGCGGCTGTTTTGGAGGGCAATATCAAAGGTCTGTTGTGTGTTTTGGCAAGATGTAAAGCCAAGGCATAAAATTTAGGATTATATGGCAGAAGAAAAAACAGAAAAAGAAGGTGTTAAAGAGGAAGCAACAAAGGAAAAGAGCGAGAAAACGGAAGGGGAAAAGGTTGAGGTTCCGGAAAAGTTTAAGGAACTGGTAGAGAAAATTGAGAAAATGACTGTTTTGGATTTGGCAGAATTGGTAAAGGTTTTGGAAAAGAAATTTGGCGTCTCTGCCACTGCGCAGGTGGTTGCTGCTCCTGCCGCTGCTCCTGCCGGTCAGGGAGAAGGAGGACAGGCGCCGAAGGAGGAGAAGAGCGTATTTAATGTTGTACTTACTGGAATCGGAGATAAGAAAATTGAGGTGATTAAGGTAGTCAGGGACATTACCGGTAAAGGATTGAAGGATTCAAAGGATATAGTTGATGCGGTTTCTTCGGGGCCTCAGGTAATTAAGGAAAATGTCAAAAAAGAGGAGGCCGAAGAGATGAAAAAGAAGTTTGAAGCCGCTGGAGCAAAGGTGGAACTAAAATAAGGAAGAGGGAAGGCTAAACACCTCGGAGCCGTTTAGAAGATAGATGGTTTTCTCTTTTTCGGAAACAGCAAAATCCAAAAGATTATTAAATTTCTCGCTCTGATATTGTTTGACTATTTTGCCTTTCTTGTCCAGAACAATGAGCCGTTTTTTGTCAGGCTCCAGGCAGTAGATATAGGGGAGAGAAGAGCAGGTCCAGATTTTGGTTGGATTTTTTAACTCCGGAAAAATTTTCGGTTTTAGTGTTTGTTTAAGCCGACCCCTGTAATAGCGGTCAATTTCATTTTCTTTGGTAAGAACCCAGATTGAGCCGTCAACGCTAATTGACCTTGCCGAGACGGCTTTTTTTGTTCCTGATGCCAGCCAGAAACTTTTTTTATTTTTTGAAAGAAGGGATTGTTTTATAATCTCACCCGATTTGGGCTCCAAGAAATAAACATTGGACCCAAAAATATCCCCTTGTTTAAAATCGGGTAGATTAATTGTTTTCTCTTGGATTTTGTTGCCCTCTATTGAAAGGAGGGTACGGGGTTTGGCAAAAAACAGCACAGAGTCATGATGGGCAATTCCCAGGGTAATATTTTTTTTGGCAGGGATTAGGGTCCCCTTGTTTTCTTTTATTTCAAATCTGTATATCTTATCAGAAAGGGGATTGTAAAAATAGAGATTGCCGGAGGAGAAGACCATCCGATAAGGAGCGAAATTCAGTTTTTTTTCAGAAAGATTAACAAGAACATTGGGATTGTCAATATTTTCTACCTTGTTTAGTCTTTTGAGTTTTTCTTCAATTGACTTTTTGAGGTCAAGGGCTGTTTTTTTAAGAGGCGTATTTTTTTCAATAACAAATGAGACATCTCTTAGGGCCTTTCGGAGAATAATATCGGCCTGCTCTTCCTTTTTGGATTGAATAAGTTCTTCTGCCCGATTGACCTCTGAATCTATGTTATGGAGTGTATTTTTGACAAGTTGAATCTCTTTTCTATTTTCTCTCTGGTTAAGAAAGGCGCCGATTGACAGAAGACAAATGAGAATGAGAAACAAGACAAGGGGCTTGTTGTTGATTTTTTTAAGAAAAGCGGTGACCTTAGGCAATTTACTGGAACTGACGGGGATTTTTACGGGGATTTTTTTGGTTCTTTTTAGGAGGCCTGCCAGATTTTTTAACCTGCTAAAGCATCGGAGTAGTCCGGCTAAAGAGAAGCCTTCCAATTTCTTTTCAAAAGAGATAATTGACCTCGGCTGGGATTCTGACTGGGCCTGGACTATAAGGCAGATGCCCGAGACGTTGGTTAGTTCTTCCCTATTCGGTTTTAAAATGGCTTTTATTTTTTTGTCATCCAACTCTTTTTCATTAGATATCTTTGAGATAATGCCTCTTGCTTGAAATACCTCAAAAATGCTTTTGGTAAATCCTAAAATCGTGTCTGCTTCATGAATTTTTCCGGAAACAATATTGGAGAAGACCTTTAGGGGATAGGGCTCAATCTCCTGGCCCTCCAGTTTTTTCCCGATGTCAAAAACCTGCCCTTCTCTCAATAAGAGGATTTTTATATCTCCCAACAGGGCGAGATTTAGATTAACCCAGGGACCGCTTAGGGGCGCCAGAGAAAAGACGGCTAAACTCAACCCTCCCATCCATTCAGTGTTGTCCTTTTTAAGTTCCTGTGCCAAAAAATTGTTAAGGGATTTTAGGGATTCCTTCAGCGCTCCCTCGGATGATTTCAGGTAGTTGCTGTAGTATTTGTCTTTTATCAGTTGAGAGATTTTTTCCAGGAGCCGCAAATTTCTTGGCGTGGGGTTTTTGAGTTCTCCCAGTATGTAAAGACTACCCAATCTTTTTTCGTAGACGCTTTCGGGCTGGTAGCAGAAACTATCAAACAATTTGCCTCTTTCCAATGCCTTTTCTCTGGCAGAGGGTTTTTTGCCGGGTGGATTAAAAAAGAGTTCAAATACTCTCATTTCAACCTTATTTTATCTCTTTTCAATCAAAAATAAAAGTGCTAAAATAATCCAGTTGCGTCAGATTTAGGCGCGATTAGCTCAATGGTAGAGCAGCCCCGCCCTTTCCTAATGGACGATTAGCTCAGCGGTTAGAGCGCTACACTCACATTGTAGAGGTCGCAGGTTCAAATCCTGCATCGTCCACAAAAAGAAAGGGCGGGGAGGCCGCAGGTTCAATCCCTGCATCGCGCACCAGAGTCTGACTTCTGGGTTTCTTGTCAATTTAGATAAGAGATGCTGATTAAAATTAATAATTATGTCGTCCTGAAGGGTAGTTATTCTGAATTTAAAGATAACTCAAACTTGACTAATTCTTCTACCTCCTCTAATTTCTTCCGTAAATTTGGATGAGGGAACTTTTTCTCTCTCCAACTTTTCTCTTTTATAGAATCAATTTGCTTTTCTATTTGTTCTTTAAGAAAATTAAAAATTTTTTTCTCCCGTGGGGTTTTTTCCTTTAAAGAAGTAATTGAATTTATTCCGCTTTCTAAAATTTCTGGTGGAAGATTAAGCAAGAAAGCAGGGAGATATTCAATATGAGGATGGGGGTGAGTTTTTCCACCTTCAAACCTTATTCCATATGTTAGTGGGGTGCCCTTATAGATAGTATTTCTATCAAAAAGCCTCTTCTGCTTTTTATGAAGCAAAGGCGAAAAGGAATCATCTACAGAAACATCAATGGTGAAGTCTATCCCTCCCCTTTCTTTATTTACTACGAAAAGATCCACTTTATTCAGTCTATCGTCATAAGGGGAGGTCCTCAAGACCAAAAAATTATCTCCTAAAAACTTTTGAAGCAAAAGAGTGACAAAAATCTCCCCCTTTTCCCCCTGTCTCTCTTTTTCCTTTTCTTTTATTTCTTCTAATGAAAACCTTCTTCTATATTGATTTCTCTTTACCTCTCTTAACCTTTCTGTATGTCTTTTTACTACTTCCTCAGGAAGGATACCTTTAAATGCCTCCATTTTAATCCTTAGCCTCTCGTCCACTGGTACCCCCAATTTTCTTAAATTATCAACCCGCTCCCTTAATAAACTCTCTAATAATTCATTTTCTCCTTCTTCTTTTTCTTCCTTCTGAAATCTTTTTAAACTCTCAATTCTGTTTTCTCTCATAGATTTTGTACACGGTCAGACCGTGCGGCCTATTTTAGGGATTCCTTCAGCGCCCCCTCGGATGATTTCAGGTAGTTGCTGTAGTATTTGTCTTTTATCAGTTGAGAGATTTTTTCCAGGAGCCGCAAATTTCTTGGCGTGGGATTTTTGAGTTCTCCCAGTATGTAAAGACTACCCAATCTTTTTTCGTAGACGCTTTCGGGCTGGTAGCAGAAACTATCAAACAATTTGCCTCTTTCCAATGCCTTTTCTCTGGCAGAGGGTTTTTTGCCGGGTGGATTAAAAAAGAGTTCAAATACTCTCATTTCAACCTTATTTTATCTCTTTTCAATCAAAAATAAAAGTGCTAAAATAATTATCTTCAGTCCCCTTAGATTTAGGCGCGATTAGCTCAAGGATAGAGCCACCCTCCTTCTAATGGACTATTTAACTCAGTACCTAGAGCGCTGCGTTCACATCGCAGAGGCCGCAGGTTCAATCCCTGCATCGCGCACCAGAGTCTGACTTCTGGGCTTTGGAAGAATTATCTTGCAGGGCAGAAAAGCCCATTAAGCCAAGGATGTGGTTATACAATCCGTTATTATGAGAAGAATAGCCCCAACAGAAAGATATTATAGATACTTTGATTGCAAAGAGAATCCAAAATGTGAGGCCTCGGACAGTTTGAATATTTACTTAGACAAGGACCCTGATTTAGCAAAAAGAATTGCAAGAAAAGAATCTATAACGCTCGGACTATTAGGCTCCGCTACATATAGAAATCCTGAAAATTTAGTAAGGTTTTTAAAAAAATTAAGACCGGATAATTATACTAATGATAAAATAGTTATTGAGGAGATATCAGATATTGCTGTTGATATTCATAAAAAAAATTTTAAACCAGACGCTGAGATACCGGTGCTTATGACAAAAATGGATATGACTGAAATGGGCGTTCAATCAAAAAGTTTTGATATCTTGATATCTGATTTTACAATAAACTTTATTTCCTCAATAGAAGATATTAACCGTTTTTTTAAAGAAATAGAAAGGTCAATAAAAGACGATGGAGTGGCGTTGGTTTCGGTCTCTTGTAACAAAAATTTTATGGACAAGAATAAATATGGCTATAATCAAGAGAATATTAGTCCTAAACAAGTTAAAACCTTCTCGGTTTATAAAGGCCTTGGGCTAAAGCAATGGATGTTTACTTTGCCTCAATATATTGAAATTGCAAAAAATAATGGTTTAGATGTTCAAGTCCTAACCCGGAGGGATAATGAAAAGATGGGGCCTCAATTTTTTTTGAAAATACAAAAACATTTAGAAGAATCTGATGATAGATCGTCTAACAGCAAGCATGACTTCAATTAATGTATGAGGTTAAATAATAAGGAATTCAGCAAGGCTTCTCATACACGCAAATGTTAATTCCAATTTCCGGGCATGATTTGTAAAAAGAGTTCTGTCTGTCTGTTGCCCTCCGGGGAAAAGCGAGGACTGACCCGCAATGTTTCAAATGAGGGCACATCTTCTGCCGCTCTTTAATTTCGTATCTCTTTGATGGAATTTTCACTATCTTTTGAAGTTTTGTTCTTATGCTTATCACTTGGCCGCCCTTGCTTTGCAGATGTGCTTTATCCTTAGAGTATGCGCATCTCCTTTTTCTCCCGAATTGAGTTACTGCTATTATCGCCAGAACAATTTTTCCTCAAAAGAAATCCTGGTTGTCATTGATTGCTTCAGTTTTTTGGCTTTCTCTTTACTATAACATTTGAAACAACAGACAAGGCATGGGGCATCCATTTTTATTCTAGCGTTCCCGGCGCAGAAATAAACGCTTTTTAACCTTAACTTGGCGTTTGCCTTGATGGGTTTAATTTGGTAGGATTAAAGAGGAAGTTTGAACACCGGAAGGGTTTATGTCTATTCTTTTGCTTAGGTATTTTAGGTGGCATTTTGGGGACCAGATGAGGAAAATTTTGAGGGGCTGGAAAAATTTTTTGGCATTTGGCGTATATTTTTTTTCCATTACCCTCCTTTTGAAGACCCTTTTTTCTCCTTGGAAAAGAATCAGTTGGTCTACTGGCAGGGGTTTTGATTTGTGGGAGCAATTCCTTGTTTTATTTTCCAATCTTTTTTCTCGATTTTGTGGAGCAATAGTAAGAATCCCCGTTATTTTAATGGGGATATTTTTTGAGTTGTTGGTATTGGCTTTTGGGGCAGGTTTGTTTTTGGTTTGGCTTGTCCTTCCTTTTCTTTTAATTTTTTGCTTTATCCTTGGGCTTATTCTTTTATTTTAATCGGTTATGTTTAATCTAGAAAAATCAGCCGTTTTTGAAGCAGTCCGGTTGGAAAAAGACCCGCTCTTTCGCTTCGCTTCTCTTTTTAAGAAAGTCTTTTTTCTTCTTTCTTTGCTTTTTTTGGTCTTGAAACTTTGGGGACTGTTTTTGATATTTTTGGACCTGGCTGTTGCCTATTATCTTTTGGATTGCTTTTTTAATTCAGCAGTTAAACATCCGAAATTAAAGGTCAAAATTGAAAAGGCAATAACCTCTCCTCAAGAATACAATTTAGCCGATTTATTTAGTTTTGAGGTTACCAAGGCAATTTACACTGCAGAAAACGATGGAACCCGCCTTCTCTATAATCTTATTACCCAGCAGGCAAAACTTCGGTTTGTTTTTTACCGCTGTCTCTTAAACCCAAAAGAAATAAGAAAACTGCTTTTGGCTCATTTGAGGTATTCAAGCAGGTTATCTGAGAATTTAACAGAAAAGAAAGAGTTAGAGTTTCAAAGGATTCTTGAGGAGTCTTTGAAAATTGCCCGAAAAAGGGGAAAGGAGAGGATTGAAATGGGAGACGTTCTTATTTCTTTGGCAAGAAACAATCCTGTATTCAAGAAGATATTGGTTGACGCCCGTTTGAAGCCGGAGGATATTGAGAATGTGGTGGAATGGTTAGAAAGAATAGAGCAAAGAATCCAGAAAAGAAAAAGGTTTTGGGAAAAGGAAAATCTTTTAAGGTTGGGTTCCATTGGCAAAAATTGGGCCACTGGCTATACACCCACCTTGGATAGGTTTTCTACAGATATATCCGCTATTGCCAGAAGAAAGTTTTTCTTCAGTCAGATGGTAGGAAAGCAGACAGCGCTTGAGGAGGTGGAAAGGATTCTTTCCGAAAGAGAGATTAATAATGTTTTGCTTGTAGGCCAGCCGGGCAGCGGTAGAAGGTCTCTCATTGAGTTTTTAGCCCTTAAATCTTTTCTGGGCCAAAGTTTGCCCGAGGTTAATTATAAGAGGTTTTTACAATTAGACCTATCTTCTCTTTCCGCAGAGGCAGAAGATATGGATGAGTGCGAGGTTCTTCTGGAGGCAGTTTTTCGAGAAACAGCCCGGGCAGGGAATATCGTTTTGGTAATTGACCGTTTTCATAATTTTATCAGAAGCAAGCTGGCCCCAGGGATGCCTAACATCACTGGCGCTTTGGTTCCCTACCTTTCTCTTCCCCAGTTTCAGATTATCGCTGTTACCAATTATGTCGGATTGCATAAAGAAATTGAGGCGAAGCCCTCTATTTTAGACTTCTTTCAAAAGGTTGAGGTCCCTGGTGTTTCAGAAAAGGAGGCCCTATTAATACTTGAGGATATGTCTGCCTATTTGGAATTTAGATACAAAAAATTTATTTCCTATCAAGCGCTTAGAGATATAGTGCGGTATTGTTCCGAGTATTTTCCTTCTCTGCCCTTTCCGGAGAAGGCGATAAAGGTGTTGGATGAGGCAGTGATCCATATCAGCCAGGAGAAAGAGAAGGTTCTCTCGCCCAAGGATGTGGCAACGGTTCTCTCTCAGAAACTTGAAATTCCCTTGGGGGAAATGGAGGCCAGAGAAAAGAAGGTATTGTTAAAGTTAGAGGAGTTAATTCATCAGCGTATTGTTGACCAGGAAGAGGCAGTAAGAGAAATCGCTTCTTCCTTAAGAAGGGCCAGGGCCGAGATATCAACAAGAAACAAGCCAATGGGCAGTTTTTTATTTCTGGGCCCTACAGGAGTGGGGAAAACAGAAACCGCCAAGGCATTATCTGAATATTATTTCGGTTCGGAAAAAAGAATAATTCGGATTGATATGTCCGAATTTCAGCAGATTAAAGACATTTCTCGGCTTATTGGTTCTCCAGAGCATGAAGAGGGAGTTTTGACAACGGCAGTGAGAGAAAACCCCTTTTCCCTTGTTCTCTTAGACGAGATTGAAAAAGCCCATCCCGATATCTTAAATCTATTTTTACAGGTCTTGGATGAGGGGTTTTTGACTGATGGGGTGGGCAGGAAGGTCTATTTTAGACATACCATTATCATTGCCACCTCAAACGCTGGCTCAGACATTATTCTGGAGAGATTGAAAGAAAAAACCGATTGGTCAGAATTTAAAGAAAAACTTTTGGGCTATCTTTTTGAAAAGGGTCTGTTTAGGCCGGAATTTATTAACCGCTTTGACGGCGTAGTAGTTTTTAAGCCATTAAAAAGTGAAGACCTTCCAAAAATCGCCCATCTGCTTTTGGAAAAGATAAAAAAGGGTTTGAAGGAAAAGGGGATTGATTTTATTATTACCGAAGCCCTTAAGAAGAGAATAGCCGAGTTGTCTTATAAGCCCGAATTTGGAGCAAGAGAAATGAGAAGAGTAATTCAGAGGAATGTGGAGAACCCCTTGGCTTCTGCTTTGCTCTCTGGCAAACTAAAGGAAGGAGATAGAGTGGAAATAGATCCTAAAGATTTTAGTTTGCGGATATTTTAATTTTAGAAAGGTTTTTCGTTGTTGATAATTATTGATTGACAAAAAGAGGAAGGTGGAGATATAATAGGTTGTTAGATGCCAAATGTTAAACCTGATGCACAATTTATAATTTAAAATTCCAAATTAAAAGTTGTAGATTTAACATTATGATTAAAAAAGGCAATCTATATTTTCCGGGAAAAGAATTTAAGAAAAAGGCGCTGGTAAAAAGCGCTGCCATCTATAAGGAGGCGGCAAAAAATCCTATTAGGTTTTGGGAAAAACTGGCAAAGGAACTCTTTTGGTACAAAAAATGGAAAAAGGTGTTTTCTCATCAACCTCCCTATTTTCATTGGTTTGTTGGTGGCAAGATAAATATCACCGCAGACATTTTTGAAGAAAACCGGGCCGGCTGGGAAAACGTTAAAAACAGGGTTGCCCTTATCTGGGAGCCAGAGCCCTTGGAAGAGCGGGAGAGGGTTTTCACTTATTATCAACTTTTGAGGGAGGTCAATCGTTTTGCCAATGCTCTCTTGAAACTGGGAGTAAAAAAAGGAGATAAGGTGGGAATTTATCTGCCGATGATTCCCGAGGTTATTGTTTCAATGCTGGCCTGCGCTAGAATAGGAGCAGTTCATTCGGTTGTCTTTTCCGCCTTTTCTCCTAACGCCTTGAGGATAAGACTGCAGGACACAGAGGCAAAGGTGTTGATTACAGCCGACGGATACTACAGAAGGGGGAAAATTATTAATCTTAAAAAGCAGGCTGATGAAGGTATAAAGGGAACAAGGGTGAGAAAGATGGTAGTGGTGAAAAGAGTGGCAAATAAGGTGGAGATGAAAAAAGGCCGGGACCTGTGGTGGTCTGACATAATTGAGAAAGAGAGCGAGAAGATGCAACCAAGGATAATGGACGCCGAGGATATTCTTTTCATATTATATACCAGCGGAAGCACAGGCAAACCCAAAGGCACCCTTCATGCCTGCGGTGGTTATACGGTTCAGGCATACTGGACGACAAGGTGGATTTTCGACCTCAAGCCGGATGACATTTTTTGGTCAACAGCAGATATCGGCTGGATTACCGGGCATACCTATTCATGCTATGGTCCTTTATTAAATGGGGCAAGTTTCATTATGTTTGAAGGGGCGCCGGACTGGCCCAGCCCTGACAGATGGGCTCAAGTTATTGAGAAATATGGAGTAACCACCTTTTATACCGCTCCCACAGCAGTCAGAATGTTTGAAAAATACGGCAAGAAATACCTAAAAAAACACAAACTGGATACCTTGCAAATTTTGGGATCGGTGGGGGAGCCAATTGATGCAGCGGCTTGGCATTGGTATTTCAAAAATGTAGGGAAAGAAAGATGCCCCCTTCTTGATACCTGGTGGCAGACAGAGACGGGAGGAATTTTAATAACCTCCCTGCCGGGAATAGGTCCTTTCAAACCCACCTTTACGGGGCTGCCCTTTCCTGGTACGAGGTTTGATATTTTAGATGAAAAAGGAAAATCATGCCCTCCGGGAAAACAGGGGAGTTTGGTGCTTTTACCTCCTTTTACTCCGGGTCTTTTGAGGGGTGTTTACAAGAATCCAGAAAAGTATAAAAAAACCTACTGGAGTCAGTACGGAGAAAGGATTTATTTTACCTCTGACAGCGCCTACAAAGATAGAAGGGGGCTGATTAGAATTGTAGGGAGAATGGACGATGTGATTAAGGTAGCGGGCCACCGGATAACGACCGGCGAATTGGAGTCGGCGGTCAATATGCATCCTGAAATTACAGAATCAGCAGTGGTGGGTAAGAAGGATGAAATAAAAGGAGAGGTGCCTGTGGTTTTTGTCGTTTATAAGGGAAATAAGACAAGCGAAGTGGTCAAGAAGGAGGTGGTTCTTCAGGTCAGGAAGCAGATAGGACCTATCGCCCTGCCCAAGGAGGTTTATCTAGTGGAGGATTTGCCGAAAACCAGGTCAGGAAAGATAATGAGGCGGATTTTGAAAAAGTTGTTAACTGGAGAAAAGGACCTCGGAGATACCTCCACCCTGGCAAACCCCGAAACAATTAAAAAGATAAAGGCCGTAATTAAAAGATAATCTGTAGTTGCTAACCACTTTGGTAACAAATTCGCTGAGGCATCTTGCCTCGGGGAGCACGAAGTCGCCTAAGCGGTAAGAAGAAGTTTATTCCCAGGCGCTTCCAAAATCTGACCGAGCCTCACAAACCTTTTTCTGAAGCACAAACCTATTCTGGGGCTCGGCTGCGATATGCTCCACCTCAACAAGATACCTCAGCAAGTAAATTATCAAGAATTGTCACTGAAGTGGTTAGATAAAGAACAAAATTATGGAGATATTGGTTTTTGTTGAAAATTGCACTGGGTCTAAAATGAAGTATGAATATGATGAGGAATTAGGGGCGATAAAATTGGATAGGGTTTTGTACGGACCCAATTATTTTCCTTTTGAGTACGGATTTATTAGAGATACCTTGGGAGAAGATGGCGATCCTCTGGACTGCGTTTTACTTTCTTCTTCCCCGACCTTTCCCGGCTGTATTGTCAAGGCAAGGCCTATTGGTATTTTAGAGATGGAAGACGAGGCAGGTATTGACACCAAGGTCTTGGCTGTGCCCACAGAAAAAATAGACCCAAGATTTAAGGAGATTAGGGATGTAGGCGACCTGCCAGAGCATACAAAGAAAGAGATTCGGGAGTTTTTTGAGACCTATAAACGTCTGGAACCCAACAAATGGGTGAAACTAAAGGAGTTTAGAGGAAAAGAAGAAGCGGAGAAGATAATTGAAGAAGCAAGAAAGAGGAAAGAATAAATTATGAAAAACCAGAAGTCAAAGAGGTTTGTCTTGTGGTTCTCTGAAATATCAAAAGAGGATGTAGCCTTGGTAGGAGGGAAGAATGCCTCGTTGGGAGAGATGTTTTCAAGGTTGGGCAAGAAAGGAATCCGTATTCCTAATGGTTTTGCCACAACCTCGGCTGCCTACTGGCATTATTTGAGATTTAACGGAATTGACGAGAAATTAAAGAAAATTTTTGGGAGATTTAACCCCAAAAGCATAAAATCATTGAAGGAAACAGGAAGGGCGGCAAGGGCCCTTATTTTGAATGGAAGGTTTCCTCCAGACATCCAAGAGGAAATTTTGGACTCCTACCACAAACTTTCAGAGAAATACGGAGAAAAAAATACCCATGTAGCAGTGAGGTCCTCAGCCACGGCGGAAGACCTTGCTACGGCTTCTTTTGCTGGCCAGCACGAAAGTTATATCAATGTCTATGGAGACAAAAATTTATTAAGGGCAATCAAGAATTGTATTGCCTCCTTATTTACTGACAGAGCCATTTCCTATCGGGAGGATAAGGGTTTTAACCATCTGAATATTGCTCTTTCTGTAGGGGTTTTAAGAATGGTGAGGTCTGATTTAGCCTCCTCCGGAGTGATGTTTACCCTGGATACAGAAACCGGTTTTTCCAAGGTGGTTTTAATTAACTCAATCTATGGGCAGGGAGAGATGATTGTCAAGGGAAAGATTATCCCCGACAAATTTTATGTCTTCAAGCCTACCCTGAGTAAGGGATACCAGCCAATAATTGTAAAAGACCTTGGAAGAAAGGATAGAAAACTGGTTTATAAAAAATCAGGAGGGCTGAAGGAAATAGAGGTGCCGAAGAATCAGCAGGCAGAGTTTTCTTTGACAGATAAGGAAATTTTAACCCTGGCAAAATGGGCGATGATTTTGGAAGAACACTACGGATGTCCTCAAGATATTGAGTGGGCAAAGGACGGGAAAACAAATCAACTCTTTATTGTTCAGTCAAGACCGGAAACCGTCTTTAGCCAGAAGAAACACCAGTTTTACGAGGAGTACAAAATTAAGGCGGTAAAAAAGCCAATACTTAAAGGCATTGCCGTAGGGGAAAAACTTGGGCAGGGCAGGGTTCGTATTATCAAGGATATTTCAAAAATTTCGGAATTCAAACGAGGAGAGGTTTTGGTGACAAAAATGACCGACCCCGATTGGGTAAGCATTTTTCCTTTGGCTTCAGCGATTGTGACTGAAGAAGGCGGTCCTACTTGCCATGCGGCAATTGTCAGTAGAGAACTTGGGATTCCTTGTGTGGTTGGGGCAGGAAAGGCAACAAGGGTTCTAAAAAACGGAAAAGAGATTACTGTTGATTGCACAAGCGGCGAAGGCAGAATTTTCAAGGGGAGAATTCCCTTTGAAACCAAAAGATATGACCTTGAAAAAATACCTCAACTGAAAACAAAAATAATGCTCAATATTGGGTCCCCAGAGTCTGCTTTTAGATATTCTTTTCTGCCTGTAGACGGGGTGGGTCTGGCAAGGATGGAGTTTATTTTAGCCGAAAAAATCAGGGTTCATCCCTTGGCCCTGATTCATTATGGCTGGTTGAAACAAAAAGCAAGAAGAGATGCAAAACTTAAAGAAATTATTAGAAAAATTGATGCCATCACCCTTGGTTATAAGACCAAGAGGGACTATTTTGTCAAGGAGTTGGCTGAAGGGATATCCCAAATATCAGCCGCTTTTTATCCCAAGCCGGTTATTGTAAGATTTTCTGATTTTAAGACAAACGAATACCGGAGGTTAATAGGCGGAGAACTTTTTGAACCAGAGGAGGCAAATCCGATGTTGGGCTGGCGGGGTGCTTCCAGATATTGCACTCCAGAATATCAGCCGGCCTTTGCAATGGAATGTGAGGCAATTAAACGGGCGAGAGATGTCTTTGGTTTGAAAAATATCTGGACAATGATTCCCTTCTGCCGAACAATAGAAGAAGGGAGAAGGGTTTTACAGATAATGGAAGAAAATGGACTAAAGAAAGGCAAGGAAGGATTAAAGGTGATTGTGATGTGCGAAATTCCCTCAAATGTCATTTTGGCTGATAGGTTTTTAGAGATATTTGATGGGTTTTCAATTGGTTCAAACGACCTTACCCAGTTGGTTTTGGGCAGAGATAGAGATTCGGCTATTGTGGCGAAGGTAGGAGATGAAAGAAATGAAGCGGTAAAGGAGATGGTAAAAAGGGCTATTAGGGCATGCAGGAAAGCAAGAAAATATTCCGGTATTTGTGGCGAGGCTCCATCAAATTTTCCAGAATTCGCAGAGTTTTTAATAAAAGAAAAAATTGAATCAATGTCCCTGAGCCCCGGAGCGGTAATCAAGACAATAATAAACATATCTAAAAAAAATGCCTGAGAACAATAACCCCTTCCTTTCAATTATTATTCCCGCTTATAATGAAGAAAGGCGATTGCCAGGAACATTAAGAGCAATTGATAACTACCTAAAACAGCAGAAATATAACTACGAAATAATTGTTGTCAACGACGGCTCAATAGACAAAACAGAGCAGGTTTTATCTTCTCTTAAACCCCAGATATCAAATCTTAAAATTATTAACAATAAAATAAACATGGGGAAAGGGGCAGTTGTTAGACAGGGAATGCTGACCTCAGCAGGAAGGTATAGATTGTTTACTGATGCTGACAATTCCACTCCTATTGAGCAGGTAGAAAAGATATTGTTTTGGCTGGAAAAGGGATATGATGTTGTTATTGGCTCAAGAGATATCAAGGGTGCTGTTTTGGATCCCCCTCAGCCATTTTTACGCCGGCTTTCGGGCCGACTTTTTAGTTTATTTAGGAAGATTATTTTGGACCTTTGGGAAATCAGAGATACCCAGTGTGGGTTTAAGGGATTCAGCAAGAAAGCGGCTGATGATATTTTTTCCCGATTGAAGGCCAAGGGATTTTTATTTGATGTTGAGGCATTGTTGTTGGCAAAAAAATTGGGTTATAGAATAAAAGAAGTGGGTATCCATTGGAAGAATGACCTGGAAAGCAAGGTAACCCTTGGTTCGGCTATAGAGATGGGAATGGGCTTATTCAGATTAAGAAAGCAGTTGAGTAAAAAGGGGGTCTTGCTTTGGTAGATAGATTTTTATAAAATAGAAGATGGTCGGGGGTTACTCAGTTATTTCTTTTAAGAATTGGAGTTCACCCCCGACCATTTTAGAGATGGATGGAAGAAAATTAGCACTGAGCGGGTTAAAAGAAGATATCCCTTTGGCTAAATTCACCACTTTTAATATCGGAGGAAGAGCCAAATACCTCTTTGAGGGAAGTAATAAAAGAGAAATTATTGAGGCAGTTTCCATAGCCAAACAAGAGGGGCTGCCCTTTTTTATTTTGGGAGGAGGAAGCAATTTATTGGTAGATGATAAAGGGTACCCGGGGTTGGTTATAAAAATTCAGAATTCAGGATTGAAGATTCAAAAGGAAAACTCAAAGTTCAAGGTTGTTGCCGAGGCAGGAACCTTTTTGTCTTTATTGATTTCAAAGGCTGCAGAAAATAGTTTTGCTGGATTGGAGTGGGCAATAGGGATTCCAGGTACGCTTGGCGGGGCGATATACGGCAATGCCGGTGCGTTTGGGAAATCAATGAAAGATATTGTTAAGGAGGTAGAGGTATTTGACGCAAGGGACCTACAGGTTAAAACCTATAGTTTAGAAGATTGCAGATTTGATTATAGAGAAAGCATTTTTGAGAAAGATAAAAATTTGATTATTCTTTCAGCAGTTTTAGAACTTGAAAAAGGAGAAAAGAAAGAGATTGAGAATAAGATGAAAAGGTATTTAAGTGAACGAAAGAAAAAACAGCCAATTGGTCTTGCCTCTGCTGGTTCGGTTTTTAAGAACCCTTCATCTGCTCAAACTTCAGGGACAGAGAGAGAATTGTCTGCTGGAGAATTAATTGAAAAGTGCGGCCTGAAGGGCAGGTCTATTGGCGGTGCTAAGATTTCTGAGAAGCATGCCAATTTTATCATCAATTTGGGAGAGGCAAGATTTTCAGATGTTAGAAGATTGATAGACCTGGTTAAAAAAAAGGTGAGGTTAAAATTTGGAATAGAACTGGAAGAGGAACTTCAATATTTAGGACGTCCTCTTTAGTTTTCCACACTTGACAATTTTTTTTAGAAGTGAAAAAATTAAAACAAATAGTATCTTAGCAAATAGCGGGTCGACTATTTGCAGAGAGTTTTTTCAAAAATAAAAAAAAATGGCAAAGAAAAAAACAAAGGCAAAGAAGAAGACAAAGACAAGGACAAAGACAAAGACAAAGAAGAAGGCAAAGAAGAAAAAGAAAAAATAATTCTCCCCCCCTCCTCTCAGAGGAGGGGCGGTTCTTTATTTTATGAGGATATCTATTAAAGCAACAAACCTAAAATTAACTCCGGATATAACAACTTTTATTAAGAAAAAGATAGGTTCTCTTGAGAGGTTTTCAAGGGTTATTAAGGAAGACAGACCTCAGAGCAGGGGGAGGTCCAAGGTTGAGGTTTGGGTGGAAGTAGGTAAAGAAACCAGACATCACAGAAAAGGTCCGTATTTTAGAGCAGAGTGTCAAATAAGAGTGCCTAAAAAAAGTTTAAGGGCGGTGGCAGAGGAGGAAAATTTAGAATCGGCAATCAATCAGGTAAAGGAAGCGATGGAGAAGCAGATAAAAAGATATAAAGAACAGGTAATGGCGAAGAGAAAGAAAGGTGCCGCCTCCTAATTTCCCTAACTTTTTGCTATTTATTGATTATTTAAGTTTGTTTAGAATTTAGGAGTTATAGAGTATAATTTTGAGATTTTAAATTATCGTTTTGATTTTTGATCCCGTTTTTAATTTTAGACATTGGAAATTGGATATTGGAAATTTTACCAAGGGGCTTGACAGATGGAGTTTTTTTGTGTTAAAAAGGAGAGGTTTTGGACAGGTGTGTTAATCGCTTTTTTGGCTCTTTGTTTTTTTGGCAGGACGGAACCTGCCAGCTTATAAGGTAAGCGATTAACCTTTGGTGATATGGCAAAAACAAAGAGATCCATTCAATGGGTCCAAACAGAGCAAAATCAAAAATACGCGGGGATTCACATAGTTGCCGATTTTTGGTTGGGAAACATAATAGAGGCCCCAAAGAGAATTGAGGAGATTTTGGTTGAAGCCGCCAAAAGAGGCAACAACATTCCTCTAGAAACGACCATCCATAAGTTTGAACCCCAGGGAATAACAGGGGTTGTTTTATTGGCTGAATCCCATATCGCCCTTCATCTTTGGCCCGAGTATAAATATCTGGCAATTGATATTTTTACCTGCGGCAATAAAGCCACCCCTGACAAATCATTGGCATATCTTAAGGAGGTTTTTCAGCCAGAAAAGGCAGAGGTGAAAAAAATTATCAGAGGAAACTATTATGGAAAAATATCTCAACCAACTTTATAAAAGGTTTATTACCCTGGATAAAAATTACTTTGTCTTAGATGCAAAAAGATACTCTACCAGTTTGAAAAAACTAAAGATATCCGATAGAGAACTTCGCCAATTTTACAAGAACTATTATCAGCCCAGTTTCATTGATTTTTTGTCCGACATCAAGGATATAATCTATTCTGAAAATGTTTTAGAATTTATTCAAAAAACATCAAGCGAGGACTGGAACCTCTGGCCCTGTTTGGATTTTTTGGTCAAAGAAAAAATTATAAAGATAGAAAAAAGCGGCAGACCGGTTTTATTAAAGAAGGAACTGAAGAAGGCAATTCTCCCTCCTCTAAAAGAGGGAGAGATAAAAAATATCTTAGAAAAGAAACTGGGGGTGAGAATAAAAAGGAATGATTATGTGATTAATCTTTTTAAGAAGATCCGCCATTTTAGAGTTAAGAAGGAGTGGGACCAGATGCCTATTTCTCAGGGCTCGGCTTTATTTTTGGTAAGCAAGATATCAGAGGTCCTGCCTCTAAGAGGACCATTTCTTTTTGTCGGAGACGATGATTTTATTTCTGTTATTTTGGCTCTGTCCAATCCTGATTTTCAGTTGAAGGTCATAGATGCTGACAAAGAGGTCCTTTCCTCTATTGCCCTTCTGGCTGATAAGTTTAACCTTAAGATTGAAACTGAGAGGTTAGACATTAGGAAGAGAAGAAAACCTAAAGAAAAATTTATCGGTTTTCTGACAAACCCTGTCTATACCCATGCGGGAGTGGAGGAGTTTATGAGTTTTGGTATAAGGCAATTGTCAGACAAGGGGGCAAAGGTTTTTTTAGAGGTGGGCGATGAAGCAATTGGTAAAAGATTTTTGTTTTTGCAGGAATTTTTTAGCAAAAACAATCTGGTAATAGATGAAATTATTAAAAGAAAAATATCTTATCCCTATATAATGCTTTATAAAGAAGACGAGGAAATTTTGAGAAGATTTACCTCTTTGATAGAAGAAAGGATTATTAAAAGATACCCGAAGTTAGCCGCCTCCTTGTATATTTTTAGGTATCTTCCCAAAAGACCTAAAAAACTAAAGAGAAAGGGAGAGTTTTATGCCTATCTCTAATTATGTCAATTTTGGATAAATTTTTTGGCAATGCTAATGATAAATACCTAAAAAAGATTCAAGGGTTGGTGGACAAGATAAACTCTCTTGAGAAAGAACTTGAAAAGGAATCGGACCAGCAACTAAAAGAGAAAACCAAAGAGTTCAAAAGGCGCTTAGCGGAAGGAAAGGAAAGCCTTGACGATATCTTGCCTGAGGCATTTGCCGTGGTTCGGGAAGCGGCAAAGAGGACACTGGGACAGCGTCACTTTGATGTTCAATTGATTGGAGGGATTGTTCTGCATCAGGGGAAAATTGCCGAGATGAAAACCGGGGAGGGAAAGACGCTTACTGCCACCCTGCCTCTTTATCTCAATGCCCTTACCGGCAAGGGCTGTCATTTGGTTACTGTTAACGATTATTTAGCCAGGAGGGATACTGTCTGGATGGGCCAGATTTATCATTTTCTCGGGCTTTCGGTTGGCTGCCTTAATCATGAGCAGTCATTTTTATATGACCCGGAGTATAAAAAACCGGACCAGGAGAAGGATAGGATTAGAGACGAGATGGGTTCTTTTAGGGTGGTGGAAGATTATTTAAGACCTTGTTCCCGAAAGGATGCCTATCTTGCTGATATCACCTATGGCACCAACAACGAATTCGGCTTTGATTATTTGCGAGACAATATGGTTTATGATTTGAAGGACCAGGTTCAGCGGGGGTTTAATTTTGCCATTGTTGACGAAATTGACTCAATTTTAATTGACGAGGCACGGACACCCTTGATTATTTCTGCTCCGGATACAGAAAGTTCAAACTGGTATCAAGAGTTCGCCAGAATTATTCCTCGGTTAAATCCGAAAACAGATTACGAAATTGACGAAAAGATGAAGGCGGTTACCCTGACCGAATCAGGAATTGACAAAGTTGAAAGAATTCTTGGGATGAACAATATCTATGAACAGAAGGGGATAAAGTACCTTCATCACTTAGAGCAGGCATTAAGGGCAGAGACCCTTTTCAAAAGAGACCGGGATTACATTGTCAAGAATGGTCAGGTAATTATCATTGATGAGTTTACCGGCAGATTGATGCCCGGACGGCGTTGGTCAGGAGGTCTCCATCAGGCAATTGAGGCGAAAGAAGGGGTTAGGGTTCAGCCAGAGTCGCTGACCTTGGCTTCAATTACCTTTCAAAACTATTTTCGGCTTTACAAGAAGTTAGCCGGTATGACTGGGACCGCAGTCACATCTGCTGAAGAATTTGATAAGGTCTATAAATTGGAGGTAATTGTTGTTCCTACCAACAAGCCGATGATTAGGAAAGATTTGCCGGACAGGGTTTACAAAACCGAGAGGGCAAAATTTAGGGCAATCATTAAGGAAATAAAAGAAAGGCATAGCAGGGGTCAGCCCATCCTGGTGGGTACAAGGTCGGTTGAAAAAAATGAATATATTGGTAAACTATTAGAAAGGGAAGGGATTCCTCACCAGATTCTTAATGCCAAGAATCATCAGCGGGAGGGAGAAATTATTTCTCAGGCAGGAAGGATTGGCCAGGTAACCGTAGCCACCAATATGGCAGGAAGGGGGGTGGATATAATTTTAGGGGGGAACCCTCCTGATCCTGAGGAGGCGGAGAAGGTAAGGAAACTTGGAGGGCTGATGGTTATCGGAACTGAGAGGCACGAGGCAAGAAGAATTGACAATCAGTTAAGAGGGAGGGCAGGAAGACAGGGAGATCCAGGCTGTTCTCAGTTTTTTGTTTCTTTAGAAGATGACCTGATGAGGATATTTGGAGGAGATAGGATAAAGTCATTGATGTCTGCCTTGAAGATTCCTGAGGACCAACCTATTGAGGCAAAGATTGTTTCCAAAGCGATTGAGGAGGCGCAGTCAAAGGTTGAGGGGATGAATTTTGATTCAAGAAAGTATTTATTGGAGTATGATGATGTAATGAATATCCATCGGGAGACGATTTATCGGAAGAGGAAAGAGGTTTTGACTTCTAGCCCAGAGCAGTTAGAAAAGAAGATGGAGGATATTGTTTCAAGATTCGGGTTTGACAAGGAACAATTAAAAAAGAAGGCAGAGACAATAGGTAAAGATAAATTTTATCAGTTAGTCAGATTTATCTTCTTAAGGACTATAGACGGCCTCTGGATTGAGCATTTGGAAAATATGGATTACCTGAGGGAATCGGTTAGATTAAGGGCTTATGGTCAGAGAGACCCCTTGGTAGAATATAAGAGCGAGGGCCACAAGATGTTTAAAAGGTTACTTGAAACCTGTGACGCCGCTGTTGCCAAAACTATTTTTGCCATTAATATCAAGTCCGAGAAGTCCGAACCATTAACTGTTTCTCCCGGACCTGTTGTTCAACAGGCAGCACCTATAGCAAAAGGCAAGAGAAAGATTGGCCGAAACGACCCCTGTCCGTGCGGAAAAATCAATCCCCGAACAGGCAAGCCAATGAAATACAAGAAGTGCTGCTATCCAAAATATGGATAAAAAAATAAAACGGAATATATGAAAAAAATTATTGCCGGAAATTGGAAGTTTAATAAGCAACTGCGAAACAAAGACAGGGCAAGAGAATTTATTGAAAAACTGGAAAAGGAGATAGCAGGAATTGAGAATACGGAGGTGAAGGTCTTCCCCCATAATTTAGTTTTGCCCTATTTGGCTGGAAAGACCAAAAAGGTAAAACTGGGGGCTCAAGACCTTCATTGGACAGAGGACGGTTCTTTTACCAGCGCTCAATTTTCCGCTTGTGACATTACTAACCTGGGAGTAAAGCAGGTTTTAATTGGCCATTCAGAAACAAGATTTTATTTTGGGGTGGATGAGAAAAAGGTGGCATTAAAACTAAAGGCCGCTCTAAAAGAGGGAATTTTGCCTATTATCTGTATTGGAGAGGATATTAAGGAAAAAGAAGAGGGAAAGACCAAACAGGTTTTGGAAAAGCAGATTAAAGAGGGAATTTTGCCTGCTTTGGCTGAGTTTTCGGCAGAATCAAAGCCAGAATTCCTTATTGGTTATGAACCGATTTATGCCATTGCAGGTTTTGCTAAATTAAGAGGAAAAGAGCCGAAATCGGCTAGGATTGAGGATATAGAATTTGCCCATGAGGTTATCAGAGGGGTTTTTTCTCGGGCCGGCTATTCCGGGGTGAAAATTTTATATGGGGGGAGTTCAAAACCGGAAAACGCCAAAGAACTTTTGTCTCAAGCGTTTATTGACGGGCTCTTGGTTGGCACCGCCAGTTGGAGTTTGCCTTCATTTTTGGAAATGATTAGAATAGCCGAGAATTTGGGATGAAAAAGATATTATTAGCCACTTTTAATCCGGGCAAGATAAAAGAATACAAATTACTCTTGAGGGGTTTGCCTCTGAAAATTCTGGGGCTAAAAGATCTCGGTATAAAAGAAAAGATAAAGGAGAAGGGAGATAGTTTTTTAGAGAATGCCTTTCTAAAGGCAGATTTTTATTCAAAACTTACCAATTTACCGACACTGGCTGATGACAGCGGCTTGGAGATCGATTCCCTAAACGGGATGCCGGGGGTCAGATCAAGGAGATGGCCCGGATATGAAGCAACAGATAGGGAACTGCTTGATTTTACCCTAAAGAAACTAAAGAACTTTCCTTGGAAGGAGAGAGGGGCTAAATTGAAAACAGCCCTGGTTTTTATTATACCCTATCGGAAGACGAGGGCTATTTTTATTTCCGAGGGGTCTTTAAGGGGGATTATTGCCACAAAGCCAAAAGGCAAATTGGTTGCTGGATACCCCTACCGTCCCATTTTTTATCTTCCAAAACTCAAAAAAACCCTTGCCCAACTGACCTTTAAAAAGGAAACAGAAATTGGTCAAAGAAGAAGGGCGCTTAAGAAACTAATTCCTGTATTGAAACTTCTGCCAAAAATTAATTTTAACCTCTCTTTATCCTCTCTTGGACCATTTGAAAAGAGGGTTTTAGAGGAGGTAAAAAAAATTCCTATGGGCAGGACCAAAACATATAGTCAGATTGCCAGGGCAGTTTCCAGACCAAACTCAGCCAGGGCTGTTGGCTTGGTATTGTCAAAAAATCCCCTTCCCTTGATTATTCCCTGCCATAGAGTAGTTGGCAAGCAAGATATAGGAGGGTATGTGTTTGGCAGGAAGACAAAGAGATATCTGCTCAAATTAGAAAAAGAGGCAAATGATAAAATTTCTCAATTGCAAAATAGACATCTCAAAAGGTGTTTTTCAGCCAAGAATTGAAACTGAGTTCTGGACAAAGAAAGCCATAGAGGAGATTCAAAATAAGACAATTGGTCTCAGTCGAAAAGTGGAGATATTAGATATTTTCAGCGGCTCTGGATGTATTGGGATTGCTGTTTTGAAAAATGTCAGAAATAGTTTTGTTGACTTCGTTGATTTTGACAGAAAGGCGATTGAACAGATTAAGGCAAACCTTGAACTGAATGGAGTATCAGACCGTTGTCAGATAATAATGTCTAATTTGTTTGAAAAACTGAAGGGCAAGAGATATGATTTTATTTTAGCCAACCCTCCCTATGTTGCCCAGAGCCGGATTTTTGAGGTTCAGAAAAGCGTTTTGGAACAAGACCCCCATCTGGCGCTGTTTGGAGGAAAAGACGGAATGAAATACATCAGAATATTTTTGAAAAAGGTAGCAGGTTATCTTAAAAAGGAGGGGATATTTTATTTAGAGTTTGATCCTAGTCAAAAGCAGGAAATTGAAGAAATTTGCCATTCTCAAAATCTATCGGTTAGATTTTATCAAGACCAGTTTAATAAATGGAGATTCCTTCGGGCACATAAATTGATTTCTCATTAGTTTTTCTCTAAAATGACAGAAAGCAAAGCAAACCTGCCAGATGTCAGATGTCAAATGTTAAATCTGGGTGGGACATAATTCAAATGCAAAATGCAAATCTCAAAATGCAAAATGACAATGTAAAATTCAAAATTAAATAAATCTTAAATGTTAGATGTCAAATGTTAAATCCATATGTCAAATGTCAAATCTAATAAATCTAAAAATAGCAAAAAAATAGATTTGAGATTTGAGATTTGAATTAAACTATGAAAGCATTGGTATTAGCCGGGGGGCAGGGAATGCGGCTTTGGCCATTGAGCCGAAAAGCCAAGCCAAAGCAGTTTCAGAGACTGCTGGGCAAAAAGACGATGTTTCAGCAGACTATAGACCGCCTTTTGTCTATTTTCTCCCCACAAGATATTTTTGTTTCCACAAATCAGGATTATGTGAGGGAGGTTAAAAAGGAGGCCTCCTGCCTTCCCAAAAAGAATATTATTGCCGAACCTGAACGGAGAGAAAGGGTGGCTTGCCTCTCGCTTTTTTTAACCCGACTTAAGGGGAAAGAGTTTGAAGAACCCTTTGTTTTTTTACCCTCCGACCATTTGATAAGGGATGAAAAGAAATTTTTACGGGCTCTTTCAGCCGGTGAAAGGTTTGTCAGAGAAAATCCTGAATACATCTTGACCCTTGGAGCCAAACCCACATTCCCGGATACAGGCCTGGGGTATATTAAGAAAGGAAAATCTCTCAAGCAGATTGACCGCTTTCATTTTTATCAGGTTGCTTTTTTCAAAGAGAAACCCAATCTTAAAAGGGCTCAAAGATATCTTCGGAGTGGCAGATATCTTTGGAATATGGGCATCTTTTTATTTATCCCTAAATTAGCGGAGGAGTTAATCAAGAGGTTTGTTCCTGATACCTACAAGAGATATAGGATAATTAAGGAGGCAAAGGGGAAGCCCGGATTTAAAAGAATTCTAAAGAGAGAATACGGCAGAATGGATCCAGTCAGTTTTGACTACAGCATAGTTGAGAATTATTCCCGACTGGCTGTTTTGCCCCTTGATGTAGGATGGTCAGATGTGGGCAGTTGGTCTGTGCTCAAGGATTGTTTAACCCGGCCCGGTGATAATTTTGTCAGAGGAAACTATCTGGGGATTGAGTCCAAAAATGTGATGGTTTATGGCTCCACAAACAAACAATTAATTGCCACCCTTGGAGTCAGGGATCTTATTGTGGCGGTGACCGATGATATTGTCTTGATATGTCACAGGGACGGTTCCCAAAAGGTAAGGAATCTGGTTAAAAAATTGGAGAAGAATAAAAAATTTAACTATCTATGAAAAAAATAAAAAAACCTTGGGGGAACTTTACCACCCTTTGGAAAGAGGGGGCGAATATCAAAATTATTGAGGTTAAGCCAAGGAGTCGGCTTTCTCTTCAGAGTCATAAGTTTAGAGACGAGTTTTGGTTTCTTTTATCAGGAGAACTCTGGTATCTTATCGGCAGGAAGAAAGGAAAAATGAAAAAGGGGATTGTTTATCAAATTCCCAGGAGAACAAAACACCGGCTTTGGGCAAATAAAACGGGAGGCAGAATTATTGAGGTTTCTTTGGGAAAATTTGACGAGAAGGATATTATTAGATACGAGGACGACTACGGAAGGGCGGATAGTGGATAAATTATCTCTTTTGTGATAAGATTGGAAATATGGAGGTGAAAAAGTTTGCCAGGGATATAGTTTTGGTCCTGCTTATTTTCTTGTTGGTTTCCTTGCTCTTCGGTTTGTTTCAAGATGCTTTCAACAGGGAGAGGAAGGAGGTATCTTTTACCCAGTTGGTCAGGGATATTGATGCCGGAAAGGTGAAAAAAATTACTGTCTCTGACGCCGAACTTTCAATCTTGTATATTGATGGAAAGAAGGGTCATTCCCGGGCAGAGCCAGATACCTCTTTGTCTCAATCGCTTGCTAATTACGGGGTAAGCAAGGAAAAACTAGCAGAGGTGGATATAGTTAATAAACCGAGAGGCGGCGGATGGGCATGGCTGGGACCAATTCTATTTACTGTTTTGCCCCTTTTGCTTTTCATTGGATTTTTCTGGTTTATTATGAAGCAGGCAAAAACTGGGGCAATGCAGGCATTTGATTTCACCAAGGCTAGGCCTCGCTTGTTCGGCGTCGGTGGAAGAAAGAAAGAAAGGGTTACCTTTAAAGATGTAGGAGGTCTAAAGGAAGCAAAAGAGGAGTTAGAGGAGATTGTTGATTTTTTGAAAAATTCCAGAAAGTACTTAGAACTGGGAGCGCGTATACCTCGGGGTGTATTATTGATTGGGGCTCCGGGCACGGGGAAGACCCTGCTGGCTCGGGCAATTGCCTCTGAGGCAAACGTTCCCTTCTTTTCAATCTCTGCCTCCGAGGTAATAGAACTTTTTGTTGGGGTGGGCAGTGCTCGTATTCGGAGTCTTTTTAGTCAGGCGAGAAAGGTGGGAAGAGCAATTATTTTCATTGATGAGATTGATTCAATCGGAAAAATGAGAGGAGTGGGGGTTACCGGCGGTCATGAAGAAAGGGAACAAACCCTAAATCAGTTATTGTCAGAAATGGACGGCATCGGCCGGGAAGAAGGGATAATAGTGCTGGGAGCAACCAATAAGCCTGAATCCTTAGACCCTGCTCTCTTGCGGCCGGGCAGGTTTGACCGAAGAATTATTTTGGACCTGCCTGACATAAATGAAAGAAAGGAGATATTGAAGATTCATTGTCGGGGAAAGCCATTGGCATCAGATGTTGATTTGGATGAGATAGTTGAAAGGACGGCCGGATTTTCTGGGGCAGACCTGGCGAATGTGGCAAACGAAGCAGCCATTTTGGCAGCGGCAAGAAACAAGCACCAAATTTTCCAGCAAGAATTTTTGGAGTCCATTGAGAAGGTTCTATTGGGACCAGAGAGAAAATCCCATCTTCTCTCAGAGAAGGAGAAGGAGATTACCGCCTACCATGAAGCCGGACACGCCTTGGTTTCGGCCTTTTGTCCCGGAGCCGAGCCGGTGAGAAAAATTTCAATTATTGCCCGGGGGCTGGCGGCTGGATATACCCTTAAGATATCCGGTAAGGAGAGGAAGTTAAAGACCAAAACGGAATTTTTGGCAGAAATGGCAACCCTGCTTGGCGGATATTGCGCTGAGAAATTGATTTTTGGGGAGGTTACTACCGGCGCCTCAAACGATTTGGAGAGGGCAACCCAACTTGCCCGAAAGATGGTTACAGAATATGGGATGTCCTCTTTGGGACCGCTTGTCTTTGGAGAAAGAGAGAAATTGGTTTTTTTGGGAAGCGAGGAGGTATATCGGAATTATTCAGAAAAGGTGGCTTCAAAAATTGATCGGGAGGTGGAAAAATTTGTTGAAGGAGCCCAGAATAGAGCAAATAAAATTTTGCTGAAGAAAAAGGACATTTTAGAGAAACTGGCTAAGACACTAATTGAGAAAGAGACCATAGAGAAGGAGGAGTTTGAGCAATTGGTAAAGAAGAAGACGACGAAGAGGAAATCCTCTCGTTCCTCAAAGAAAGAAAAATCGCCGAGTGTTAAACTTAAGAAGATTTGATGCGCGTGTAGCTCAGGGGTTAGAGCACAGGTCTTATAAACCTGGGGTCGGTGGTTCGATTCCACCCACGCGCACTTGGAGCTTCTTTCTACACTAGAGAAAATTGGATTTTTTCTCTCTCGGACGGAACTTTGGTTCCTCCGGTTACTCTGTAAGGTACTGGGGACTTGTTTTCAACAATTATTTTTGCCGCTTTTTATATTTTTATATAAAAGTCGCCATCAATGGCGACTTAAAGTATTTCCGTTTAACATCGCGATTAAGAAAAGTTTTCACCGAAGGTGAAAATTTTTGGGAAACCTGCCGAAGGCAACAAAACTCTCTTAATCGCTGTTATGCAACCGAGTTCAAGGGGAGGTGAGGTATTGTCGAGGAGAAAATTTGAGCCTTTTATCTTTTGTAAATATATTTTAGCCATATTTTTTTGAAAAAAGGTAATGTTAAAGTTGAAAGCATAAATGCAACAGCAGGAACTATCGCGTTTAACCATGGATTGGGAATTTTTATCACTACAAGGTAGAATCCAATTGCTAAATAAGTAAATATCATAAGCAAAATTCTTCTGGTATAACTAGTTTCCCAGGCCTTATCAGCCTCAACGCGCCGATTTCTTTTTTTAATCTTCTCGATTTCTTCTTCTAGTTGTTCCAATGTCCTCATAATTGATAGTTAAGCATTGTTGTTTTAAATATTTTTTAGGCTTAGATCTATTTCGGTAACGTTTCCAGCATAAAAGAAGTTTTTACAAAGCAAAAATTTGGGCAAGCCCAAAAGGTGAAGCTTTACCGCATTATAACATAAACCCTCCCATTTCAAAATCTCTACTCAAAAATTAAAAGAAACTGGCAATCAATTAGATGATTTATAAAAAAAGCGGCAAAAATAATTTTTGAAAGCGATGGTGATTTTTAAGACGGGCGGGGACAAAGCCCCCCTGCTGTTTTTCATCTGTTGAGATTTTTCTTCCGTAATTTATGAATTAAATTTGGTAAGATGATAGAGAAAGTTTTTGGGGAGGTTAATTTGAAGTCTATAATTTGATTATCTTTCTTTGGAGTTTACTGGTCACTATCAGTTTATATCCTTTTACCAGGCAGTTAATCTCGCTTCTTACTCCAAATTCGTTTTTGAAATAAACCCCGGGCTCAATAGTGAAGGGAATTAAGGGCTTTAGTTTTTCTTTGCTTTTTTGGGAAAAATTAAAATATCTGCCGTGGCAGTCATTAAATCCCAAGGAATGGCCTGTATTATGGAGGAAGAATTTTTCTAAATTGAATTTTTTAAGGCAGTTCCTTACCCTTCTGTCCACCTCTTTTGTTTCGGGATATCTTTTTTTCTTCAGTTGATTTTTGATAAATGACAAGGCGGTTCCTCTGGCTTTGACTACGGCTCTAAAGGCATTTTCAATTCTTTTGGGTATTTTTTTGCCGGAGTAAGCCATCCAGGTAAGGTCGGCAAAGGGAGAGTTTCTTTCTTTAAGTCTTGCCCAGAGGTCAATTAAAATTAGATTGTTTTTCTCAATTATCCTTGAGTTCTTTTTGGGAAAGTAATGGACGAAACTGGTGTTTTTCTCTACCGCTACTATGGGCAGGGGGTGCTTTTTGCCAATTTTAAGATTTTCCTTTTTAAACTCCTGAAGAATAAACCTTGAGACATCGTATTCTGAAATTCTACCCAAATTCTTTTTTATAAATCTTAATGTCCTTTTGTAAATTGCCTCCAATTTTTTAACTGCCTTTATATGTCTTTTTATTTGACTTGAGTCCATTTTTGGTTTGTAAAAGACAAAATTATTCCCAAAATAAAGGGAGTAGAAGCAAAACAGCCAGAGGATGTGTCTAATTCAGGTGCGCGGGAGAGGACTTGAACCTCCACGGCCTTGCGGCCACTAGCACCTCAAGCTAGCCTGGCTACCAATTACAGCACCCGCGCTCGGTTGAAAAAGGATTATTTTCTTTCCTTAATTTTTGCCTTTTTGCCCCTTACCTTCCTTAAATAATAGAGTTTTGCTCTTCTTACCTTTCCTCTTTTTAGGATTTCAATTTTTTCTATTAGTGGAGAATGGAGGGGAAAGATTCTCTCTACCCCTACTCCAGAAACCTCTTTCCTCACGGTAATGGTCGCTCCTGTTTCCTTGCCGTGTTTTCGGGCAATTATTATTCCCTCAAAGGATTGGAGTTTTTTCCCTTTCCTTTCTTTTTTCCCCTTTTTAGGAGAGGCGGAGGAGGAGACCCTTTGATAAACCCGAACCGTATCTCCCGGTCTAATGTCAGGGATGCTTTGTTTCGGTTTGGGCTCTAATTCAGATGATTGTGTTTTCATATGTTTTTTAAAACCTTTTTTAGGTCCTCTGGCAAAGGAGAAATGATTTCTTTTTCTTTCCCAGAGGGCAGTTTGATTTTTATTTGGCTGGCGTGGAGGAAGTGCCTTTTTAGGCCCTTTGGCTGGGGTTGGTTTTTAAATCCGTACAATTTGTCTCCGGCGAGCGGATGACCCAGATAGGCGAAGTGCGCTCTGATTTGGTGTTTTCTGCCTGTTTTCGGTTCTGCCTCAACAAGGGTATATCTTTTGAATTTTTTTATCACCCTGTATTTTGTGATTGCCTCCCTTTTGCCTTCTGCCCCCGGCTCAAGGGGAGAGAAGACCTTCTGTTTTCTTCGGTCGTTTGGCGACCTGCCGATAAGCCCCTTGATCTCTCCCTTCTCTAGCTTGGGAGTGCCTATTACAAGAGCCAGATACTTTTTCTTTACCCTTCTTTGCTTGAATTGTTTTTGAAAAAAATCAAGGGCTTTTTTATTCTTGGCTATTAAAAGAACGCCTGATGTATCCTGATCCAGTCTATGGATTCTTCCTTTCAGATTGTCCGAGTTAACTCCCGGGGGCTTGTCTACTGCCAACAGGTTTTCGTCTTCGTAAAGAACATTTAATTGGACGGGCATAGTCCAATATCATTTTAATAAAGTATTCCTGAATTGGCAAGTCGTTTCTTATCCTTTAATTATTGCTACTGGTATTCGGGGGTTGAATTTCCTTGTTTGTTCTGTGGGCGCACTCCGATTCGAACGGAGGACCTCATACACGTCAAGTATGCGCTCTGCCGACTGAGCTATGCGCCCATAAAATATGGCGGAGTCCTACAGGAACCTATGCTTTTTCAGAGAGAATCACTGTTCCGGTTTTGTAATCCAACTTGGCGATTTTTACCTTTAATTCTTTGCCCATCATTTTTTGGAATTCCTTTAGGTCTTTTGATATATCCAATTTCTTTATGTTTGAGTAGTGCTCTGGGAGCAGGTAAGAAAAGGGCAGGAAAGCGGGCACTCCTGAGACTCTGGACAGAAGCCCTCCCCTGTTTACTCCTACGATTTTGACCGTAAGGGTTTCTCCTTTCTCCTTTTTTTCCTTTAATTCCGTCCAGATCAATTCCTCTCTTGCTCCTCTAATAGATAGTTCTACATATCCATCTTCATTATCCAACTCAATTATTTTAACCGGAATTTCTGCTCCGGGCTTCAATTCTTTCAGCATGTCTTTGGTTTCAAGGAGTTCTCTGCCATAGACAACACCTGTTTTGAAGTTTTCTAAATCAAAGAGCAAGGAAGAACTTCCCTTCCATACAAGTTTTCCTTTGACAATGTCTCCCTCCTTGGGCGGTCTTATGAAGTTTTTCTTTTTCATCAAGGCTTTCATAATTTGTAGATTATATACACAATTCTTGAATTTTTGCAAGGGCCGTGATATATTGAAAAGGAATATGAACCTTATCTGGTACGGACAGTCCTGTTTTCAACTTTTCCTTAAGCCGAATAGGGACAGGCAGATTTCAATTGTTATGGACCCTTTTTCAGAGAAGATTGGCTTGAAACTCCCGCGGTTGAAGGCAGACATTGTCTGCGTTAGCCATGAGCATTATGATCATAACAATGTGAAGGCGGTTTCTGGTCCCTCCTCTGACAAGGAGCCATTTTTAATAAACGGTCCCGGCGAATATGAGATAGAAAATATTTTTATTCAGGGCATTTTCTCTTGGCATGACAATTGCCAGGGCCGAGAACGGGGAGAGAATACCATTTATACAATTGAAGCAGAAGACATACGCCTTTGCCATTTAGGAGACCTGGGGCAAAGGGAGTTGACAGAGGAGCAGTTGGAAAAAATCGGGGAGGTTGATATTCTAATGATTCCTGTTGGAGGGATTTATACCATCGGAGCCAGCCAGGCAAGCAAAATAATTTCTCAGATTGAGCCACGGCTAATAATTCCCATGCACTATTATATTCCCCGGCTAAAAATAAAACTGGATCCCTTGGATAAGTTTTTGAAGAACTTTGGCTTAAGGTCGGTTGAGCCGGTGAAAAAATTGTCAGTTAAAAAGAAAGACTTGTCTGACCAAGAGGCGAAAGTAGTAGTGATGAAGGCATAAAATAATTCAATGTCGCCAAAATCTTCTAAAAATGTAAATAATAAAATCGGCCGCGTTAATTCTCGAGAGATAACCCAGGAGATGAGGGAGAGTTACATTGATTACGCGATGTCGGTTATTGTCTCCCGCGCCCTGCCTGATGTCAGAGACGGGCTGAAGCCGGTTCAGCGGAGGATATTGTATGCAATGTATGAAATGGGATTGAAGGCAGATGCCAAATTTAGGAAATGCGCCGCTATTACTGGTGAGGTCTTGGGGAAGTTTCATCCTCACGGAGATGCCCCGGTTTATGATGCCCTTGTAAGAATGGCTCAGGACTTTTCTTTGAGATACCCTCTAATTAAGGGCCAAGGCAATTTCGGCTCTATAGACAATGATCCGCCGGCTGCTCAACGATATACAGAGGCAAAACTTTCTAAAATAGGGGAGGAGATGCTTAAGGATATTGAGAAGAATACGGTTGATTTTGTTCCCAATTACGACCGAACGAGAAATGAACCGGCGGTCTTGCCTTCGCCCCTGCCCCAACTTTTGCTTAATGGTTCCCTGGGCATTGCTGTTGGCATGGCAACCGACATTCCTCCCCATAACCTGTCTGAGGTTTGCGATGCCCTAATTTATCTTATTGATCATCCTGACGCCCAAACCGAGGAGTTGTTCGAGTTCATCAAGGGACCTGACTTTCCCAGCGCCGGCTATATCTTTGGGAAAAAGGATATTATTCAGGCATATTCTCAGGGAAAGGGCCCTATTCTTACCCGGGGAAAGGCAGAGATTGTTGAAACGAAAAAAGGAAGGCATCAGATTATCATTAGCGAACTTCCCTTTCAGGTCCAAAAATCAGCATTTCTCCTTCAGTTGTCCAACCTGGTTTCAGAGAAAAAAATTGAGGGGATAAAGGATATCAGGGATGAGTCAGATAAAGAAGGAATGAGGATTGTGATTGAACTTCAAAAAGGAACAATTCCCCAAAAGGTTTTAAACCGGCTTTATAAGTTTTCCGAACTTCAGAGGACATATCACCTCAATATGCTGGCCCTGGTTGAAGGCATTCAGCCCAGGGTTTTGAATCTGGTGGAAATTTTGAATTATTTCCTTTTACACCGAAAGGAGGTGGTTGTAAGAAGGACGAAATACGATTTAGAAAAAGCCAAAGAGCGGGCGCATATATTGGAGGGTCTTCATAAGTGTCTTTCCCAGATTGACAGGGTAATTCAGACAATAAAGAGGTCTGCCAGCCGAGAGGAAGCCAGAAAGAATCTTATTAAAAAGTTTCGCTTAACAGACATTCAGGCAAATGCCATTTTGGAAACGAAACTATCCGCCTTGGCAAGATTGGAAAGAAAGAAGATTGAGGATGAATTGAAGGAAATGCGTGCCAAAATCAAGGAACTTACCTCAATCCTCAAGAGCCCCAAAAAGATAAAGGGGGTGATTAAAAAAGAGTTGTCCCTACTTAAGGAGAAATTTGGCGACCGAAGAAGGACGAAGGTTTTTGCCAACAAACCGGGAGAAATTTCCATTAAAGACCTGATACCGAAAGAAGAAACAATCATTACCCTAACCCAGGGCGGTTACATCAAACGGATAAATCCAAAAACATACAGACTTCAAAATAGAGGAGGAAAGGGGATGATGGGAATGAAAACTGTTGGCGAAGATATTGTTGAGCACTTTTTAACCGTTAATACCCAGGACAACCTTCTCTTCTTTACTGACTCCGGCAAGGTTTTTCGCTCGCCGGTTTATGAAATTCCCGAGGGCAAGAGAACGGCGAGGGGGCGGGGCTTGCCAAACTTTTTGGAGATATCTCCCAAAGAAAAGGTCTTATCCCTTATTCCTTTGGGGGAAGCCGAGCAGGCAAGATATTTATTGATGGTTACAAAAAATGGCTTGATAAAGAAGACCCCTATCTCCGAGTTTGAAAATGTTAGGAAATCGGGTCTTATTGCTGTTTCTTTAAAAAAGGGAGATCTTCTTTGTAAGGTTGCCAAAACAAGCGGCAAGGACGATATTATCTTGGTGACAAAAAAGGGGAAGGCAATCAGGTTTAGAGAAAAAGAGGTTCGGCCAATGGGAAGGCCGGCTGCTGGGGTGAAAGGCATTGGTTTAGAAAAAGGAGATTATGTCATAGGGATGGATGTTATAAGCGGAACAAAAACGAGGCAGTATCTTTTGGTAATCACGGAAAACGGATACGGGAAGAGAACCTCTATAAAGGAGTATCGGCGTCAGGGAAGAGGAGGAAGAGGGATTATTGCTGCCAAGGTTAACCAAAAGACAGGGGATCTGGTTTTCTCAAAGATTTTGGGTGAGGAGGAAAAGGACCTGGTTGTCATTTCCCAAAGAGGGCAGGTCATTCGCTTGAAGTTGTCTCAGATTTCAAAACTTTCCCGGGCTGCCCGGGGGGTAAAAATAATGCGGCTGGAGAGATTGGACAGTGTGGCTTCAGCTGCCTGTCTGTAGGTCTTGACATTTTATTTATTCCTTGTAAACTTTTAATAATGTAAAGGTCGAATTATCCTAAAAGAGCAAACGGTTGGTATTTAAATTTATGAAGAAAATTTTAGCCATTCTGATTCTGGCTGCCAGCCTGGCTGTTTTCGCTAGCCCGGTTCTGGCCACCAGTACCACCACTCAGTGTTGTAAAATATACAGCACCTTTAAATTTGACAAAATGACGTGGGAATCGGGCCAATGTTATGGAAATGTTGGCGGGAGTGACGTAGTATGTGCAGACATAAAGGGCAATGAGCGTTGTGCTAGTACGACGGCGCGAGAGAGTTGGGGTGTGGCTTGTATGCTGAATTCTATCTACAGGGCCGCTAATATATTTTTTGCCGTGTTGTTGGTAATAGGTATAGTTTTGGGTCTTTTTGCCGGCTATACCTTTATGACCTCGGCTGGAGATGAAAAGAAGGTTGAGAGGGCAAGAAATTACTTCCTTTACGCCATTGTAGGGTTAGTCGTTGCTTTCTTTGCCAGAGCCATTCCTTCTCTTGTTGCCCTGATACTTTAAGGACAATTTCGGCAATGTTTGAAAAATCAACCCCCACTATATCGAGGTGATGTAGTGGGGGTTGTTGTCAAAGGAACGGAATAGAGGGGCTTTATTTTTTGTCCCTGTGGCGGAACTGGAATACGCGTAGCGCTTAGGACGCTATCCCGAAAGGGTTGCAGGTTCAAATCCTGCCAGGGACACATCTTCTTCTCTTTTATTTTGAAAATTTTTTTACCAAAAGCCAATAGGGATCTGTTTTCGGATGTTTAAGCGGTCTTTGCTTTCCTTTTTTGATTATTTTTAATCCCTGGTTTTTATCTACCACCTCTCCTACTGCCCGAGTGGTTATCCCTTTTTCATTCAATGCCTTGACCACCCGGTTTGTTTCTTTTTTATCTACCATAGTCAAAAGGGTTCCTTCACTAATGGCAGAGAAGGGGTCAAAATCAAACAATTTGGCAGTTTTTCTGACAACCGGCTGGATGGGAATAGATTCCTCATCAATAACCAATCCGTAACCCCCTGCTTTTGCCATTTCATACAATCCTCCCCATATTCCGTATTCAGTGGCATCGTGCATAGCGTGGACTCCGTTGAAATTTCTGGCAATGGCGCAGTCGTTCATTACTGACATTTGATAAAAGAGATTGCTGGCTTCTTTTTGGAATTTTTTGCCTCCTGCTTTAATGAATTTATCGGGAAAGAGAACTGAGAGAAGAGCAGTGGCTTCTATTCCCGGTCCCTTGGTAACAATCACCCTGTCGCCTGTTTTTACCTTATAGGGGCCTCTTAACTCTTTTTGACTTCCTAGGGCAATTGCGGTTGCTCCTCCTATCATTGGGTAATTACACCCTTGGTATTTTCCGGTATGGCCGGTTATTATGGCAATTTTGTATTTTTTTGCCTCAAGGTTGATTGTTCTCCATATTTTTTCCAACTGGGATTCTTTCATTTCCGTGGGCAGGTTTAGGTCTATTGTTAGGTATCTGGGCTTAAGGCCGGAAACCGCTACATCAGAGAAGATAATGTGAAAGGCAAACCAGGCCGCTTTTTCCCAGCCCAGTTCCGGGACGATAAAGAAAGGGTCGGTTGACAAGGCAAGGCATTTGGTTCCTATTTTTAGCACTCCGTAGTCAACCCCGGACTGCGGTCCTTGAATGATATTTTTATCTCTTGAGCCAAGTTGGGGATAAATAACCCGGTCAAAAAAATCTGGATTTATCTTGCCTAGTCCAGACATTTTTTGCTCTACTTGTAATTGCTAACCGCTTTGGTAACAAGTTTGCTGAGGCATCTTGCCACGGGGAGCACGAAGTCGCGGTAAGTGGTAAGAAGGAGTTTATCTCCAGGCGCTTCTATATCTCGCCGAGCCTTACAAACCTTCTTCTGAAGCGCAAACCTTCTCTGGGGCTCGGCTGCGATATGCTCCCCTTAGTCAAGATACCCTCAGCAAGGAAAGATATCAAGTTTTACTTTTAACCAGAAAGGATTTTAAATTTTACATCCTTTTTTTGACGGCTTTTTGTTGAATAGTATTTGGTCAAAAACCTTGCTTTTTCTAAAACCTTGGGATCAATTTTTTTTCCAGAATAAGAACGGACAAGGGTAAGAGGTCCCGGATAGTTTTGCATTTCAACCAGAACATCGCCCCTTTTGGCCAATTTTCTAATTTTTTTATTCTCTTCTTCGTTTCGACCGACAATGATTTTTACTTTGTTCTGCCAAAAATGCCGTCCCAATTTTAATAGTTCAATATCGTTGCCCTGACACCGGGGATATTTTTCAAACAAATCTTTTAATCTTTTGGAAAATTCTAAGTCAGTGAGAAGACAACCGCCGGCAGGACTTGGATAAGATTTAATCTTAAATTTTTTTGCCAGTTTTAACTGCCTTTTTCGGGGGCGTCCGGAGATATCTAAGAGTTTTTTTCTTTCTATTAGACCTTTTTTTTCCGGGATTGTCGGTTCTAACAGTTTTGCTGACAAGGGCCTTAAAAGATAACCCTTTAAGCCTGATTTTTTTTCGATTAATTTCAGGGATTTCAGGTTTTGGCTCATTGGTCTTTCTCCCAAAACCTCGCCGGTTGCCACAAGGTCAAATTTTTCTTTTAGCATTATCTGTTTTGCTTTTTTCAGCATTAGGATATGACAATCAATACAGGGGTTCATTCCCTTGCCATAGCCATATTTCGGTTTTTTTACCAGATTTAGGTGCTCTTTTGAAAGGTCAATTATTTTTATTGGGATGTTTAATGCCCTGGCGGCTTTTTTGGCTAATTTTTCATTGAAAAAATAACTTTTGAAGCCCAATCCCTTAATTTTTACTCCTTGGGCTTCTAAAATTTTTACTGCCAAGATAGAATCCAATCCTCCTGATAATAAGACCAACGCTTTAGTTTTTTTCATAGTTTTAATTCTTAAACTATTTTTTCCTTTTGTCAACTTTTTCTACACATTTTACAGTTTTCCGGATTCTGTGACGTCCCTTGATTTTCCCTCTCCAGAGAGGTAATATATTAGATGCCAGGTCTCAAAATTCAAGCGCGAAGCGCAAAAGGCAAAAGTAATAAAAAATTCAAAATGCAAATCTCAAAATGACAATTCAAAATGTAAAATGAATTTTTCGCCTGGAATTTTTAGAGCTTAGGATTTAAAATAAAATAATAATTTTGAGATTTGAGATTTGAATTTTGAGATTTGAGATAATAATTTTGCGGGTGTCGTATAGTGGTTATTACGCTACCTTGCCAAGGTAGTGACGGCGGTTCGATTCCGCTCACCCGCTTGACTTTTCTTAAAATATTTGTTATTTATAAAAAGGTCAAAGCTGTCTTTTGGCTTTGTTTTTTGTTTAGATATGCCAACAATTCATCAGTTAATAAAAAAAGGAAGAAAGAGAATTAAAAAACGAGCGAGAATGCCGGCTCTTAAGTTTAGTTTTAATTCTCTGAAGAACAAGCCGGTTGAATTCCCTTCGCCTTTCAAAAGGGGTGTTTGCTTGAAGGTTTTTACTGCTACTCCCAAAAAGCCTAATTCTGGACTGCGTAAGGTAGCAAGGGTTAAACTGACCAATGGTATGGAGGTAACTGCCTATATCCCTGGTATTGGTCACAACCTTCAGGAACACTCGGTTGTTTTAATTAGAGGGGGGCGGGTAAAAGACCTGCCTGGGGTAAGGTATCATGTGGTAAGGGGCGTTTTAGACGCCGGAGGAGTGGAGGGAAGAAAGCAACAGAGGAGCAAGTACGGAGCAAAACGGGAGAAATAAGCTTACAACTTACAACTAACAACCTGCAACTCCACAACTAATAACTGATGAAAGTTGTAAGGTTATAGGTTATAGGTTGTAGGTTGTAAAGTTGTTTAGTTAAGGGAATATGGCTTGCAAAAAAGCATCAAAAAGAGTTATCTTGCCAGACCCTGTCTATAACAGCCTTACGGTTGCTAAATTTATCAACCAGATAATGAGAAGGGGGAAGAAGACCGTTGCCAGAAAGATCCTTTACGGCGCCCTTGATATTATAAAGGAAAAAACAAAAAAAGATCCCTTGGAGGTTTTTGAGCAGGCAATTAAGAATGCCACTCCTTCTTTAGAGGTTAGACCCAGAAGGGTTGGTGGTGCGACATATCAGGTTCCTAGACAGGTGCCCGCGACCAGAGGACTTACCTTAGCCATGCGCTGGATTATTAATGCCGCTAAGGCTAAAAAAGGAAAGCCAATGAAAGAAAAATTGGCTGAGGAATTGATTTTGGCAAGCCGTAACGAAGGCGCGGCAGTAAAGAAAAGATACGATACCCATAGGATGGCAGAAGCGAATCGGGCATTTGCCCATTTCGCCTGGTGAAAAATCAAATCTCAAAATGCAAATCTCAAAATGACAATTCAAAATGCAAAATGAATTTTTCGCCCGGAATTTATTTAGAGTTTAGGATTTAAAATAAAATTTTGAATTTTGAGATGTAATTTTGAGATTTGAGATTTGAATTTTGAGATTTAAATTATCATTTTGATTTTTGATTTTTGCATTTTAAATTTTTATTTATGCCAAGGCAATACCCAATTGAAAGATATCGGAACATAGGAATTATTGCCCATATCGACGCTGGAAAGACCACTACCACCGAGCGGGTTTTGTTTTATACAGGAATTTCTCATAAGATTGGGGAGGTTCATGATGGTCAGGCGATTATGGACTGGATGGCGCAAGAGAGAGAAAGGGGGATTACTATTACCTCGGCCGCTACCACCTGTTTTTGGACCCCTAGAGGAAAAGGAAGTGACCAGAAGCATCGCATTAACATTATTGACACGCCGGGCCATATTGATTTTACTGCCGAGGTTCAGAGGTCTTTGAGGGTTTTAGATGGCGCAGTTGTTATTTTTGACGGTGTGGCTGGAGTTGAGCCTCAATCAGAGACTGTTTGGCGGCAGGCAGACAAATTTAGCGTCCCCCGAATTTGTTTTATCAATAAATTGGATAGAATGGGAGCGTCTTTTGACAGAGCAGTTGATTCCATTCGGGAAAGGCTGTCTCCCAATGCTGTTGTTCTTCAACTTCCAATTGGCTCGGAAGGCAATTTCAAGGGAGTAATCGATTTATTGACGATGAAGGCATTGTACTTTGAGGGAGATTTTGGAGAACGGGTAGTTGAGAAAGAGATTCCGAGCGATCTGCTGGAGGCAGCAAAAGAGCAGAGAAAAAAAACAATTGAAAAAATTGTTACCGAGGAGGAATCTGTTTTAGAAAAGTACCTGGGAGAAAATGAGATTTCAGTTGACGAAATAAGGAAGACCTTAAGGAAAGCCACTATATCCTACAAACTAATTCCTGTTTTTTGCGGCTCTGCCCTAAAAAATATAGGGGTTCAGCCCCTTTTGGATGCTATCTGTTATTATTTGCCCAGCCCGGCCGATCTGCCGCCGGTAAAAGGAACCGATCCAAAGACGGGTAAGGAAATTGAGAGAAGACCTAAAGATGATGAGCCCTTTTCCTCTCTCGTTTTTAAGATAGCAACCGACCCCTATGTAGGAACACTAAGTTATTTCCGGGTTTACTCGGGATATCTTAAACGGGGATCCTATTTATTAAATACCACAACCAATGAAAAGGAGAGAATTGGCAGGATTTTGAGAATGCATTCCAACTCCCGGGAAGAGGTAGAGGAGGTTTTTGCTGGAGACATTGCGGCTACTGTTGGGCTAAAATCCACTAGCACAGGCCATACCCTTTGCGACGAATCTCACCCCATTGTTTTGGAAAAGATTACATTTCCTGAGCCAGTGATATCTATTAGCATTGAGCCGAAGACAAAGGCAGACCAGGATAAACTGGCTGCCTCTTTGAGAAAATTAGCCGAGGAGGATCCAACCTTTAGGGTGAAACAGGATACAGAGACGGGCCAGACAATCATTTCAGGAATGGGAGAACTGCATTTAGAGATAATCGCCGACCGCTTAAAGCGGGAGTTTAATGTAGAAGCGAGTATTGGTCGTCCTGAGGTTGCCTATAAAGAAACAATAACCCAGGAAGCAAAGGCAGAAGGGAAGTATATCAGACAGTCAGGCGGAAGAGGTCAATATGGTCATGTTTGGTTGAGATTAGAGCCACGAAAAAGAGGAGAAGGATTCAAGTTCATTGATGAAATCAAGGGCGGCATTATTCCAAAAGAGTTTATTCCGGCAGTGGAAAAAGGAGTAAGGGAGGCAATGGACAAGGGAATTGTCGCTGGTTATCCAATGGTAGACCTTTCCGTTGCTCTTTATGACGGCTCCTTTCACGAGGTTGATTCTTCGGAGATGGCTTTTAAGATTGCTGGTTCTATGGCTTTCCAAGCAGCAGCCAAAAGAGCAAAGCCTGTTCTTCTGGAGCCGATTATGAAACTGGAAGTGATTATTCCTCCTCAATTTTTTGGCGATGTTATCGGCGACCTGTCAGCCAGACGGGGGAGGATTGAGGAAACAAAAGACCGGGTCAATCTGAAGGTGATTGACGCTATGGTTCCTTTGGCAGAAATGTTTGGTTACGCTACCTCGTTGAGAAGTTTAACCGAAGGCAGGGGAACATTTACAATGGAGTTTAGTCACTACGAGCAGGTTCCAGCTAATATTGTCCAACAAATCACTGAAGGAGGAAAAAGATAAGCCCCTTGACTTGGCTGATTGAAACTGCTATAAAATTAAACATATGAAAGTTAAGGTCAACAAAGATAAATGCATTGGCTGTGGCCAATGTATTAATATTGCTCCAGAGGTTTTTGAGTTTGACGAGGATCACAAGTCAAAGGTAAAAGAAGGAGCGGATATAGAAAAGAGCAGGAAAGAAATTGAGGAAGCAAAAGGATCCTGCCCTATGGGAGCGATTGAAGTGGAGGATTAAGAGACTTATCAAAAGAAGCAGAGGTGAGATTTTCCGAGAAGCGGTTATGTTATGTACTACCGACTTTTTAGGAAACTTTATGAGAGGGAAGCGATAAGGATGTGCCGGAAATGTCGGGATTTTATCAGAGACGGTCAGAGGATTCTGGATTTGGGTTGCGGGGCAGGTATTGTTGGAAAAACCTTCCAAGAGTTTTTCCGGGCAGAACTTTTGGGTGTGGATATTGTGGACCGAAGGGTAGTTGATATCCCCTTCAAACTTAGCGGTTCGTCATCTCTTCCTCTAAAAGACAACTCTTTTGACCTTGTTCTCATCAGTTATGTTTTGCACCACACAGGCCAACCCAAGGTGCTTTTAGAAGAAGCAAAAAGAGTAAGCAGGGACAAAATTATCGTTTTTGAGGATATTCCGGATAGGTGGATTTCAGGCATTTTTTGCCGTTTTCATGGCTTTTCTTTTGATAAACTCTTTAGAAATCCTACCAAGACCACTTTTTATTCTGAAAGGGAGTGGAAGGAAGTTTTTAAGCAACTGGGTTTAAATCTTCTTTTTAGTCAGAGAGTAAACAACTTTCCAGTTAAAAAAGAACTATTTGTTTTGGGTGTTTAGTTTAATAGAGAGAGGGCCGTGCCTGGAATATGGATTTATGGGTGTGTAGTTCAGTGGTAGAACGCCATTCTGATAAAATGGAGGCCGTAGGTTCAATTCCTACCACACCCAAAGAAAGAGGGGTTGTTAATAAAAAAGATGAGGTATTTCGTTAAAATCGGCTTGGAGGTTCATTTGGAGTTGAGAACGAAAACGAAGATGTTTTGCGATTGTTTAAACGACCCAGCCGAAAAGACCCCTGATATCAATATCTGCCCTGTCTGTTTGGGCCATCCAGGCACTCTCCCTGTTATCAACAGGGAGGCAGTAAACAAGGTAATAAAAGCAGGGCTGGCTCTGAATTGTCAGATCTTGGAGTGTCCGAGATTTGACAGGAAAAACTACTTTTACCCCGACCTGCCTAAAAACTATCAGATTTCTCAATTATATCAGCCCCTTTGCCGCAATGGCTTTTTGGAAATTGGAGGAAATAGGATAAGAATTCGGGAAATCCATCTTGAAGAAGATACCGGTCGGCTGATTCATTCTTCGGAAGGAGATTATTCTTTGGTCGATTTTAATCGGGCAGGAGTGCCCTTGATGGAATTGGTAACAGAACCAGATATAACATCAGCCAAGCAGGCAGGAGAATTTTCCCGCGAACTTCAGTTAATTTTTAGATATTTGGACATTTCTGATGCTGATATGGAAAAGGGGCAGATGAGGGTGGAGATTAACCTTTCTCTTTCTAAATCTCAATCTGATTTTGGCACCAAGGTGGAGGTAAAAAATCTTAATTCCTTTCGGGCAGTCGAGAGGGCGGCAGAGTATGAAATTAAGCGGCAGAGTAAACTTTTAGACGAAGAAAAGAAGGTGGTTCAGGAGACAAGGGGCTGGGACCCGAGTAAAGGAGTTACCTTTTCTCAAAGAGAAAAGGAGGAGGCGCAGGACTACCGTTATTTTCCCGAGCCCGACCTTCCTCCTCTTCATATTACTCAAGATATTATTGATGGATTGAAGGCGGAGATTCCGGAACTGCCAGATAAGAAGAGACAGAGGCTTCAGAGGCAATATGGACTGAGCGAGGAAGCGGTTGAGGTTTTTGTTCAAAACAAGGATCTGGGAGAGTATTTTGAAAATGTGATGTCCGAACTAAGGCGATGGATAAGGGATATTGAGAAGAAAAGCAAGGTGGGAGAGAAGGAATTTTTTGAATTGGCAAGACTTTGCTCAAATTATATGATTACTGACCTGCAGGGATTGCTGAAGGGAGCATCGGTAGAAGATGAAAACTTCCAGATTAGTCCGGAGAATTTTGCCGAGTTTGTTACCCTTATCTATAAGGGAACCCTTTCCTCAAAAATTGCCAAGACAGTTCTTCAAGAGATGTTTTCAAAAGGAGCAGATCCCTCTTGCGTCATTGAAGAAAAGGGACTTGCTCTTATTAGTAGCCAGTCCGAGATTGAGAAAATTGTAAAAGAAATTGTTTCCCAAAATCCCAAGCCGGTTGAGGATTATAAAAAAGGCAAAGAAAACGCTCTTCAGTTTTTGGTCGGCAAGGTAATGGCTAAAACCAAAGGCAGGGCAGACCCGAAAGTTACAAGGGAGACGCTTCTTAGGATTTTAGGAAGTTCTTGATTATACCTTCCGCCTCTTTATAGTTTTTTATCCAATAAATTCTTTTGTCTCTTTTGAACCAGGTCATTTGCCGTCTTGCGTATTGTAAACTATGGATGGTAATTTCCTTCTTGACCTGTTTTTTTGTTTTTTTTCCTTCTAAATATTCTTTCCATTCATAATAGCCAATAGAATCTAAGGCGGGTACCCAGCCGTATTTTTTTACCAGATTTCTTACCTCTTCCTCTAAGTTATTCTTGAACATTTTTTCCGTCCTTTTTTCTATTCTTTTCTTCAGCAGGTCTTTGTCTAATTTGATTCCTATTTGGAGGGTCTCAAACATCGGAGAGGATTTCTCTCTTTGCTTCCAAAATGGCTTGCCGCTGATTTTAGATACCTCAATAGCCCTGACAAGCCGCCTTTTGTTTTGTTTATCAATATGTTCTGCTCCCTCGGGGTCAATTTTTTTGTAGATTTCAAAAAGTTCCTTTAGAGATTTTTTTTCCAAATTCTTTCTCAATTTTTTGTTTGGCGGAACCTTCGGTAATTTTAAATTGTCAACAATAACAGAAATATACAATCCTGTTCCTCCCACCAAAAATGGCAGTTTTCCTCTTTTTTGAATATCTCTTATAATTTTGACAGCCAGTTTTTTGTAAATAGCAACATTAAAGTTTTCATTAGGATAAACAATATGAAGCATATGATGGGGAATTTTTTCAATTAAAATAGGTCCTTTTTCTCTTGAAGCGGAGACAAGATTTTGCGCTTCTTGTGCCGGGGAAGCCGTGCCGATTAGCATTTCCTTGTAAACCTGGCGCGAGTCAGCAGAGACGACTTCTCCATTAAATTTTTTCGCCAGTTTCAGTGCCAGTTTTGACTTTCCTGAAGCAGTAGGGCCCAAAAGAACAATGAGTTTATTTTTCATTTTAACTGCTTATTTTACCTTCTAATCCAAACGGCTGAGCCTTGGTTATTTTTATTTTGACAAAATTTCCAATAAGGCCTTTGTCTCCCTTGAACCTTACTGTTTTGAAATGTCGGGACTTACCAAGGATATAATCGTTCTTGCTTTTTTCTGCCAGGACCTCAATGGTTTTCCCTATAAACTTTTTGTTTCTGGCAAGAATTGTTTTTCTCAAGATTTTGGTAAGTTCTTTTTCTCTTCTTCTCTTTTCTTTATCAGAGACATTGTCTTTCATTTTTTCTGCTCCTGTCCCAGGTCGGGGAGAATAGCGGGCAATATAAGCCATATCAAATCGGATTTCTTTAAGAAGTTCTGCTGTATTCTGGAATTGTTTTTTTGTTTCTCCGGGGAAGCCAACAATAACGTCAGTGGAAAGGGCAATTTCTTTCTCTAGTCCCTTTCTATATCTTCTAAATGCAGAGCGGATTTTTTTGACCAGTTTTTTATATTCCTTGACTGTGTATCTTCTATTCATTTTCTTAAGAATTTTGTCATCTCCGGACTGAACAGGGAGGTTGAGGTAGGGAGTTATTTTTTTGCATCTTGCTATTGTTTCTATTAGTTTTTTTGAAAAGTCAGCCGGATTGGGACTGGTAAAACGAATCCAGAAATTGCCTTTGATTTTGTTTATCATTTCTAACAATCTGGCAAAGTTTATTATTTTTGATTTTTGATTCTCGGTTTTTGATTTTGAGCAATAATCGTTAACATTCTGTCCCAAAAGCCAAATCTCTTTTGCCCCCTTTTTTACCGCTTCCCTTGCTTCTTTTAAGATATCTTCTGCTTCCCGGCAAATCAAAGGACCTCTGGTAAAAGGGACGGCGCAGTATGTGCAGGCATTATTGCAGCCAGTGGAAATGGGGATAAAAACAGAAAACCTATTTTGATATTTCGGTCTGATTTTTAGATATTCGCCGCTATTGTAGCAAGATTGGGACAGCAATGATTTTCCAGCAGTTGCCTTTTTAATAAATCTTGGCCAATTCTTTAGGTCTTTTATATTTAGAATCAAATCAAATTTTTCAGCGAACTTTTTTCTGTCTTCTTTAAGAATGCATCCGGTTAGAATGGTTTTGAGTTTTGGGTTGCGGGTTTTGAGTTTTTTTAATCTTTGAGTCAGTCCATAGACCCTATCAACCGCTGACTGTCTGACTGAGCACATATTGACAACAATTATATCGGGAATTTCTTCTTTTTTGGCTTTTTTGTATCCCATTTTCTCTAAAACCCGAGCAATTCGTTCGCTGTCTGATTTATTCATCTGACATCCAAAGGTAATGATATAATATCTTTTTGGCATTTGTTTATCTGACCAACCAATTTGGTAACAGATTTGGCAAGGCATCTTGCGGAGGGGAGCACGTGGTTGGATAGATATATCATAAACAAAAAACGCGGACCTGAAAAGCCCGCGTTTTCCTTGGAAGACAATTTCTATCTCTCTTTATTGTTAATAGTGCATACCCATCTTCCCTGATGACAGATACATTTTGCGGAGATTCCTGTCTTTGTCTTGCGTTCCTTTGTTTCTCCTTCTCGGCATTCGGGTTTTAAGACCTGCTTTTCTTTGGGTTTGATTTCATCAGATTTTGGCTTCCGGCAAATACTGTAGGATTTACTTACTCTTTCTTCAATCAGTCCCGGGCAGCATTTTTTATTGATTGGGCCCAAAAGAGGATTTCTATTTACCCTCTCTCCTGCTCGAGCGCATTCTGACTTGCAAGGACCTTTGTAAGCAATTTCTGTTCCGGCAACCTTTGCCCAACATGCGTTGGTGTAGGTTTTCCCGTCTTTTCCGCAGACAGGATCCCAAAGGGTATAACAGACAGGAGATTGCTTTTTTTCAATCTCTAAACATTTTTCTAGACAAACTTCAAAATTCTTTATTATTTCTTTGCTTTTTATTCCTCTTTTTTTCACGTAAGGCACAACACATTCCAGCCCGTATTCTACCGGCCTTTCAGAGGAAATTCCCTTTTTAAGACAGGACTTCAAATCTTCTGGCATATAAGGTAGATAGGACTTAAGACATTCAGAAATGCATTTTATCCTTATTAGTTCCTTACCGGAGTATGGAATACATTTTGGCGGTAGGGGACAGCCCTTAGAATCCCTTTTTATCACAATTCTTCCCTCCTTACAGAAATCCGGAGCAGGAGGAGTCCATTTTGGACAGCCTTTTTCTTCGGCTTTCTTTTCAATTTTTTTGGAAATTTCTTTGATTACTTTTCCTCTTAGTTTTTTCAGTTGAGGAACTGCTGTGACATCTTGTAAAATTTTCATATGTAGGTCGGGGTCTCCCGGCAGTTTTTCTATATAATCCTTTATTGTCTCTCTCTTTTTTTCCGGCATCTTTTCTAATTTTTTCTGGAGGTTGTTTAAGATTTTTTCTTGGGCATTCTGGATACCTTTTTTCCCTTCGTTTGGCACTCTTTTTTCTAATTCTTTCAGTATCTCCAGCGCCTTTACCTCTTTAAAGGGGGTGCCTTTAAGATTCTCTACTGCTCTTTCTAATCTTTTTGGAAGTTCTTCTTTTTCCAACTTCATCATTACATCCTTAAATCTTTCCAGGTGTTTTTCTCTGGCTTTCTTTATTTTTCCAAATGCTTGAGGGCTAACCTGGGTTTCCAACCTCTCAAGGAGTTTCTGGTGAAGTATTTGATGCTGGGTCCATTTGTCTAAAAACCTATTTAATTCAGGACTTTTCTTTGCCTTTTCTTTCAATCTATTTGCCTGATTGTTCATTCTTTCTATTTCCTTTTCATAATTTTTACTTGCATTTTCAATAGCTTCTGGATTTCTCTTTTCTTCAATCACTTTCTTCATCTCTATTAATTTTTCATCAACAAATTTTGACCTTAATTCAAATTTTTTTACCGGGTCAAAGGTAAAGAAAGAGCGAATGCCACGAGCCCAATCCTTTAGGAAATAGAGAGGGTCTCCTGGTAGAATCCAAGGGTTTGAGATCCCAAGGTCCTGGGCAGAAACCTCTTGAGCCGAGACCATCTTTAGTCCAGACAGTCCAAAGATAATAGCCAAGGTTAGACCTAAAACAAGAACCTTCAATCCCTTTTTATTCATATTTTTTAGGTTTTATTTTTTTTGTTCAAAAATAATATTTAAACACCCGACCTTTTTCTATTTTTTAACTTTATCAATAAATTGCTCCACTTTCATTTCTCCCATATCTCCTTTTTTTCTCTTTCTTACCCTGACTGTTTTTGAATTTATCTCCCTGTCTCCAATTACCAAAAGGTAGGGGATTTTTTGAATTTCCCCTTCCCGGATTTTTTTGGAGACTGTTTCTTTTTCATCTTTTAATTCGGTCCTTATCCCTCTTTCTTCTAATTTTTTCATTACCTGCTCTGCATATTTCAGATGTTTTTTTCCTAAGGGGATTATCCAGACCTGAATGGGAGAAAGCCAAAAGGGGAGGTCTCCTTCATGGTATTCGAGAAGAACCCCAATAAATCTTTCCAGCGAGCCCAGGAGCGCCCGGTGGACCATTATTGGCCTTTTCTTTTTCCCCTTTTGGTCGATATAGGTAACATCAAACCTCTCAGGGAGATTGAAATCTACTTGAATTGTTGTGCATTGCCATTCTCGCTCCAGGGCATCTTTGATTTTAATATCAATCTTCGGTCCGTAGAATGCCCCTCCACCTTTATCAAGGGTGTATTTTGATTTTACTTTTTCCAAGGCGTATTTAAGGGACTTTTCTGCCTTGTGCCATATTTTTTCATCTCCCACAAATTTTTTTGGCTTGGTAGAGAGATAGACATTAAGGTTTTTTAATCCGAATTTTTTTAGCATTTTGAAGGTCAGCTTTAAAACAGAGGTTAGTTCCTGAGAAAGTTGCTCAGGGGTGCAGAAGATGTGGGCGTCATCCTGGGTAAACCCTCTGACTCTGGTTAAGCCATGGAGGACACCTGATTTTTCGTAGCGGTAGACCGTGCCCAGTTCTGTGTATCTTATAGGCAGGTCTCGGTAGGAACGGATTTTTGTTTTGTAAATGGCAATATGAAAGGGACAGTTCATTGGCTTAATTTGGTAATCATCCTTTTCCTCTTCCTTTAATTCCGCCATATGAAGGGGGGGAAACATATTTTCTTTGTAAAATTTGGTATGTCCTGAGGTTTCCCAGAGATTTAATTTGGCAATATGGGGGGTGCAGACCAGTTGGTATCCGTTTTTTAGATATTCATCTAATGCGTAGTTTTCAATAAGGCGTTTAAGCAGGGCTCCTTTTGGATGCCAGAGAACTAGCCCGGGACCGATATTTTCGTCAATATGGAACAGGTCAAGTTTTTTGCCTAAAACCCTGTGGTCTCTTTTTTCCGCTTCCTTCTCTTTTTCCAGAAACTCCTTAAGTTGTTTTTTTGTTTTGAAAGCCAAGCCGTAAATCCGGGTGAGCATCGGATTCTTTTCGTTTCCCTGCCAATAGGCTCCAGAAACCCTTGTGAGTTTGAATCCGGCAGGGTCTATTTCTTTGGTTGATTTAATATGAGGCCCCTTGCAGAGGTCAAGAAATTTCCCGCTTTTGTAGATTGAGACATTTTTTCCCGGAATTTTCTCAATCAATTCCAATTTGTATGGCTGGTCTTTAAATATCTTTTTGGCTTCCTTCTTTGAGATAAGTTTTTTCTCAAACCTGATATTTTCCTTAATTAACTCCTGCATTTTTCTTTCAATTTTTTTCAGGTCATTTTCTGAGATAGGGGAGGGAAAATCAAAGTCATAATAAAAACCGTTTTCAATTGCCGGACCTATGCCAAATTTAACCCCGGGATATATTTCCTGGACCGCTGCTGCCATAATGTGGGCAAGAGAGTGCCTTATTTTGTCTATTTCTGCTGTCTTTTTCATTTTTATCCTTCTTCTACGAGTTCCTCGACGTTTTCAGCAATAAGTTTGGGCGTGTCTCCCCTTTCGCTTATTCTTCCTGAGACAAGGACGATTTTGTTCTCTTGAAAAGCAGAGGGGTTTTTTGAAAGCACTGAGGGGAAGACCACCACCTCAATTTTATCTGTGAGGTCTTCCATTTTTACAAAAAGCATCGGGCTGCCGTTTTTTGTGACAACCTTTTTAATTTTGGATATAACTCCTCCAATTCTGCAAAGATGACCCGTTATGCCTGAGCCGATTTTTGATATAGGCAGGGCTTTTTTTGCCAGTATCTTCTGGAATCCTTCCAAGGGATGAGAACTTACAAAGAGTCCAAGAAGTTCTTTTTCCCAGAAGATTTTTTCTTTCTTCGTTGCTGGTTTTGTTTTGGGAAGGGAAAGCTCCTTGTCTGATTTTATTTTGTCAAAAAGGCCTTGTTGACCAGACATCTTCTTTTTCCGGTTTTCCCGGTTAAACTCAAGTAGTCCCTCCAGTCCCATTAGGAGTTGATTTCTTTCAGCCAGTTTGTCAAAGGCTCCCGCCTTGATTAAACTTTCCAGCGATTTTTTATTCATTACCGAAGAGGGCATTCTGGAGAAAAAATCCTTAATTGAGCGAAAGGGGCCGTTTTCTTTTCTTTCCTTAACAATCGCCTCAACCACGTTTGTTCCGACATTTTTAATCGCCAAGAATCCGAATCTGATTTGATTTTTCTTTGGTACTACCGTGAAGTTTCTCCAACTTTCGTTGATATCAGGAGGCAAAACATCAATATGCATTTTTTTACACTCGCCAATAAGAAAACCAATTCTTTCCACGTCGTTTTTTTCCGAGGTTAAAAGAGCGGCCATAAACTCTACCGGGAAGTGGGCTTTTAGGTAGGCGGTTTGGTAAGCAATCTGGGCATAGGCACAACTATGGGAACGGTTGAAGCCGTAGCGGGCAAAGGGCAAGACCCATTGCCAGATTTTTTTGGCAATATTTTCAGGAATGCCATTTTTTTTCATCCCCTGGGTTAATTTCTCTTCCTGTTCCAAAAGCAGAGACCTTATCTTTTTCCCTACCGCTTTTCTTAAGAGATCGGCTTCAGAGAGAGAAAAACCGGCCAGTTTTTGGGCAATTTCCATCAATTGCTCCTGGTATATACAAATTCCCTGGGTTTTCTCCAGAATCGGCTTCAGTTTTGGATGGAGATATGTAACTTTTTTCTTCTTGCGCTTGCCGGCAATGAAATCGGGAATAAACTGCATAGGTCCGGGCCGGTAAAGGGCAACCATGGCGATTAGGTCTTCCATTTCAGTTGGCTTTAGTTGTTTTAGATACTTCCTAAAACCTTCTGATTCACACTGAAAGACGCCTATGGTTTCTCCCCTTTGAAATAGTTTGAATGTGGCTCGGTCAGTCAGGGGTATGTTTTCAATATCAATTTTTTTATTCTGGACCTCGTATATTCTAGCCAGGGTATCCTCAATAATAGTAAGGTTTTTTAGTCCTAAAAGATCCATTTTTAAAAGGCCCAGGTCTTCAATGGAGTGCATTTCATACTGGCTGACAATAGTTGAGTCATTTTGGCTGGATTTTTGGAGAGGAACAATATCGTCTAATGGTTTGTCAGAAATAACCACGCCACAGGCATGGGTGGAGGCGTGTCGGGCAACCCCCTCCAATTTTTTGGCAAAATCAATAAGTTTTTGCGCTTTTTCGTCGGTTTCGTAAATCTGACGGAATTCAGGTAGTTTTGCCAATGCCTCCTCAAGGCTGAAATTAAAGGGAATCATTTTTGCCAGTTTATCGCAATAGTTATATGGGTAGCCCAATGCCCTTCCCACATCCCTTACCACAACCCGGGCGGCCATTGTTCCAAAGGTGATGATTTGGGCGACATGGTTTTCGCCGTATTTTTGTTTAATGTAATTGATGACCTCGTCTCTTCTCCTGTCAGTAAAGTCAATGTCAATATCTGGCAGAGAAACCTTTGCCCTGCCCGGATTTAAGAACCTCTCAAACATGAGATTGTATTTTATTGGGTCAATATTGGTGATGTTCAATAGATAGGAGACCAAGGAGCCGCCTGCTGATCCCCGCCCCGGGCCTACCACGATTCGGTTCTGCTTTGCCCAATTAACAAAATCCTGGACAATCAAAAAGTAGGAAGAAAAGCCCATTTTGGAGATAACCGAAAGTTCATAGTTAAGCCGTTGGATTACTTTTTGCGGGGGCTTTAGACCATAGCGCTTTTTCAGACCAAGAAGGCAAAGTTCCCTTATATATTCGTCAGGTGTTTTTCCATTTGGGGTTTGAAATTTCGGCAAACTTACCTTGCCCAGTTTGAAATCAAAGTTGCACATTTGGGCAATTTTTTGGGTGTTTTCCAGCGCTTCGGGTATTTCCTTGAAGGCCTCAGCCATCTGCTGGCTTGTCCTTAAAGAAAAGTCGTCCATTTTCATTGTCAGCCGTTCAGGGTCTTGGGGGTTGGCGTTGGTATTAATCAGCATTAAAATATCTTGGGCCTCTGCGTCTTCTGGTTTTAAATAATGACAATCGTTGGTTGCCACCAGGGGAATGTCCAATTTTTTTGAGAGTTCTATTAAGGCATTGTTTACCTTTTTTTGTTCGGGTATGTGGGGATGATGCTGAAGTTCTAGGTAAAAGTTATCCTTGCCAAAAAGTTCCTTGTATTTTGAAGCGGTTCTTTCCGCTTCTTCTATTTTGTTGGCTAAAATTAATCTTGGAATTTTTCCAGCCAGACAGCCGGAAAGACAGATTAGCCCCTGGGAATGTTCTGCCAGGAGTTCTTCGTCAATGCGCGGTTTGTAATAGAAGCCCTCCAGGTGGGCTCTGGTTGTTAATTTCACTAAATTTTTATAGCCCGTTTCGTTTTTAGCCAAAAGAACTAGGTGATACCTTTTATCATCAATACCGGGCCTTCTGTCTGTCCTTTTGTTTAATGCTTGGTATGCCTCTATTCCGATGATGGGCTTGATTCCCTTTTTCTTTGCCTTTTTGTAAAACTCTACTGCTCCATACATTACGCCGTGGTCGGTTAGGGCAAGGGAATCCATGCCAAGTTTTTTTGCATGGTCCAACAGCTGATCTATTCTAGGCAGCCCGTCTAATAAAGAATAATGAGAGTGAACATGGAGATGTGTAAACTTCATAAGGCTTTTATGCGATTCTTTCTTTGTATTCCAAGCCGTCTATTTTTAGGTCTCCGCGTATAATACTGCCTTTCAGGAGCAGGATGTTGTCAATTTTGGTATTGGTCATATTAAGGGAGCCGAAAATTGTTATTCCCTGCATGTCCAAGGAACCCTCAATTATTGCCCCTTCCATATTAATATCTCTGACATCTGCTTTTTGGAGATAAACATCTCCCTCTATAATTCCAGTGGGGTCCTCTAAATCTAGAATTGCTGCCTTTTTAAGGTTTATTTTACCCATCACCTCCACTTTATTCATTCCGAGAAAACCTTTGATAACAGCCTCCTCCAGGTCGGCGTTTTTTTTAATTCGTGCCCCGACTAGATTCAGTCCTTCTCTTACCTTTATTTTTTGACACTCAAGATTGCCTTTAATAGTTGATTCTCCTAAATAGAAGGTATGATTAACAATAGCGGAGCGAAAAATAACATCTTCATTGAAGATTGTTTTGCTGAAATAGACCCTGCCCAAAATTTTTGCTTCCTCAAAAGAAATAGGAGTATCAATTTCGGTCTCAGAGATATTAATTTCCTGAATTACCTTATTAGCAAAATTAGCCGTCCTTTTGGCTATTTTGGCGGCCATTATTTCCCTCTCTACTTCTCTGGCGCCTAATATTTCTTCCATATAATTGGGGTATTTAGTCGCTTCGGTAAAATCCCCCTAAAAAAGATAAAATACAACTACATTATAGTTAATTATCAAAGGAGTTTCAACCTTAGGGGAGAAATAATTTCACCTTTTTGCCTATTTGACATTAAATTTTCTTTTTATTATCTTTAGGTTAGTCACTCCACGGGGTCGCTTGAGCTATTTTTTGTCTCAAAAATCAACAGGGCGTTGTTTAACCAGGTTAAGCAATTGATAAAAAATGCAAAATGCAAATCTCAAAATGCAAAATGACATAAATTTAATTCAAATCTCAAAATGCAAATCTCAAAATGACAATTCAAAATGCAAAATGAATTTTTCGCCCGGAATTTAGAGTTTAGGATTTAAAATAATAATAATTTTGAATTTTGAGATGTAATTTTGAGATTTGAGATTTGAGTTTTGAGATTTTAGATTATCATTTTGAATTAAAGAATGGCTATTTTGAAACTCTACAATTCTTTATCGCGGAAAGAGGAGGTCTTTAAGCCCTTAAAAGGTAAAATGGTGGGGTTTTACACCTGTGGCCCTACGGTTTATTCTTACGCCCACATTGGCAATCTGAGGACCTATCTTTTTGAAGACATTCTCAAGAGAACCCTTGCCTACAATGGATACCGGGTAAAGCATGTAATGAATATCACTGATGTTGGCCACCTAACCTCTCAGGCAGATACCGGCGAAGACAAGGTTGAAATGGCCGCTAGAAAAGAGAGAAAATCGGCATGGCAGATTGCCGCTTTTTATACCCGGGCATTCAAGAAAGATCTCTCCCGAATGAATATTATCCCTCCGGATGTTTGGATAAGAGCCACCCAGACCATCAAAGAGCAAATAGACCTGATTAGGATTTTGGAAAAAAAGGGATTTACCTACAAACTTGCCGACGGGATATACTTTGATACAAAAAGATTGAGATCCTACGGCCGGCTTTGGCCCAAGAAAATGAAACTGAAAGCCGGGGCAAGGATTGAGATGGTCCCGGGCAAAAAAAAGCCCACTGATTTTGCCCTTTGGAAGTTTACCCCCAAGGGAGTGAAAAGACAGATGGAGTGGAACTCGCCTTGGGGTAGGGGTTTTCCCGGCTGGCATACAGAGTGCGTGGTAATGTCAATTAAAGAATTGGGCATTCCTTTTGACATTCACTGCGGCGGGGTTGACCATATTTTAATTCACCACACAAACGAGATTGCCCAGGCAGAAGCCGCCTACGGCAAGCCGCTTGCCAATTTCTGGCTCCATTGCGAATTTTTGAATGTTGAAGGAAAAAAGATGGCAAAATCAGAGGGAAACATATTTAAACTGGAAGACCTTATTCAGAAAGGATTTAGCCCTCTTGCATTCCGCTATCTTTGCCTGACCTGTCACTATCGCTCAAAATTAAATTTCACCTGGCAGTCCCTGAAAGCCAGCCAGAACGCTCTTGAAAATCTTTATCAAAAAACAAGAGAGACAATACCTGCCAGAGGAGCATCTTTTTCTCCCAGTTCAGGATTTAAAAGATACCAAAAGAGATTTCGGGAGATTATCAACCACGACCTGGATACGCCAAAAGCCCTGGCTTTGCTTTGGAATATGACCGAAGACAAAAAAATTTCTCCTGTTGAAAAATATCACCTTTTGCTTGATTTTGACCGGATTTTTGGATTAGGGCTGAAAAAAATTAAGAGATTAAGAATTCCCAAAAAGGTAAGAGATTTGGTAAAATTAAGAGAAGAATACAGAAAAAAAGGAGATTTCAAAAAATCAGACAGATTAAGGAACGAGATTGAGCGTCTGGGCTATCTGGTTGAAGATACCCAGACAGGTCCAAAAATTAGACCGACCCAATTCCTTTGACCCAAGTCCTAAAGTCAAAATCGATTCTGAACTCGGGTAGATACAGGCAAAACGCAAAAGTGCAACTTAAAGCGAAAAGCGAAATCTTTCTTTTTTAGCTTTAAGTTTTACGCTTTGGCTTTGCGCTTTGCGCTTTGCGTTTTGAGTTTGAAAATAATTTTGCATTTTGAATTGTCATTTTGACTTTTGGATTTTAACCTATTGGTTGATTTGCTTTGCCAAGCCGGCTGGAAGAAGGTATAATAAAAATCCAATATAAAGCAATGGCAAGGAGGGTAAGAAATAGAATAATTTTTAGCCAAAAGAAGCCGTCTCGTTTAAGGAAACTCTTGATAAATTTATTTTGGATGGGGCCTCAGGCCAAAAATCCGAGAGGCAAGATTGTTTTTAACCTGCCGATTTTCTTCTCTCTGTTTGGCTGGAGACCGAGGATTGTTTTGATTTTGCAAAAGACAAGAAAAGAACCCCTTTGGCCCTTTAGAAAGTATTGGCAGGAAATAGTGGCGGTGGTTTTGCTTTTGGCTTTGATTGGCTCCAATTTCTTTTGGTATCAACCCTCTTTAATTCAAGCGGCAACCTACACCTGGGTTCAGACTGACTGGTCAGGAGGGGCTTCAACTACGGCGACTGCAGTTCATCCTGACAATCAGACAGGGTGGAATTACTATTATGAGAAAGGAGAGGATGTGGAAGCGACAACTTCTGTGAGTTTGACAACAGCTGGAGGTTATGTTTTGGAAACCTCAGATGTTGATTTTCAAGAAGGCACTTTTGATAAAACCCAAATTTCAGGAAGCGGAGATTCAGCATCAATTACTCTTTCGCCACCTTCTACTACTACTGAGGAGTTTACTACTACTAGTTATATTGGCGAGGCGAGTAACATAAATTTTGACACCGTGAATGGGATAGTGAAATTATATAACTATCTTAGTCCCTCCTGGACCTACGTTACTGACAACTGGCTGTCGGTGAGCGTGGGAGATATGGGTAAAGCCACTCCCGCTTTTGCTGACATTGACAATGATGGCGACTACGATCTGGCAGTGGGGGATGCATATGGTTATGTTGAATATTTCCGCAACGACGGCACTCCTTCTTCTCCTTCCTGGACCCACGTTACTGATAACTGGTTACCGGTGAATGCAGGAAATATCGCTGTTCCCGCTTTTGCTGACATTGACAATGATGGCGACTACGATCTGGCAGTGGGGAATCTTGATGGCTATGTGCACTATTTCCGCAACGACGGTACCCCTTCTTCACCTTCCTGGACCCATGTTTCATCAAACTGGTTGTCGGTGAATGTGGAAAATTGCGCTGCTCCCGCTTTTGCTGATATTGATAATGATGGCGACTACGATCTGGCAGTGGGGGATATGGATGGCTATGTGCACTATTTCCGCAATGATGGAGACGCTTCTTCTCCTTCCTGGACCCATGTTACTGATAACTGGTTGTCGGTAAATGTAGGATTTCGCGTTGTTCCCGCTTTTGCTGACATTGACAATGATGGCGACTACGATCTGGCAGTGGGGAATTTTGATGGCTATGTGCACTATTTCCGCAATGATGGAGACGCTTCTTCTCCTTCCTGGACCCATGTTACTGATAACTGGTTGCCGATGATGGATCCGACGCAATTTGTCGCTCCCGCTTTTGCTGACATTGACAATGATGGCGACTACGATCTGGCAGTTGGAGAGGCTCATGGCTATGTTGAATATTTCCGCAACGACGGTTTGGTTTATTATTGTTCTCTCGGTACTTTCACTTCTACCAATCTTTTAGAAGGGCAATCTGTAGGTCCAATTTGGAGTTTTTCTTATTATCTTTCTTCTTTGCCAAGTGGAACTTCGGCTAAGGTTTCTTTTTCTCAAGATGGGGCAAATTGGTATGATTCTTCAGGAAATTTAAATGGCTGGGATACAATGAGTGCTGGAGAAAATACCATTGATTTATCAGGTTTGGGCTGGGAGGGTTCAAATTTTTATTACAAAATGGAGTTTACCTCTGATGGAAGCGATACGCCTGTTTTGGAATGGGTAAAGGTACACACAGATTATCCATCTTCCGGAAGTTTCCTTTCTCAGGTTTTAGATATTGGAGGAGAAAATCCTCTTTATGCCACTTTAGAGTTTTCAGCGACAACAACGGCTAGCACTTCAGTCAAAATTCAACTCAGGGCTGATGATTCTACTTCTACTCTTTCAAGTTTGGATTTTGTCGGACCGGATGGGACGACCTCCACTTTTTATACCACTTCAGGTCAAGAAATTTGGGAGGGTCATTCTGGAAAAAGATATATTCAATACAAGGTTATTTTGGAAACAACCGATACCACCCAAATTCCTTATTTCAATGAAATTAAAATTTCTTATGGAATTTCTTCCTATCTTATTTCTTCTCCTTATGATAGCTCTGATCCGGCAAATGTTTTGGCAAAAATTGAATGGCAGGGAAATACACCGAGTTCAACTGAAATTAAATTTCAAGTAAGAAGTTCTCCTGATGGGACAAATTGGACTCCTTGGTGCGGGCCAGATGATGCTGATAGTTCTACTTCAACCTGTGACAGTTCAACTTACTTTACTGATCCTTCAGGTGGTCAGGCAATGGATGAGATGTTTAAAGATGGTTCAGATGATAGATATTTCCAATACAAGGTTTATCTTTCAACTACAGGTTCTGAGGTGCCGAGTTTAACTTCGGTTACTGTTACTTATGTTGTTAATACTCCGCCAGAGTTCAGCACTTCCTCTCCGCCGACCGCTCAACAGCAAAGCACAGGCGAGGTAAAAATTAATTATTCTATTAGAGATCCAGATACAACCCAAGGAACAGTTCAGCCAAACTATGTTACTCCTTCTTTTGAGTATTCTTTGGATGGAGGGACAAGTTGGAGCGCTATTAATTGCTCTCATATGGGAGCTGAGGATTGTGCGAATAAACAAGTTGATGAGGTAAATTTTACAGATTACACTGCGAGTTGGAATGCCAAAACCCAGATTGGTCAGGTTTATACTCAAAATGCCAAGATTAGAATTACTGTTGATGATAAGGAAGCGGCTAACAATACCGCCCAAACCTCAACCTCACCTTTTGAGTTAGATACAAGAGATCCTCAAAATCCTCAGGTTGTGGTTGATGCTTCAACTCAATATGGGGCAAATGACGCCACACTTTCTCTTTCTGTTTCAGATGATACCATAGAAGCCGGAATAAGAGGTTCAATGATGATTTCTGCTACTTCAAGTTTTTTTGGAGCCAATTGGCAAGATTACGCTACCTCAACCACTTTTAATCTTCCTGCCGACCCTTCAACTATTTATGTCAAATTTAAAGACACCTATGGAAATGTTTCAGCGGTGGCTTCTGTAACCACACCTCCAACACCTTCTGGCGTTTATTGCCAAGACATTTCAAATACAGACGAAGAGGTTTATAAATTATTTATTGGCTGGAATGTGGTTGATCTGCCACCTCAGGGAGATTTTGATAGGTATATAATTTTAAAATCTACGAGCACTGGCCCTGGAACTTTTGAGCGAGTCGCTGAAATTACAGATAGAAATCAAAATTACTGGATGGATTCTAATGTGGAGTATGGAACTACCTATTATTATCAGCTTTTATCAAAAGACACTTTAGAGGATGTCTCTTTTAGATCTCAGATGGTAAATGGTACTCCAGGTTCTGGAGGAGAAGATACGTTGCCACCTTCTTTTGTTTCTGGACCTACTGCCTCTGATATTTATACCACTCAGGTGACAATTTCTTGGGAGACAGATGAATTATCAAGAGCCATTTTGCACTATGGCCTCTCTTCTGGAAATTATACAATGTCAAAATCAGTTAATACCTATGCTACCTCTCATTCAGTTGTTTTGACAGGGCTAAATACGAGCACTACTTATTATTTAATGGTAGAGGCAATTGATACCTCAGATAATTCTGCCACTTCTTCTGAGATTTCTTTTAGCACCTTGTCCGGACCCGTCATTTCCGATGTTTCTGTTTCTCAGGTTTTCAATGAGAAAGCCACTATTTTCTGGCTGACTGACATTTCTGCTGATTCTTATGTTTATTATTCAACCTCAACTCAAGGAACCTTTTTGACTAGTGGAAAGACAGAGAGCGTCACCCAGCATGAGATTACAATTGAAAATCTAACTCCCGGGACAAGGTATTACTTTTATGTCAAATCCTCAAATGCTCTTGATAACAATGAAGGACAGTATTATAGTTTCGTGACAACGAATGACACCAAACCGCCTGAAATCTCTAATCTTTCTGCCTGGACAACCGCTTACACAACGGTTATTGTCTGGCAGACAGACGAGTTAAGTGATTCTTATATTGAATGGGGCACTTCTTCTGGGAGTTATACTTTCTCTACTAGTACTGATGTTGACACTATTTATCATGTCATTAGATTGACAGATTTGACTGAAAATCAGACCTATTATTACAAGGTAAGATCTACTGATCCTAATGGAAATCAAACAGAAAGTTCAGAGGGAAGTTTTAAGCCAGTTAGAGAAAGAGATACCACCCCACCTGTGATTTCTAATGTTTCTGTTTCTGATGTTTATACCTGTCAGGCAAAAATCTCTTGGCAGACAGATGAACTTTCAAATTCAATTGTTGAGTACTCTACCAGTTCTGATTTTTCAGGTTATTTAGCAAAAACCGATTCTCAAATGGGAAAATCTCACAGCGTTGTTTTAACAGGACTTTTGCCAAACACAACTTATTATTTTAGAGTAAAATCAAGAGATGTTGAAAATAATGAGGCTCAAAAATCTGGATTTTCTTTTACGACCTTAGATGGACCTGTAATTTCGAATGTGGTTGTCTCGCAGGTTTTCAATGAAAGAGCAACTATTGAGTGGCAAACTGATGTTTTGGCTTCATCAACTGTTATCTATTCTTTAAATCCAGATTTTTCAAGTTATTTTGGGGAAACTGACAACAATCAAGTTTTGAATCATACAATTACTTTGACAGGGTTGACTCCAGGTGCTGTTTATTACTTTTATGTGAAATCAGCAAATGCAAGAGACGATAATGGAGGAGATTATTATTTCTTTAGCACCGCAAATGATACTCAGGCTCCCCAAATTTCAAATATTTCTGTTTTAGAAAAACAAAATTCTGCCTTAATTTTGTGGGAGACAGATGAACTTTCAACATCAAAAATAGTTTATGGGACTTCTTCTGATTCTCTTGATAGCGAAGTTTCAGATAATGTTTTGACAAGAAAACACCATGTTTTGACTCTTTCTGGGTTAAATGAAAACACCAAATATTACTTTAAGGTAGGTTCCTGCGACGCCAACTCAAACTGTGCCACCTCTACTTTAAATTCTTTCACTACCTTATTGATGGAAGAACCAAAAGAATCAGATACAGAGGGACCTCAGATCTCAGAGGTCAAGGCTGCTGTGGTTTCCGACACCTCTGTGGCCATTACCTGGAAGACAGACGAGTTGGCAGATTCAAAGGTGGTCTTTGGAACCTCTTTGGATTATGGAAGCGAGGTTTCAGATTCTGCTTTTACCCTGTCTCATTCAGTTACCCTTTCCAATCTGACCAAAAAGACCTCCTATTACTTTAAGGTCGTTTCAAAGGATACCTCTGGGAATGAAACCGTTGATGATAACTCAGGCAAGGGTTATACCTTCACCACTACTGATGAACCGGGAATAGTAGAGACAATTACCCAGGGCGGGGGAGGAATTTTGATTATAGAGAAAATTCCCAAGGGCTATAAGTCTGAAAAGGAATGGTGCGAGGAGATGAATCTTTACTGGTATGACGAAGGATGCCACCGGATAGCAAGGGAAGAAAGGACCGGTTTGACGAGTAAGGAGGAAGAAAGTTTATCTCTGATAGAAAGTGGGACAGAAGAATTTTTGGAAAGGGTTCTTGAAAAAATTAAGAAAAATCCCCATCTTCAAAAGGTAAAAGAAGGAGACCTGCTGAGCGCCGTTTCTGAAATGGCAGAAAAGGTAATAACCGCGCCCCAACTTACAGGCAAAGATTATCCCAAGGTAATAAAGGGAACGGATTCTGCCAAAATCGTCTGGATGACAGACAAGAAGGCGAATTCTCTTGTTGCCATTGCTGAAGATGAAAAGTACAGCCCTGAGAAGGAAGAACCCTATCAGATGATTGTGGGAAACCCTGACGAATTGGTAACCTATCATCAGGTTTTGATTGAAAATTTAAAGCCATCTACCTTGTATCATTTTCAGGTGAGGTCAAAGCCATTGATAGGACCGGTGGCAAAAAGTGAAGACAGGGTTTTTACCACCCTGGGTTTAAGTTTGGAGATTTCAGATATTTCTACAAAGAGAAAGGGTCCTAAGGAAATTGAGATTTTCTTTAGGACCAACCTTCCTGCTAAAACAAAATTAAAATACAAGAACCTGAGAACAAACGAGGGAAAGGAGATCTCTGATAATTCTTTTGTGGGAGAACATAGAATTTCCCTTGCCGATTTGCTTACTAATACTGAATACTCTTTCTTAATTAATGTGGAAGATGAGAAGGGGCAAAAAGCGACTTCTCCAGAGATTAGGTTTTCCACCGGTAAAGACACCCAGCCGCCTCAGATTTTAGAGGTGAAAACATCTTCTGCCATTTCTCCTCGAGGCCAGGCTATTCAGACAATTATTAGTTGGCAAACAGACGAACTTTCTACCTCAAGGGTTTATTATGTTGAAGGAATCAAGTGGGAGGACAAACTGGCAAAATCAACGCCTATGGATAATACCCTGTCTATTAGACATATTGTTGTTTTGCCCAAATTAAAGCCGGGAAAGGTCTATCTTTTTAAGACAGAGTCAATAGATTCTTCTCAGAACAGAAGTCTTTCAAAAACCTATACCCTGTTTACCCCCCAGAGGAGAAAGACAATTATCCAGATAATGATGTCCCAGTTTGAAAAAACCTTTGGCTGGATAAAAAATGTAGGGATATGAAGCCGTTTATTGAGGTAAAAAATTTGTCTGTGATTTATAATTTGGGAAAAAGCAATGAGGTGGTTGCCTTGAATGATATTAATCTGGAGATTTATCACGGCGAGTATATTATTTTTTTCGGACCCTCTGGCTGCGGGAAGTCAACCCTTTTATATTCCATTGCCGGACTTCAGATTCCGACTCGGGGGAGTGTGGTTGTTGGAGGTCAAGATGTGGCTCGGATGACAAAGCAAGAGATTGTTAATTACAGAAGACTGACCATAGGCCTGATTTTTCAAAATTTTAATTTGATCCCCACCTTAAATATCTTGGACAATGTTTTGCTTCCCAATATCTTTGGAGGCTTGATTCCAGGGATAAGTGTAAAGAAGGCAAAGGAGATTTTGGAAAAATTTGGAATTTTAGATTTGAGTTATCGCTATCCTTCGGAGTTGTCCGGCGGTCAGCAGCAAAGGGTGGCAATCGCCCGGGCCTTAATTTACAATCCTCCGCTTTTGCTGGCAGACGAGCCCACAGGAAATCTTGATTCGGTTTCCGCCAAGACGGTAATGGATACCCTTTATGAGTTGAACAAAAAACTTAGCAAAACAGTCATCTTGGTAACCCACGACCCTTTTTGGCTGGACTACGCCCACAGGATTTTTCATATGAAAGACGGACAGATTATCAGACAGACAATAAACAGGAGAAGAGCCCAGATAAGGGAATTGTCCCCGGAGGAGTTAAGGGTATCAAGCGGTAAGATACAGGAAAGAAAAAAGAGAAAGCCGAGGATGTCTTTAAGGCCGTTGGTTTATTATCTTTTGAACTCCTTTGATAAGCCCATTATTGAAAGATTGGAGGAAGCGATTAAAAAAAGGATAAGCGGAAAGATTGATTCGGAGAAATTAAAAGAAATTTTGGATAGGCCGTTTGAAAAAGGCGGGGTAGGGCTTTACAGGCAGACAGCAGAAAGTTTGGCCCAGAAGATTGAGAGGATTTTAGCCGAGATGGAATTTGAGAGAAAAGAAGCCTTTGAAGAAACAGAAGAAGAGGAGAAGGTACGGAGGTTGAGAAATTTTTTGCTGGAAGGATGGTCAGGCAATCTTAAGGATTTTGTTCAACTGGAAAGATTAGACTTGGCAATAAAGCAAAGGCTTGAAAAGAAAATAGATAAGAGAGGGTTCCAGAAATTTCTGGATTTGCCTGTTAAAAAAGGAGGAGTCGGCTTGGACAGAAGAACGGCCCGGAATTTTGCCAGAAAACTGGAGACAGTGATAACAAGCCGGAGACCTGGGGCAGTTTGATTTTTTTTTGCATCTTAAATTTTCATTATGTCTTTGGGATATCTTATTAAACTATCACTGCGGGTTTTTTCTCGGCAGAAAATAAGAACTCTTTTAACCATCTTGGCAATGGGGGTGGGTATTGCTGCTATTTTAATCTTTGTCTCTTTGGGTTACGGCCTTCAGAAGACAATGCTTTCTCAGATTACCACGGAAGAGTCGCTGTTGACCTTAGACGTTTCCAGTCCCGACCCTGATCTTTTGCCTATAGACCAAAAGACAATCTCCCAGATATCAAAAATCAATAGAGTGGAGGAGATAGACCCAATGGCTACCCTGCCGGGACAAATAAGTTTAGGAAATCTGACTTCCAATGTTGACCTCAACGTATGTTCTCCTTCCTATCTGAGATTGGGCGGAATTTCTCCCCAGACAGGCAGGCCTTTTAACAAAGATGACGAAATTGTGATCTCCTCTGCCGTGGCAGAATCCTTTGGCTTGGAAAAGAAAGAGATTTTAAACAAAAGGGCAAAGATAGATGTATTTCTTACTCAGAAAACCGAAGAAGGGGAAGAGATCCAATCAGTTTCTCTTAAAAAGGAGTTTTTAATTACCGGCGTAATAGACGACCAGACAATGGTCTATGTTTATATGCCGATTTCGGCCTTAAAGGATGTAAAAATTTCTACATTTAATGAATTGAAGGTAAAGGTTGAAAACAGCAGATTTTTGAAAGAGGTTTCAGATAAGATTACAGCAATGGGATTTTTGGTTTCTTCTCTTTCTGAAACAGTGGAGGAGGCAAACAAGGTTTTTACCGCTATTCAGGTCATTTTGGGTTCTTTCGGCGTTGTCGCTTTAATTGTAGCCGCCATTGGAATGGCAAACACGATGACCGTAAGTCTGTTGGAAAGAACAAATGAAATTGGAATTATGAAGGCAATCGGAGCCTCTGACAGGGATGTCCGTTGGATGTTTTTGGTAGAAAGTATGGCAATCGCTCTCTTGGGCGGTTTAACAGGGATTGGTTTAAATTTCCTTCTTACCAAGATATTGAATTTTACCTTTAATATCTTGGCGAAGAGTTTAGGGGGACAGGAGGTGGTTCTGTTTTTCACTCCTTTTTGGTTTATGATTTTGATTATTGTCTTCTCCCTTTTTGTAGGAATTTTCTCCGGTTTTTTTCCGGCGAAAAGAGCGGCGCAAATGGATCCCTTGGAGGCCTTGCGATATAAATAGAATTGGTTAAAATAAAATAGGGCAATGAAAAATTTGGGCCTATAGTTTAACGGTAGAACACTACATTTGCAATGTAGGAGTGGCAGTTCGATTCTGCCTAGGTCCACCAAGATTTATTAGCCGCCTCGTTTTAGGACTGATTTGTTTGACTAAATTCTTTGACTGGGGTATTATGTTAATCAAAGGAGTTGGGCGACAAACTGCCTATTAGAATCCTTAAATGTTGCAAAATCCGAAATCCAAAATCCGAAATTCGAAACAATGACCAAAATTAAAAACCAAACCAAATCAAAAATCAAAAATCAAAATGCAAAATAAAAAAGAAAAAATCAAAGAGAATTCTTTTTGCATTTTAATCTTTCATTTTGATTTTTGAGATTTGCATTTTGCATTTAATTTTGAGCATTTGAACATTTGAATTTGTTTCGGATTTCCATATTCGAGGTTCGGATTTATCTGAGATTTAAGATTTGGATTTGAGATTTGAGTTTTGAGATTTGAGATTTTAGATTATCATTTTGATTTTTGATTTTTGCATTTTGGATTTATAATTGGATTTAGTTAAAATGGCGCATTTAGGGAAGTCCAAAGTAGAGAAGGTTAAAAAAATAAAGGTAAAGGTAATTGGCGTTGGCGATGGAGGGACAAATATTGTTTCTGATATTGCTCTGAAATTAGAGAAGGCGGGGTTTTTGGCGGCTAATACTGACAGCCAATCGCTTGCCAAAAAGGGCAAAAGAGTGGAGACATTCGTTTTTGGTCAGAACCTTACCTCGGGCCTGGGTACGGGAATGGATCCTGAATTGGGAGAAAGAGCGGCCTTAGAGGCAAAGGAGCGGCTTAAAAGGGCATTGGCGGGAAGCGATCTCTGTATTTTTGTTTCTACATTGGGAGGAGGCACGGGTTCGGGCGCTATGCCTGTCTTTGCCAAAATTTCCAGAAATTTGGGCAATCTCAACTATGGCATATTTACCCTTCCCTTTCGGTTTGAGGGCAAAAAACGCATGGAGATTGCCAAGGCATCATTGGAAAAGATGAGGTCAGATCTTGAGGGCTTTTCTGTGATTGAGAACGAAAAGATTTTTCAGATTATTGACAAAAAAACCTCTCTTCGAAATGCTCTTTTTGAGGTCAATAAAATTTTGACCCAGGCACTTGAAGGGCTTCTTACACTTATTTATCACCCTGGTTTAATTAACATTGACTTTGCCGACATTAAGACAATTTTGAGAAGCGGAGATGGTTTGTCTTATCTGGTAAGAACTGAAGCAGTGGGCCAAAATCGCCTTAGGGAGGTGATTAAAAAAGCCCTGAACTTTCCTCTTTATTCATATGGTATTGAGAAGGCAAAAGGGGTTTTATTTAATATAACCGGAGGCAAGGATTTGGGCCTGTCAGAGGTGGCTGAGATTTCAAAAAATATTTTTAATCTATCAGACAGGAGTGCGAGAATTGTTTTTGGGGTTTCAGAAAGCAAAGAGAGGGGGAGGATTGGGCTGACCATTTTAGCCACTGGCTGTCGGTCAGAATTTTCGGAAGAACTGTTTTCAGAAAAAGAAAAGGTATTGCCTAAAAAGGTAAAGATAAAGGAGAAGAAGGCAGATAAGACGCCTGATAAGAAAAAGAAGGACAACCAAAACAAAGGCAAAAAGGAAATAAAGAGAAGCGCCAGCCAGATAAGAAAAAACGCCCTTCAATTAAAGAAAGAGGCAGAAAAGATGGAAAGGGAGATGTTGGAAAGAGAAAGATTTTGGGAGACCCCAGCCCTTTTTAGAAGGGGCAGAAATATTGAGCAACTAGAATAAATGGCTTTAACCAAAATTATTGCTACAATTGGTCCAGCGGTTGAAAAAGAAAAACAAATTGTCTCCCTTTTAGAAAGTGGAGCCAATGTTTTTCGTTTCAATCTTAAGCATAACAGTGCCAATTGGCACAGGGCGATGATTGACAAGGTAAAAAGAGCGGGGCGAAAGACGGGGAAAGCGGCTGGCATTCTCTTAGACTTTCCAAACCTTGAAAAGAAACTTTCCATCAACCCTGAACACCTATCAATTGCCAAGGAAAAGAATGTTGACTTTTTAGCCCTTTCCTTTGTTAGAGGAAAGCAGGATATTGATTTTTTGAAGAAAGGGGCCAAAAGGTTTTCCTTGTCGGCTAAAATTTTGGCCAAGATTGAGGCAAAGGAGGCATTAGATAATTTTGAGCAGATATTGGACTCCTGTTTTGGAATTATGGTGGCGCGAGGGGATCTGGGGAAAGAGATTCCTTTTGAGAAGGTTCCCTATTATCAAAAAAAGATTATCAGAAGGTGTTTAGAAAAAGGAAAGCCAGTGATTGTTGCTACCCAGATGTTGAGGTCAATGGTTGAAAATCCATTGCCTACTCGAGCCGAGGTTTCTGATGTTGCCAACGCTATTTTGGACTATACGGATGCTGTGATGCTCTCTGAAGAAACGGCTTTAGGCAGATATCCTTCGCGGGCAGTCTCCACAATGGAAAAAATTTGCCGATTTTGGGAGAAAAAGAGAGAGCCGGTGTCAGGGTTAAACTTTGAACTTCAACACCAGACAGCAGCAGTCTGTCACTCTGCCTATCAACTCTGGAGAAGCCCTTTCTGTCAGCGGCAGAATGTAAGGGCATTTGTGGTTTTGACGAAGACAGGAATGACTGCTAGGATGCTTTCTCGGTTCCGACCAACTATTCCTATCTTTGCTTTCGCTCCGCAGGTTCATTTAAGAGACCAATTCTCCTTGATTTACGGCACCTATTCCTTTTCCTTTGGAAAAGAAAAGGATTTCTATAGAAAGAAGACCTTCAGCGACATAAAAAAGATTTTGAGAACGGCTAAAAAGGTGGGTGGTTTTAAAAAGGGAGAGAGGGTGATTATTATTTTCGCTGAGGACTGGCATGGTTTTGGCAAGGCAAATGTGGTTAGAATTCAAGAGATTTTTTAGAGATGAAAAGGATACTGAAAAGAATTTACAAGAGGAGAAAAAGAGATGCCCGAAAATATGATTTTGGCTTGCTGGTAATTATTGGAGGTTCAAGATTGTATTCAGGTTCTTTAGCTTTTTCAGCAATGGCGGCTTTTAGAGCGGGGGTTGATATGGTTCAGATTCTGGCTCCCCAAAGACCGGCTGATATTGTTGCTTCTTTTTCTCCAAATTTTGCCACCTTTCCTTTGGGCAGGGATTTTATAAAAAAGAAGGACCTGCCTTGTATCTTTGAAGTAATAGAGGAAGCGAAAAAGTCGGCTTTTCCAAAAATAGCGGTTTTGGTCGGCGGAGGCATGGGAAGAGAAAAGGAGACGAAAAAGGCAGTTGTTTCTTTTCTTTCAAGAATTGATTTGCCCTGCGTAATAGATGCTGATGCTATTTGGGCATTAGAAGGACAGCAGAAGGCAATTTTTAAGAAAGATTTTTTAATTACCCCCCACCAATACGAATTTTTTATTTTGACTAAAAAAAAGATTTCTTCGGTTCCCTTGAAAAAAAGAATAGAATTTGTTAAAAGAGAGGCAGAAAGATTGGGGACAACCATCCTGCTGAAAGGAAATACAGATATTATTTCTGACGGAAAAAGGGTTTCCTTAAACAAAACAGGTTGTCCCTATATGACAGTAGGAGGAACAGGGGATGTTTTGGCAGGAATTGCTGGTGCTCTATTGGCAAGAGGAGTGGATGTCTTTGAAGCGGCTGAAGCCGCTGCTTATATTAACGGTTTGTCTGGCGAAAGAGCAGGGAAGAAATTAGGAGAAGCAATGACAGCAGTTGACCTTATTGAAGAGATCCCTCGGGTGATAAAAGAGTTTTAGGGAAATCCAAAACAATGACCAAGCTTCAAGCGCAAAGCGCAAAAGTAATAAAAAATGCAAAATGCAAATCTCAAAATGCAAAATGACAATGTAAAATTCAAAATGAATAAAATAATTTTGCATTTTGGATTGTCATTTTGAGATTTGAATTTTGAGATTTGAGATTTGAGATTTGAGATTATATCTATGTATGAATTAATCATAATAGGAGGAGGTCCAGCCGGGATTACAGCCGGCATTTATTCCGGCAGACAGAAGATAAAGACCCTTCTAGTTACCAAAACATTCGGGGGCCAGATTACCCAAAAAGCGGTAATGATTGAAAACTATCCGGGATTTGAAAAAATTTCTGGCAGAGATTTAATCCAAAAATTTGAGAAGCACCTAAAGAGGTTTGATATTGAAATCAAGATGGATGAGGTTACAGAGGTAAAGAAAAGCGATGGGAATTTTCTTGTTATTACCAAGGATAAGTCAGTATTTGAGTCCCGAGCAGTGATTCTTGCTTCTGGTTCCGACCCAAGAAGATTGGAAATTCCGGGAGAGAAGGAGTTTTTGGGAAAGGGAGTGAGTTATTGTCCTACCTGTGATGGTCCCCTTTTTTCAAACAAGGTGGTGGCTATTATTGGCGGGGGGAATGTTGCCTTTGAGGCGGCTCTATATTTATCGGGCATTGTTAAAAAGGTTTACATTTTAGAATTCGGCGAACAGGTTAGAGCCGACGCCACAAACCAGGAATTGGTTAAAAAAACAGGCAAGGCGGAGATAATTACCTCTGCCCAGACCAAGGAAATAAGAGGAGATATGTTTGTCAAGGAGTTGGTTTATGAAGACAGGAAAGAAAAAAGAGAGGTGGTCTTGCCAGTGGATGGCGTTTTTATTGAGATTGGTTTGCAGCCGGCTACCTCCTTTATTAGAGACCTTGTGGAGTTTAATGAAAGAGATGAGATAATTGTTGATTTTGAAACATATCAGACAAAAACACCTGGATTGTTCGCCGCTGGAGATTGCAATATAGGCAAGGCAAGGCAAATTATTACTGCCTGCGGGGAAGGCGCCAAGGCCGCTATGGCTGCCTTCGCCTACTTGAGGAATCTTGAAAAATAGAACTTGAAAAATAGAAAATGATATTATGGCTGATAGAATAAGAGCAATAAAAGCAAGAGAGATATTGGATTCCCGGGCAAATCCTACCCTGGAGGTAGAATTGGAGACAACCCGAGGAAGGTTTCTGGCAGGGGTTCCTTCGGGGGCCTCAACCGGAAAATATGAGGCAGTAGAATTGAGAGACGGCGGGAAAAGATATGGAGGAAAAGGAGTTTTGAAGGCGGTAAGAAATGTCAATAAGGTCATTGCCCCAAAATTGATAGGGAAGGACCCGACAGAGCAGGAAAAAATTGACAGGATTCTGAAAAAACTGGATGGGACAAGAAACAAATCACGTTTGGGAGCGAACGCTATTTGCGGTGTCTCCTTGGCGGTCTGCCGGGCAGGAGCAGCAGCCACCAAGCTGCCTCTTTATCTCTATATTCGTCGGCTTTTCAATCCATTATTGAAAAAATCAGTTAAATTACCCAAACCCTGCTTTAATGTTATTAACGGCGGAGCACATGCCTGCAATGATTTGGATTTTCAGGAGTTTATGATTGTTCCTCAGTTTAAAAAAACGGCAGAGAATGTAAGAGCGGCTTCTGAGGTTTATCATAAATTGAAGGAAATAATCATTGAAAGATATATAGACATAGGAGCCAATGTGGGGGATGAGGGGGGATTTGCCCCAGAGATTAGGTTTCCCGAGGAGGCACTGGACCTGATTGAGGAAGCAAAAAAACGGGCCGGATATAAAAGAAGCGAGGTAAAGGTTATTTTAGATGTTGCCTCCTCTGCTTTTTTCTCAAAAGGGAAATACATCGCCCCGAAAACAAAAATGGATTTCACCCGTCAGGAATTGGCTGATTATTATCAGGGTCTTTTGAAAAAATATCCTATTATTGCCTTGGAGGATCCCTTTGCCCAAGATGATTGGGAAGGATGGAAAAAATTGAATCAAGAATCAAGAATCAAGAATCAAGAATTATTAATAATCGGAGATGACCTGTTGGTAACAAACCCTTCTCGTATAAGAGAGGCAAAAAGGAGAAACGCCTGCAATGGCCTTTTACTGAAGGTAAATCAGATTGGCACCCTTTCCGAAGCCTTGGAGGCGGCTCGTTTGGCTAAAGCCTATAATTGGAAAATAATGGTCTCTCATAGGTCGGGGGAGACCTGCGATGATTTTATTTCTGATTTAGCGGTTGGCATCTCGGCAGAGTTTATAAAATCAGGAGCTCCTGCTCGGGGCGAGAGAACCGCTAAATACAATAGATTACTGAAAATTGAGGAAGAAATTAAAAATCTATGAAAAAAATTCTTTTGGCAGAAGACGATCCTTTTGTAATTGAAATTTATTCAAGAAAGATAAAAGAGGCAGGTTTTGATCTAGAAATAGCCCAGACAGGAGAGGAGGCATTGGAGAAATTAAAGGAGGGGAGATTTGATCTCCTCTTACTGGATATTGTTTTGCCGGAGGCATCAGGATGGGAGGTTTTGGAAGCCATTAAGAAAGAGAAAGAAAAAAATGAACATTTAAGATCTTTGAAGATTTTGGTTCTTTCAAATCTGGGCTCGCGGTTGGAAGTGGAAAAGGCTCTTGGCATGGGAGTAGAGAGGTATTTGATTAAGGCACGTTATACCCCGGCTCAGGTTGTTGAAGAGGTTCAACGCGTCTTGACAGATAGTAATAATATCTGTTATTCTAAAAAGTAATATATTCCTTTGTGAATTTGAATCGGACTGCAACCCGATTGAAATTTCCAAAAGAATAAAAAAATTATGGCAAAAATTAAGAAAATTTTGTTAGTTTCTGCGGTTCTTATCGCGGTTTTCTGTGTGACTGGCTTTTTTTATTTAAACCATCTAAAAAACAAAACAAGAAATACAGCCGTTCAGTTTTTATCAGGTGAAGCGGCTGCTCAAAAAGCCATAGAGTATATCAACAATAATATACTCCAGAAAGGAACTACTGCTTCTTTGGTTGAGGTAAAGGAAGAAAGCGGATTGTACAGATTCACCTTGAAGATAAAGGACAAGGAGTTTGCTTCTTATGTGACAAAAGATGGAAAAATTTTATTTCCTGAGGAGGGTATTGATTTGACAAAAAAACCAGTTGCTTCAGCGAACAATGCCCCGACTAAAAAAATGACCTGTGAGGATATTAAGAAAAACGACGATCCAGTGCTGGAGGCGTTTGTTGTCAGCAGGTGTCCTTTTGGCCTCCAAATGGAAAGGATTTTAAGTGAGGTTGTTAAAAATATTCCTTCTTTGGCAAAGAATATAAGGGTTGAGTATATTGGCTCGGTTCAGGAAGGAAAAATTAGATCAATGCATGGCGAGCAAGAGGCAAAGGAAAACCTACGGCAGATTTGTATCAGAGAAGAACAGCCAGACAAATACTGGGATTATATCGGTTGTCATATCAAAAAAGGACAAATCACTGAATGTTTGACAAAAGCAGGGATTGATAAAGAGAAATTAACATCCTGCATGAGTGATTCCACAAGGGGGCTGAAATATGCCAAGGACGATTTTGCCCTGGCAAATAAGTATAAGGTAACAGGTTCACCTACCCTTGTATTGGGAGGGGAGAAGGTGTCAGAATTTGATTTTGGAGGCAGGACAGCAGAAGCGGCAAAGACCCTGCTTTGCTGCGCTTTTAAGACAAAGCCGGCTGTTTGTTCAAAAAAGTTGAGCGAAGAACAAGCGGCAATCGGCTTTTCGGAAAAATACAGCGGCGCCGGACCAAGCGCCTCTTGTAAAGAGTAAAAAAATGATTATAATTGTTTATGGCGAAAGTGCGTGTATTTTCAACTCCGATGTGCCCTTATTGTCAAGCCCTGAAAGAATTCCTGAAAGAGAAGGGAATTGAATTTGAGGATATTGATGTCTCCAAAGACGAAAGAGCGGCCAGAGAAATGATTGCAAAGTCATCTCAGATGGGGGTGCCAGTTGTTGAGATAGATGGACAGATTGTGGTGGGCTTTGACAAAGAAAAGATTTGTCAATTGTTAAATATCAGCCAATAATCAACTCTGATCAGACATTCTTATTGTTCTATGATAAAAATTGCTATAAATGGTTTTGGCCGGATTGGCCGAGCGGCGTTTAAGAATATAGTAGACAATCATCCAGACCTGGAGGTTGTTTCAATTAACGATTTAACAGAACCCAAGATTCTCGCTCACCTTTTAAGGTACGATTCCGTCTATGGGATTTACAGAAAAGTGGTTAAGTTCACTGAAGATGAATTGTTGGTTGATGGAACAGGAAAAGGGAAAAGAATCAGGGTTTTTGCAGAAAAAGACCCTTCAAAATTACCGTGGCGGGAAATGGGAATTGATATTGTTTTGGAGTGCACAGGAAGGTTTAGGCATTATGAGGACGCTGTAAAACACATACAGGCCGGAGCAAAGAAGGTGATAATCTCTGCTCCGTCAAAGGATCCGGAAAAAATCCCTTCCTTTGTTCTTGGAGTAAACGAAGACAGGTTTGAAATAGACAAGTACGACATAGTTGATATGGGTTCTTGTACCACTAACTGTTTAGCCCCGGTGGCAAAGGTTCTTAACGACCATTTTGGGATTATAAAGGGATTAATGACCACTGTTCATTCCTATACCAGCGACCAGCGTCTTTTGGACGCGCCCCACAAGGACCTAAGAAGGGCAAGGGCGGCCGCCTTAAATATCGTTCTCACGACCACTGGCGCAGCAAAGGCGATTGAAAGGGTAATACCTCAACTAAAAGGAAAACTAAACGGCATGGCTATAAGGGTGCCGACCCCGACCGTTTCAGTGGTGGATTTAACCTGCCATCTGGAAAAGCAGGCAACGCCCGAGACAATAAACTATACGATTAAAAAGGCATCTCAAGAAGAAAGATTGAAGGGTATCTTGGGAATTGAAGACGCTCCCTTGGTTTCTTCCGATTATGTGGGCAACTCTTTTTCCTCAATTGTAGACGCTGGTTCAACAATGGCTATTGGGGATATGGTAAAGGTTATTGCCTGGTATGATAATGAGTGGGCTTACGCTACTCGATTGGCTGAATTTGCCGAGTTTGTCGGCAAGAGGTTAAAGTAATAAAGAGATAAAACAAAAAGAAAAGAGGGGGCACTCCTCTTTTTTTATTTAATAAACTTTGATTTTTGGGCAGGTTTGTGATAGAACTAAAAAAATGAAAAAGATTGACATTATTCTGGCTTTGGTTACAGGAGAAGGGGTGGCAGGACTTTTTATTTGGCTGATAAAAAATTCTCCGACTATTAATTTGCCCATTCTTCTGTGGCTCTGCCCATTTATTTTCCCCGTTTTGGCAGTTTCGGGCGTTTGGATTTCTTATTTGATTGGCAAGAGGTATCTGTTTGTTTATCAACTGGCAAAGTTCCTTCTTATCGGCGCTTTTTTTTCTGTATTTGACCTTATTATTTTCAATTTCCTTTTGGGATACTTTGGCATCAGTAGAGAGGAGATAGTTAGATACGCTGTCTTCGTGGTTATTTCTTTTACTATCGTTACCGTTATAAAGTATTTAGGCGACAAGTACTGGGCGTTTGAAAAGAGCGGGATGGAGAAGGCAGGTATGGAGATCACGACCTATTTTGTAATTACCTTGATAAGCGGAGTAATCCAGACAGCATCAGCCTCTTTTTTGTTTGCCCTTATTCCCTCTATATTGGGAAATGCGATGGTTGTAGGCAATATCGCTAAAATTGGGGGAATTGTCATTGCCTCTGTCTGGAATTTCCTCGGATACAAGTTCATTGTTTTCAAAAAATAGACGCTATGTCAGTTCTATACCGCAAATATCGGCCCCAGAGGTTTTCTGAATTTATCGGCCAGGAGAAGATTGTAAAGACCCTTACAAACGCTATTGCTTCGGAAATGATTTCCCATGCCTATTTGTTCTCCGGTCCCCGGGGGAGCGGGAAGACAAGTTTGGCTCGAATTTTCGCTCGGGCAATAAACTGCCAGAAGCGGAAAAAAGGAGAATTTGAACCCTGTAATACTTGCCCCTCCTGTCTTGAAATGATCAAAGACAGGTCAATGGACCTGACAGAGATTGATGCCGCTTCTCATCGGGGAATTGACGATATAAAGGAATTGAAGGAAGGCATTAGGTTTGCTCCGGCGAGGTCAAGATACAAGGTTTTTATTTTAGATGAGGCACACCAACTCTCCAAAGATGCTGATAATGCTCTTTTAAAAACCTTAGAGGAGCCTCCCTCTCATGTCATTTTTATTTTAGCCACCACAGAGATTCATAAGATGCTCCCCACCATTGTTTCCCGCTGTCAGAGATTTGACTTCCGCAAACTGACCTCAAAAGAGATTATCAAAAAGTTGACTTTTATTTGCCAAAAGGAGAAAATTAGAATTGAAAAGCAGGCATTAAAACTTATTGCCCTGCACTCGGAGGGTTCTTTGCGGGACGCCGAGGGACTTTTGGGTCAGGTTTTTTCCCTCTACGGCGATAGAGAGATTCGATTGGCAGATATCAAGGATATTCTGGGGTTGGTGGAGATGGAGGCGGCAGCAGTTTTCTGCGATTTTTTACTTCAAAGAAATCCGGCAGGGGCAATAAATTTTATCAATGAACTTTTTCAGAAGGGAGCCGACCTGGAGGAGTTTAGCAAGGTTTTGATTAACTATTTAAGGCAGGCATTGGTTTTGAAGATAATGGGCAAGACCAACAACCCCTTTGTTTTAGAATTAACCAAGGAGGAATTGGAGAAGTTGGAAAGCCAATCAAAAAGATTTACCCAGGAACAACTAAAAAAAATCTTAAACCTTTTTTTAGAAGCCCAAAACAAGATGCGATATTCCCCAATTCCCCAACTGCCCTTGGAATTAGCAATAGTTGAATCTTGCGGGGTCGTCTAATGGTAGGACAGCGGGTTTTGGTCCCGTTAATCGGGGTTCGAGTCCCTGCCCCGCAACCGGATATCTTTAGATGAATTGACAAAGCCTTAAATATGAATCCTTCTATAATGATGAATTCTATTTCAAAAACCAAAAAAGGGGAGAGGATGAAAAAAGATAAAAATGTGTATTTCCGTACTGATTTACTCCAAATAATTAATGAGGATTTTTTAAAGACAACTCTAATTCCTCACAATTCTATTGATTTGATTGTGACTTCACCTCCTTATAATGTAGACATTCATTATAATTCCTACAACGATAAAATCAATTACAAAAAATATCTGGAATTTACAGCCAGATGGTTAACTAAAGCATATAAACTTTTGAAAGAGGATGGAAGATTTTGTTTAAACATACCGTTGGATAAAAATAAAGGAGGACAACAAAGTGTATATGCTGATATTACGGCAATTGCTAAAAAAATAGGATTCAAATATCATTCAACTATAATCTGGAACGAAGGAAATATTTCTCGACGCACTGCTTGGGGGTCGTGGTTATCTGCACGAGCTCCTTATGTAATTGCTCCCGTGGAAGTAATTGTGGTCTTGTACAAAAAGCATTGGAGAAAACCAAGTGGAAGCGGTAAATCTGATATCACAAAAAAGGAGTTTATAGAGTGGACAAGTGGCGTATGGAATTTTGGAGGAGAAAGCAAAAAAAGAGTAGGGCATCCTGCCCCTTTTCCTGTAGAGTTACCGAGAAGATGTATTAAGTTATTTACTTTTACTGATGATACGGTTCTTGATCCGTTTTTAGGAAGTGGAACAACTTTAATTGCGTGCGCTTTAACAAATCGTCGGGGTATTGGAGTGGAAATAGATAAAACATACTGTGAAACAGCAAAGAATAGATTAATGATAGAAGGCAAAATAACACAATCTAAGCTTGAATTTTAAACTTTTTAAAATATGCATCTACTTAGAATTAAAAATTTGTACAAAACAATAATAAAGAAACCAGAGATAATCAAAATGTGGAATAATAATGTCAATAATCTTACTATTGTAGAAAAAAATGAAACAGAACGCCGTATTTTAGTCGAGAGATCATTTTGTGATGAGAAGAGCAAGAGGGTAATTTCTGGATTTCTTTTGATAAAAATAATAGATAATATCTGCAAAGAGAAAGATTTAATAAAATTTCGGAGAGCGTTAGAACGTGTTGTAAAAGAAAGATGTGGAGGAAACTATATGGAAGTAGAGCCTATTCTTATTGCTAAAGATTTTGAAGAAAAGGTTATGGAGTTTGTAACAAATTATAACAAATTACAGAGAAGAAAACCTATTCAACTTATTAAAAATATTAAGTAACTTATGGGTGCATTTTTATGTTCAATTTCAGAGAGAGATTGGGAAATTACTCGAATAAAGGGAATCTATGGAAATAAAGCCGGTACTATAAGAGAAGGGAGCTATAAACTTTTTAGTCCTTCTACTCAGTATTCCATAATACGAGACCTGGCCGGAATGAAGAAGGGAGACTTGATTTTCTTTCATGTAATAAGGAAAAATTCGCCAAGTACAATTCATGGAGTGTATATTGTAAGAGAAGAACCTTTTTATAATGAAGATAAAGTATGGAAGGATTCTAAAGAGAGATTCCCTTATCGTTTTTTATTTGAACCTCACCCAAAATTTGAGCATTTAACAAAATATGATGCTTATGTTGAAGTCATTGACTTATATGAGTTAATCGAACAAAGAAAGATTTGGACTTTAGCTACTTTAGAGAATGAAGTAAATATCGAGGCTCGAAGTGTTAGAAAAATAGAAGAATCAAGAGAGGCGAAAGAGATAATCAGGATTCTCTATCGAGATTTTAATCATAATAAACTTTCTCACCGAGTTTTGTTTAAACCTATAATTCAGAAAGGGGTTCCGATAAGGAAGAAAATAAAAGATATTGGAAGATATGAAAACGCTGTAAAGGCGTTATTAATGTATCTATTAGGAGAAAAAGATAGAAGCATTATTAAGATTTTTGGAGATGTAATAGATTTCATGAATGAAGTATTTATTGCTCAAACTACTCGTAAAAGTATAGATATTCTTTTTATAAGTGGAGGAAATGAGAATAATAAGATTTACACTATCGTTGAAGTTAAGACCGGAAAATGTGATGAGAGAAGTTTATCTCAGGTTTTATATTATATGGATTTGTTTAAACGGAGAGGTATCATGAATTTAGAAAAAGATATTATCGTTGGATGTCTTCTTGGCAAAGATTTTTCAACCCGCGTTATTAAATATTCTAGACAGAGAAACCTTCATCGAGTAAATGGGAGATTGATTTTGGTTCAATATATACCTAATAATGATGGAAATGATGCCAAATTTCACCCTGTTATAATTTGATTTTTACTGATCAAATAAAAATGGAAAAATTTTTAAAAATTTATCAATTGAAGAGAAATCGGTTAGGTTAATAAAATACAAAGTGAGTCAAAAAAGAAACGATATCCTGCTAGAAGAACTATGAAAGACAATACATCTGAAATAATTAACATAAAAGAAATTAAGCAGGTTTTTAATGAATTTGTTAGAGAAAATCACATAAAACAACCTCAAAAGAAAAACTTTGAGGCCTTTTTGCGCTTTTTAGAAATTGATTTTTATGATTGGATTAGAGAAAACCTAAGGAGCTATTTTAGAAAGGAGTAAGATTACCGAGCCAAAAAATTCAATTTCTTTTTAAAATGTCAAAAAATAATGCTCTGGAAATTATCAATTTTTTGGAAATGCTTTTAAAATTTATTTATGAGTTTCCGGGGAGGGTAAATCCAAATAGTACTTCTGCGGAATAAGCGGCGACGCGTGCCCGGCTCAGAAGTCAGCGTCAGGATTTTTCTTAAAGTAAGTTCGGATTTCCTCCAAGAGAGACAGCCGCAAAAAAAATCGCCGAGAGGCGATTTTTTTTTACAGAGCGGACAGATTATAAATCTATTTAAAACCTTCATTGTTTGCCAGGTTTGGCTTTTTGCAAAGGATTAGGTCCTGATGGAGGGATAGCGGAGACTTGAGGAGGTTTAACATTTCAGACGGTTTGATAGAGGTTGCAAATAAAGCGAAGCCGTGCCATAATGTAGGGCATAACAGATTGTAGAAAAATTAAATCATGGGTCTTGGTTTTAGAATATGAGTTTGGCAATCAACACTACAACTCCAGAGGGAATGGTTTTGGCTGCTGATAGTCGGCAGAGTTACCGAAACCGAAAAGGTATGGCCCGGATTGGAAGCGATAATGCTTCCAAACTTTTTCAGTTAAATAAAAGAATTGGAGTAGCAATTACCGGTTTGGCATTTTTGCCGGAGGGCGGGGTATTAAAAAGTATCAGTAAATTTGTAGAGCAGTTTAAACGAGAAACTGATACTGAAAGATTGGATGTGAAAGAAACAGCCGAAAAACTACATTATCTTTTTGACAAAAAATATAACTGGAAGGAGCGGTTGGAAAAACTTCCTGGCCAAATTAGGGCTGATTTACAACGTCAAAGATGCCAGATATTAGAAATTAAACCAGAACAGTTTGTAGTGAAATTTAAATTCAAAGATCCTAAAGGAGATATCCGAAGTGGCTTTGCTGGAGTGGATACAATAAGTCTTTTAGTAGCCGGGTTTAACAAAGATGGTTCTTATGAGGTTTATATCTGCTATATCCCGGGAGAGATTCAAAAGAAGCGGGACAGCAGAGAGAAAGGGAAAGAATACGGTGCATCTTGGATTGGTCAAATTGATGTTGTTTCAAGAATTGTTTTAGGTTTTGATGGTCGAATTGGGAATTTAAGATTTGTTCAGGAGGCGGCTCAGAAATACGGGCAGAAAGAGGTTAATAGACAACTCAGGAGTTTAGAATACGCTATTCAATGGGGGACAATGACCCTCCAAGACGCCATTGATTTTTGTGTTTTAATGATTCAAACAACCTCTGCCATTCAGCGGTTTTCTGATGGGATCGTGGCTGACCCCGGAGATATGCCTGGAGTGGGTGGTCCTGTGGATGTTGCCGTAATTACCCCGGACAAGGGTTTTGTCTGGATAAACAAAAAGAAATTAAGGGTTGGAGATACAGAGATAGATATAGACAGAGAGCCAAATCTGCCTAAACGATAGTTGACTTCCGTCTGTTGAAAAATAGCCAAAGATGAAAATTATTCAGATCCAAAAGCAGAGTTTAATTGAATATCCGGGCAAGATTTCAGCCGTGATTTTTCTTGCCGGTTGCCCCCTGCGTTGCCCCTGGTGCTATGTGCCCCAACTGGTTTTGCCTGAAAGAATCCAAAAACTCCCAGAGATCCCTCAGGAGAAGGTTCTTGCATTTTTGGAAGAGAGAAGGGGCTTTTTAGAAGGGGTGGCAATTTCGGGAGGGGAAGCGACAATTAACCCCAAACTCCCGGATTTTGTAAAGAAAATAAAAAAGATGGGATACGAGATAGAACTAGAAACAAACGGAACAAATCCAGAAATGCTTGAATACCTGATTAAAAATAAATTGATTGACTATGCAGCAATGGACCTGAAGCAAAGGTTTGTTTTTGAAAAGTGGTATAAGGTGACAGGTGAGGTGCTAACAAGAGAGATATTTGAGAAGATAAAGAGATCAGTCGGCATTATTTTGAAAAACAGGATTGATTATCAGTTTAGGACAACCTTGGTAAAAGAGTTTCATAAAAAGGAAGATATTGTGGAAATTGCCAAAGAGGTAAGGAGGGCAAAAATTTATTATCTTCAAAATTACGAGAAAACAGAAGAGACAGTCAGTGGAAAGCAGTTTACGCCCTTTAAGGAGGAGGAGATTTTAGATATAGCCAGGGCGGCTCAGAGGTATGCCAATGTTAAGGTGAGGAGGTATTTGTAGGAAGATTTTGACTGAATCTTGAAAAAATGTTATTATTTTCCCGATGGAAGAGGTTGTTTTAATTTTTGGATTGTTTTTTGTAGTAGTTCTTTTTTTGGTTATATTCCTTATATTTTTGTCCCAAAGGACAAAAAGCGAAAGAGCCCAGTGGGAGGCTATTAGGGAGATGGAAAATCGTCTGATTGATTTAATGACCTCCCAATTAAAGGAAATCCGAGGGAATGTTGACGGAACCTCTCAGGCGATGCGGGAACAGATTTCTTCTTTTACAAAAGAGACGGTTCAGATTCAGGAGAGGTTAAGGCAGGTTCAGGAAACGATGAAAGGGATATCTTCTTTTCAGGAGATTTTCAGAGCGCCGAAATTAAGGGGTCAATGGGGGGAGGCGTCATTGGAAAATCAGATCCTGGCTGAATATTTTCCGAGGGAATTTTATCAGATTCAGTATCCTTTTTCTTCGGGAGCGGTAGTTGATGCTGTTCTTAAACTGCCTAACGGCAAACTTTTGGCTATTGACGCCAAGTTTCCCTTTGATAATTTTCAGAAAATGATTGAAGGAGAAAACGAAGAGGAGAAAATTTTTTACCGCCGGAAATTTATTGATGATGTTAAAAACAGGATTAAAGAGATTGCCCAAAAGTATGTTTTGCCACAAGAGAACACGGTTGATTTTGCCCTGATGTATATTCCAGCGGAAGCGGTTTTTTATGAGATTATGTTTAATATGAAGGGCGAGGACATCCCCGCCTTTGCCAGATCAAAGAAGGTTATCTTGACCTCACCCAATACCATTTATTTAACATTAAGAACCATTGTTGACTGGTTTCGCGATACCCAAATTTCCAGACAGACCCAAGAGATTTTGAAACGGCTAAATCGCATTCAGGCAGATTCCCGAAAACTAGCGGAGGACTTTAGAAGGCTGGGCGTCCATTTAAAAAACGCTGTTTCCGCCTATGATACTTCAGAAAAACGGCTTGCTTTCTTTTCGGACAAGGTCAACCGATTATTGGAAAGCAAGAAATCAACAAAAGAGATATGAAACAATTAGCGGTAATAAAAAGCGGAGGGAAGCAGTATCTTGTGTTTCCCGGCAAGAAAATAAGGGTTGAGAAGTTGGACAAAAAAGAGGGAGAAAAGATAGAGTTTGATGTTCTGTTGCTGAAAGATGAAAAAGGAGTGCGGCTGGGATGCCCCTTGGTAGAAGGAGCCAAGGTAGAGGGAAGGGTTTTGAAGCAAGGAAAATCAAAAAAGGTAGTCGTTTTCAAGAGGAAGACAAAGAAGAGATATCAGGTGAAGAAGGGTCATCGCCAGTTGTACACCGAGGTAGAAATAACCAAAATCTCTTAAAAACCCTCTTCTTCAAATCCGGGGCTTTTTTCCAAGTTTCTGAAACTGACCGTCCTCTCGTCAAAGTATAGTTCCACCTTGCCCACGGGACCATTTCTGTGTTTGGCAATAATTATGTCAGCGATACCCTTTCTTGAGGTTTCCGGTCGATAGCGGTCTTCCCGGTAGATGAACAAAACTACGTCTGCGTCTTGCTCTATTGAACCTGATTGTCTCAAGTCAGACAAACGAGGGATTGGCGGTGCCCGTTGCTCTACGGCTCTTGATAACTGGGAGAGAACAAGAACCGGGATGTTTAGTTCTCTTGCCAGGGCTTTTAGAGCCCTTGAATTTTCTGAAACCTGCTGGACCGGGCTGGCATCAGGGTTTATTGGCTCCATTAGTTGAAGATAGTCAACAATCACCAGTCCCAGACCTTTCTCCGCTTGGAGACGTCGGCACATTGCTTTCATCTGGAGAACAGTGGGAGAAGCGGCGTCGTCAATATAGATTGGAGCCTCGGAAAGCACAGCCATCGCCCTCTGCATCCTTGTAAAATCGTTTTCATTGCCTTCATCAGAGAGATGGCCTGTTCTTAACCGCCAGAGGTCAATTCCTGAAAGGGAAGAAATTAGTCGGTCAGTAATTTGGTCTTGAGCCATTTCCAGAGAAAATATCCCTACGGGGACTTTTTTCTTGAGAGCGACATTAGCGGCGATGTTGATTGCTAGACTTGATTTTCCCAAACTGGGTCGGGCGGCTAGAATTATCAGGTCAGACCTTTGAAGCCCGGCCAAGATATTATCCAGGTCGTCAAATCCGGTAGCCAGCCCCCTTAATTCCCCTTTGTTCTTTGAGAGCTGATCTACTCTTTCAAAGGCATCCTCTAGGGTTTCTTTAATAGAAACGAAGCGTTGAGAGAGACCCTTTTGGGCAATAGCAAAAATTCTTTTTTCTGCCTTGTCCAAGAGAGTGTGAATATCTTCTACTTCATTAAATCCCATTGATTCAATCTCTTGGCCGGCAGCAATTAGGTCTCTTAAAACCCTTTTTCGGTGAACAATTTTGCTGTAGTTCAAAACGTGACTCGCTGTAGGAACTGTATTTATCAGTTGGGTTAAATAACTTGCTCCCCCGATTTCTTCCAGCGTCCCCCTTTCCTTTAACCGGGTTGAGACGGACAAAAGGTCAATAGGTTCTCCTTTTTTGAAGAGTTCTTCACAGACAGAGTAAATCTCTTGGTGGTTCTTGCGGTAAAAGTCTTCGGGAGTCAAAAGGTCAGCCACCTTTACAATTGCATTTTTGTCTATCATTAGACAGCCCAGTAGTGACTGCTCGGCTTCAATTGATTGAGGGGGCAGTTTCTCAGGCATGTTTTGGTTTGGAGAAACTTCAGGCATCAGGTATAATATAACAAAAGAGGCAGGCACTGACAAGATTTATATGCGAGTTGCTTTAATTTCTTCTCATTCTTTACTGAATCCGGGTGGGGTAAAAAGACATGTCTTTGGCTTGCACAAGGAGTTTCAAAAGCGAGGAATTTATTCAAAAATTATTGCTCCCCGTCGCAGTGGTTCAGAGAACTACGGAAAAGAGGTTATTCTTTTAGGCACCTCTTTCCCTTTTTCCTTCAGCGGAGGGGTTTCTGATTTTACGGTGGCTTTCAACCCTCTAAGCATTGAAGAGGTTTTAAGAAGGGAGAGGTTTGATATTCTTCATTTTCATAATTTTCTTTTCCCCAGTTGCTGGCAGGTTTTGAAAGCGGCGAAACCCTTGAGTCCGCTAAAGATTTTGACCCTTCATGCCAATGTTTTTGGGAGCGAGTTTTTAATGAATTTTCCCTTCCTCCTTTACCTTTGGAGAAGAAAAATTAAAAAAGAAATGGACGGTTTAATCGGTGTGGCTTCTCTTAACCTAAGGGGCTTTGAGGATTTTAGAGGTCCCAAGAAGATAATTCCCAACGGGGTTGATATAGAAGAATTCAGGCCTAAACCTGAAGATAAAGGAGGCGATGGTGGAATGGTAAATCTTTTATTTGTCGGCCGTCTTGAAAAAAGAAAAGGGCTTATTTATCTGCTCAGAGCCTATAAAATTTTGGAGAAGAAGTTTAATAATATCCGGCTTATCATAGTCGGAAAGGGGCCGCTGGAAAGGAGTTGCCGGATGTTTGTTCAGGCTAATAGATTAAAGAGGGTTTATTTTGAAGGGCAAAAAACAGACCAGGAATTGGTCTCTTACTATAACTGGGCTGACATTTTTGTTAGCCCGGCAATTTTTGGGGAAAGTTTCGGTATTGTTTTACTAGAAGCAATGGCTTGCGGCAAGCCGGTGGTGGCTTTTGATAATATCGGCTATCGGGAATTTCTGAAGGATAAAAAAGGAGCGGTTTTGGCAAAAAATCGGGACGAGAATGCCCTTGCTAAATCCCTTGCCGAGTTGATAAAAAATAAAAAGAGAAGGGAAGAGATGGGCCGTTTGGCTTTAGAAGAAGCAAGGGCATATTCTTGGTCAAAAATTGCTGAAGAGGTCTTGAATTTTTACAAATTATGCCAGCAGGCAAAGACCTTTTAAGGGCCCAGAGAATGTGTTAAAATCTACCTGAGTTATGTTGGACATAAAATTTATTCGGGAAAACCCGGATAAGGTAAAAGAAGGTTGCCGAAAGAAGGGAGTAGAGGTTGATATTGAAAAACTTCTGGAAATAGATAATAAGCGCCGAGAGGCAATTCAGCGTCTGGAGAAGATAAGGGCGGAAAAGAATCGGGGCTCAAAACTTATTTCCAAAACAAAAGACCAAAAAGAGAGAAAGAATCTTATTTTTAAGATGCGGGATTTAGACAAGAAAGAAGAAAAACTTCAGGCGGCGCTCAAGGCAGTAGAAGAAGAATTTAACAGCCTGATGCTTCAGATTCCCAATATTCCTCTTGAAGATGTTCCTCTGGGAAAGGATGAAAATGATAATGTGGTTTTGAGAAAAAAAGGAGAAAAGCCTACCTTTGATTTTAAGCCCAGGGAGCATTTTGAGATTGGTCAGATATTAGATATTATTGATATTAAAAGAGCGGCCAAGGTTGCTGGTTCAAGATTTGACTATCTAAAGGGCGATATTGTTTTGCTTGAATTCGCCTTGGTAAAACTGGCTTTTGACACTCTTTTAAAAAAGGGCTTTGTTCCGGTTTTACCTCCGGTTATGCTCAAGCCAGAAATGGCAAGGGGAACCGGTTATTTTGAAGCAAGTGATATAAATGAGGCCTACTTTCTGCCTAAAGACAATCTTTTTCTGATTGCCACGGCTGAACAATCCCTTTTGACAATGCACCAGGGAGAGGTTTTTAGAGAGGAAGACCTGCCAAGGAGATATCTTGGATTTTCTACCTGTTTTCGAAGGGAGGCTGGTTCATACGGCAGGGATGTAAAGGGGATTTTGCGGGTCCACCAGTTTGACAAGCTTGAGATGTTTAGTTTTTGCAAGCCCGAGGACTCGGAAAGAGAACTTGAGTTTTTCTTATCCAACGAGGAAGAGTTGATGGATAAACTCAACCTTCCTTATCAGGTTGTAAAAATTTGCACTGGCGACCTAGGCTTTCCCGCGGCAAAGAAATATGATATTGAGGCATGGATGCCGGGTCAGGGGCGATACCGGGAAACCCATTCCACCTCCAGTTGTACTGATTTTCAGGCGCGACGTTTGAATATCAGATATCGGACAAAGAAGGGTAAACTAGGGTTTGTCCATACGGTTAACGGCACGGCTTTTTCTCAGAGGCCTCTTTTGGCAATCTTGGAGAATTATCAACAGAAGGACGGCAGCGTAAAAATTCCCCCGGTGCTTCAGAAATATGTAGGCAAATCAGAAATTAGGGTCAAATGAGAAATGGGAAACTTTCTATCCAGGGGTTAAAAATCAATTACAGGGCTGCGGGTGAAAGGCACCCCTTTCTTATTCTTCACGGTTGGGGAGGTTCATCTGAATCCTGGAAGGCGGTGATGGAAGACTTGTCAAAAAGAGGTTTCTTTCTGATTTGTCCAGACCTGCCGGGTTTTGGAACCTCGGAAACGCCATCTTGCCCCTGGAGTTTAAAGGACTATGTGGATTTTGTTTCAGGGTTTGTTTCTTCCCTGAAGATGGAAAAATTTATTCTTTTGGGCCATTCATTTGGAGGAGCAATTGCAATTTTGTTTTCGGTTTTCTTTCCGGAGAAGGTGGAGGCTTTAATTTTGGTAGGTCCTTCTGGACTGAAAAGAGAGAGGGGAATCAAAACGAAAGTTATTCTTTCTTTTTCTAAAATTGCTAAGAAGATGCCCTTTCCATCTAGCATCGAGAACAAACTTCGGAAATTGTTTTACGCTATTTTTTTAAGGGGGAGGGATTATCCAGAAGCAAAAGGACCGATGAGAGAGACCTTGAAGAACGCTCTGGAGGCAGATTTAGAGAACCAACTTTCAAAAATAAAGTGCAAAACCCTAATTATCTGGGGCAAGCGGGACAAAATCATCCCCCTGAAATATGGGCTTTTAATGAAAGAGAAGATAAAAAACTCAAAATTAGAGGTTTTGCCTTATCAGGGTCATTCCCCCCATTTGGAAAACCCGGCAAAACTATCCCAGATAATAGCAAGGTTTATAACCGCAACTAATAAGTAAAATCTAAATTGCAGACCACTCCTAAATCAAGGGATTTAAGCTCCTTAAATTCCTAATTCGTTAATTGATAAATTTATGTAAGTCCCCAAGGGGCAAAAATACTAAGGAGCTAAAAGATTAAAAAACCGGTATGGAAGGTTAGGCCTGTCTTACAAACTACACCTACGTATATTTTTTAAGACAATTGTATTTTTTCTTCTCTTGTATTTGACAGTTTATTCTCTTTTTTGTTATTCTCAAGTTGTATGGTAAATTGATTCTCCCCAAAACGCCTCGTTTAACAAAGAAGTTAAAAATAAATTATGATTAGAGAAATTGGAGAGAAAAGAGAATCTCTCAAGGCAAGAGAAATAGGATTTGAAGGAATAGAGGGAAAATTTAAAATAGAACAAATAAAATTTTTAGGAGCAGGTAGCGAAGCAAGAGTTTTTCAATGTCGCTTTTTTGGCCCAGAAAAAGAGATAGAAATAATAGTAAGTGAAAGGCATTCCGGAGATGCACCTCAGGTTTTTATTTCTAATTTGATTTGCTATCTCATTGACGAATATGCAAGAAAAAAAGGAGAATACCAGCACCAACATGTTCCTACTCCCATTGGAGTGTGTAAAGAAATTCCTGGTTATTTGTACAAATCCGGTTATTTGTACAAATATGTAAAAGGGGAAGAATATTTTCCTTGGGATTACTATACAAAAGAAGATGAGGAAGGAAAGGCAACAAAATTAAATGAATGGAGAGAGTTTGTCGGTTTCTTTTCAAATGCAGGTATTGAAATGGGTTATGATACTGCAGATGCTGAAGATGGGAGAACTTCTAAAAATATTATTTCAAAGGATTATGATTATAGTGAACTCTTGAAAACAGGACAACTTTCTCCGCATTGGATGAGAATAGATTATGGAAGTACAAGCATTCGAATTTCTCCAGAAAAATTAACGAAGTTTATTGAAGAAAATAGAGAAGATTTAAGAGAAAAATTGGGCTGGAAAGCGGAATTTTTAGAACATTTAGTCAGTTTAAAAAAAGAAAAACCAGAAATTCAAGAAACAAAATTACTAGAAAGAGCTGAATTCCTAAAAAGACATTTAGAAGAAATCTTAAAAGAGTGAAAAAACGAAAAATAGGGACGTGCACATTTTTTCTCTCAGATGCTCTCTCGTATTTTTCCCAAAAATTAAAAAACTCCCAAAATGGGAGTTCTGCAGCCTTTTAATTTTAGGGCAAAAATTCTAAATAAAGACAAAAACCTTTGAGAAATTAAGGAGATAAGCTCCTTAATTGTTTTTTGTCCAGCATAATCAGATTATATCACATCTTTTAATAATTCCTATACAATATTATGCACGTCCCCAATTTCCCTTTTTATAAAAGAACCATAAACACTAAAAGTCACCCTGTTTCTCCAATTTTGTTAAAACTTCTAATTTTTCGTACGAGTTTATTTATTTTTGAAGATTCAAAAACTAAGCCAATTCCGATTTTTACTCCAAAAACCTAAAAGTAGAAAGCATCTGATCGGATTTTAAACATTCAGGATTTGATATAGCAGGATCTTGCCCCCACCAGAATAATTCAATAATATTACCATCTTTTTTTGTTATCACTGCCGTTGATTCGTTTGGCAAAGGTTGATCTGTTCTTTCCATAGAAAATTTTACTCCAGATATTTGATTCTCTCCAAATATTATATTCTCAGAACTTTTAAATTTATATACTTCTGGAAGACGGGCCCTCCAAAAATCTCTAATAGAAAGATTTTTGGGATTGGAATAAATTGTGAGATGGAATTCACAATAAGGTTTACCTATCACTCGACTTTGAAAAATAGCTAGTTCGCCTATTTGTTCTCCCCAATCTCCATAAGGAGAAAATTCATCAGGTTGTGTAATCCATAATTTCCAGTTCTTGGGATACTTTATCTCAAACCCATACTTCTCATTTCTATAAACCTTCCAATTTAAAGTGTTGATTACATCACTCAATTTAAAAGATTTTGTAGCAGTTGGTCCCATTCCGGGGGAAGTATAAACTGTGAAAGTCACAATGTCAGGAGTTGCCACTGTGAATTCATCACGTGCTACCGTAAATCCACTTACCTCTTTGAAGTTGTATATTTTGTCACAGGATCTACTATAAACATACACTCTTGAAAACCATGGTTGATGACCACCAGAGCTATAAGCGCTATAAATAAAAAATTGGGAATCAGGAGTCCAGGCGGCTTGAGATATTACCAAACCGTGGTCTCCATCTTCTGAGGTATAATTTTTCTTTTGAAGCAATTTTCTATCATTTGTCCAAATTTCAACTATGCTTTCCCATGCATTTCCTAATTGGTTTTTCTTTCCGGGAATAACTTTGGCAATAAGAAAACCGTTGGGAGATTGGTATGTTTTTATTTTCTTTTCAGTAGTTCTTTCTTCTTCAGCAATTTTTTCTGGCTTCTTTACCTCGGGAAGTTGAGAAATTAAAATTATTTCCTTTTTGAAATATCTCAAATAACCCAAAATCCCTCCGCTAACAATCAAAGCTAAAATCATTACAATCAAAATATATTTCCAATTTGTTTTTCCTTGAGTAAGAAGAGACATATTAATAAACTATGAAGAAAATTATCAAGTTTTGCAAAAAAGGCGTTCAACAGGCTAAAATCTGATGAAGAGATACTGGTTCTGCAATTTAAAATCTGACCGAAAAAGTAGATTGTAATTTAGGAAAGGGAAGGCGTGCAAGGGAAGGTGTGCAAGGTTTTTCCTTGCACATTTCTTAAAATTTTGACACGGTTTGTTTGGTATTAAGATATGGTCCAATTTAAGCAGGGATCGGCACGCTTGTAAGCAAAAGCCAAATAAATAGCCAAATTAGCAAAGCAATTGCAGAGAAGACAGTTCCTAAAATAGCGTTGTTTTTTCTAAATTTTAATTTGATACTGCTGACCCCTAAGATTAAACCAAAAAACGAAAAAAAGATAAAAAGATGTTGAAGATAATACTTACTGAAAGTATCAAATATTGAAATAAGGGGCACTGAAAAAAGAGAACTGAAAAATCTAGTTATTGGATAAAAGAGTAAACTACTGAGCAAACTAACTATTCCAAATATGAGAGAAAGAACTGGAAAATATTTTTTCATGATAAATCAGGAGGAAAATAGAAACGGGAAAATATTACAAAGAATGTTGCAAGGTCTGACCTTGCAAGTTTTATTTTTAATTTAACTGCGATCTTTTCTATTTCTGTAATTATACCCCCCTTTGCAAAATCTTGCAAGGAAAAGTGCACGGTCAGACCGTGCAGGTTTGTCTGAAATCCCAAAAGAATTAAGAGGTTTAGAATTTCAAATTTAGGATTTAGGATTTTGATGTTATAGGGAGTTATTTAACCAGGTTAGGCAATTTTGGCTTTTTCTTAATCTGCTGGGAGAAATCTTTGTTGTTTTAAGAAATCTGTTATGTTAAAATGCTTTTAACAAGACCTGGTTTAAGCAAAAAGAGAAAGGTGTAATAACTCCCAGTACTGGCTAAATACTGATAAAGATTATGCCAAGGCATATAGAAAATTTTAAACCGGGAATTGAGAATGGAAAGGAGGAAAAGATTGATTATAGCCGGGAAAGATTGGTTAACCTGGAGATAAAGGAGCCGGTGGTGGTAGAAGGGAATGCGTTTCCGGAGGCAAGAAAAATTGAAATAGGGCAGCTTGAGGCGAGAGATAATGCTTTTTTTAAGGCTGAAAACTGCCGGGCAGAAAGGGTTGAAGCGGGAGTAGACGCATTTTTGAAAGCTAAAAAATGTCAGGCAGGAGAGGTTAATGTGGCAAGGAATGGATTTGAGGATGCCAAAGATTGCTATGTAGAAAAACTTATAGCCGGGAAAGATGCTTTTGTTGATGCCAAAGATTGCTGTGTAGAAAGTGTTGAAGTAGGGAGGGATGCCTTTGTCGGAGCCAAAGACTGCCAAGTAGGCGATGTTAAGGCAAGGGGAGATGCGTTTCAGGGTGCTGAAAGATGTCGGGCAGAAAGGGTTGAAGCGAGAGCAGGTGCATTTGGCTGGTCTGAAGGGTGTCTAATAACTGAAAAGGTAAAGGCAGAAGAAATAGGTCCGGGTTCTTTGGGACTAGTGGTTTTGGGAAAAACAGAGGGCGAGGTTTCTCCCTCAGTAATTTTAATGAAGGGGAAATTGGAAAGAGAAAAGCCAGAAGAAATAAGAAGGTTTTTTGAAGAGGAATTAAAGAAATCCCAAAGGGAAGAAGAAAGTATTTATGACTATCTTTCTTTTTTCAATTGGGAGGGAAAAAGCCTAAAGGAAGGAAAAGAAAAACTTAAGAGAAGATACGAGAGGGTAAAAGAAAAAAGGTACTTATTGGAAGAATTGAAAGATTATAACTTCTATTTCCTGATAGGTGATAATTCCAAAAGAGAGGAGATTCTTTTTGACTTTGAGAGACTAAAAAAAACAGAGAAAAAAAACCTTTTGTCTTTAAATAATCACCTTCCTCAACTTGAGAAGATTAAGAGCTGTCTCTCGGTTCTTTCTCTTGATGATTGGGTAAAACTCGGAGAATATGCTGAATTCTTGGATTTTGACGAAGAGAAACTAAAAGAAATCAAAGACAAAGACCCCGGTTTAATCAGAGAAGCGCTTTTAAATTCTCCTAAAGAAAATCTTAGGTCATATCTAAGAGGACTGGGGATTGAACTAAAAGAAGACGAAGAAATAGACAAAGATACTATTATTGCTGCTACGGTTCATAAACTTTCGGGAGAGATTCTAGCAAAGAAAAGCAGAGAGAGGTCCAGGAAATTTGATATTAAACTTGACATATAGCCGATTATGGCAAAAAGGCAACAAGTTTGCCGTATTTGTTCGCAAATTGAGAAATTTATTAAGATGATTTTTGAATTTTGAATTGATTATGTTTTATCTTTTATCATTTCTTTGGCTGGTAAGCGAGACAGGAAGCCTTTTGTTTTGGCTTTATTTCTGGCAGTTGAAAGAATATCATATAGGCAGGGCGCTTGCCCATTTTCAGACAGCCAAGGGGTCTCGTATCTTTTGGAATCCCTTTTTGCTTTTTAAAATTATTCTTGCTTTTACATTCTTCCCTTTGATTTTTAAGCCATCTTCTTCCTGCCAAGCCTATTCCGGCAATCTGATTTTGGGAGGGACATTGATTGTTTTGTATTTTCTGGAATCTTTTAAGCGCTTTTTTTTTGATTTTTTGGGAGGCAAACTCAAGACCCCTGTCTTTACGAAGAAGGTGGTATTTTTGATTTTTGTTATTTTTTCTTTCCAGATATTTTTTGTTTATTTTTTTCTCAAAAGATTTACATTTTCCTTTTCCCTTTTGGTATTTGATATTCTCACTCCCCTTATAGTTTCCTTTTTTGTTTTTTTCTTCCAGCCATTGGCTAAAGCGGCCAAGATGATACTTATTAGAAGGGCGAAGCAGAAGCGGGAAAGACTTTCTGATTTGGTGGTAATTGCTATAACTGGTTCATACGGCAAGACCTCAACCAAAGAGTTTTTGGCAAAAATTTTGAGCGAAAAATTTGGAAATGAAAAGGTAGGGAAGACGAAAGGACACCAAAATTCTGAGGTTGGTATTTCAAGGTGTCTCTTGAATGACATCAGGCCGGAGCATAAATTTTTTGTTGTTGAAATGGGCGCCTACAATAGGGGAGGGATAAAATTGCTTTGCGATATTGCAAAGCCCCAAATTGGGATTCTAACCGGAATTTCTGAACAGCATCTGGCGACATTTGGAAGCCAAGAAAATATCATTAAGACAAAGTTTGAGTTGATAGAGGCGCTTCCTGAAAGCGGCACAGCGATTCTTAATGGAGACAATAGATATATAAGGTCAAAAATAGGTTCCTTTTTAGAAGAAGGAAAAATAAAGGTGAAAAATAAGATATTTTATTCCACTAAAGAAAGGTTGGATGTCTGGGCAGAAGAGGTTAGGGTGGGGAAAAAAGATCTGTCTTTTAGGGTTGTTACAAGGGAAGGAAGAAGAACTGATATTAAAGCTGCCCTGATAGGCAGACAGAATGTGGAAAACCTACTGGGGGCCATTTGCGCTGCTTGTCAACTGAAAATGAACCTGAAAGAGATATCTCAGGCAATTGAGAGAATAAGAGTTGAGGATGCCGGGGTAAGACTGCTTGAGGGAAGATTTAACATATTGGACTCTAGTTATTCGGCAAACCCAGATGGAGTAATTGCGGATTTAGATTATTTGACCCTTTGGGAAGGCAAGAGGGCGATAATTATGCCCTCTCTTATTGAACTTGGAAGAGCAGCCCGGCAGGTGCATTGGCGAATTGGCAAAAAAATTGGCAGGGTCTGCGACCTGGCTATAATAACCACCAGAGATTATTTTGAAGAAATTCGCCGCGCCGCTGTAACCGAGGGGATGGCTTCCGACAAGATCCTTTGCCTTGAATCTCCGAGCGGTATTTTGGAGAAACTAAGGGATTTTCAGGGCAGTAATGATATTATTTTAATTGAAGGAAGGGTGGGAAGGGCAATTATTGATGAATTGGAAAGATGAGTTTAGCAAAAAAAGCAATTTTTACCTCTTTATCTCCAAATGTTGAGGAGGATGATATTAGATTGGTTTTGGAGTTGATAAGAAAGCCCAGGATTTGGAAAAAGGGAGAGGGAATTGAAAAACTGGAAGAGGAGTTTAAGAAATTTCTGGGAATAAAATATGCCTTTTCCTTTAACAGCGGCAGGTCTGCCCTTTTGGCGATTTTGACCGCTTTGGACATAGGAAAGGGGGATGAGGTTTTGCTTCAGGCATTTACCTGCAATGCGGCAGTAAATCCGATTTTATCAAGAAAGGCGCTTCCTGTTTTTGTTGACATTGACGATAAATTGAATCTATCCGTTGACAACCTAAAGAAGAAAATTACACCGAGAACAAAAGCAATAATTGTTCAGCATACATTTGGCTATCCGGCACGAGTTGAGCATGTCTTAAAAATTGCCAAAGAGAATAATTTGTACCTGATTGAGGACTGTGCCCATTCTTTGGGAGCAAGGTATAAGGGAAGGCTCTGTGGTACCTTTGGGGACGCCTCTTTTTTCTCCCTGGGCAGGGACAAGGTTATTTCTTCGGTTTTTGGAGGAATGGCACTTACCAATAATGATAGAATAGGAATAGAGATAAAAAGGTTTTGGGAGGGAATTGGTTTTCCTTCGGGATTCTGGACCTTTCAGCAGTTGCTGCATCCTTTGTTGACAAATTGCCTTGTTTTTCCTGCCTATGGAGCCAACCGGCGCTTGGGCAGAATTGTTTTGGGAATACTCCATAAACTTTTTATTTTGTCTAAGGCAGTCAGCCGGAAGGAAAAAAAGGGGGAAATGCCGAATTGGTTTATCCAAAGAATGGCAAATGCCTTGGCAATTTTGGCTGAAAACCAACTTAGGAAACTGGAGAGATTTAATCGGCACCGCAGGGAGATAGCGGAATTCTACCGTCAGAAATTGAAGGATAGATTTGAAATGCCTTTTTTGGAAGAGGAAAAAGATGTCTTTCCGATTTTTATGCGTTTTCCTATTTTGACAAACAAAAATACAGACCAGATTTTGAAAAAAGCGGCAGAGAGAAAGATTTATCTGAACGATGGCTGGAGGAAGAGCCCGATAGTGCCAGAGAATACAGATTTAGAGAAGATGAGGTATAAATTAGGCAGTTGTCCCAGAGCCGAAGAATTGGCAAAAAGGATTGTAAATCTGCCAACCCACATCAACATTTCTTTTGAAAAGGCAGAAAGGATTGTCAATTTTCTTAAAATGGAATTGTAATCGCTAGCCAATTTGGTAACAAATCTGCTGAGGCATCTTGCCTCGGGGAGCACGAAGTCGCGGTAAGTAGTAAGAAGAAGTTTATTCCCAGGCGCTTCTATATCTCGCCGAGCCGTCCATACTTTTTCTGAAGCGCAATCTTCCTCTGGGGCTCGGCTGCGATATGCTCCACCTCGACAAGAATGCCTCAGCGAAAATAGATTATCAAGGATTGTTACTGAAGTGGTATACTACAAATGGTGTTGTCAGGGTCAAGATAACAAGGGGATATGGAATTTGAGATAAAAGAAATAAGGGATAGGTCTGTTTGGAAGAGATTTCTCTTAGCCTGTCAGGAGAAGACATTTTTGCAGTCCTGGAACTGGGGAGATTTTCAGGAGAACCTGGGGTTTAAGACCTGGCGGCTGGGGATTTATCAAAAAGGGTCAGGCATAGCAGGGCTGTCACTGGTAGTTAAGATTGTGGCTAAAAGAGGGAGTTTTTTATTTGTGCCCCATGGCCCAAATATAAAACCAGAAATCAAAAATCAAAGACTGGAGATATTGGGTGTTTTATTAGAGAAATTAAGGAAAATTGCCGAGGAGGAAAAAATTGATTTTATTCGGATAGCGCCGATTTGGGAAAGAGACCAGAAGAGCAAAGAGATTTTTAAGAAACTGGGGTTTCGGGAAGCACCAGTTCATATTCATCCAGAGGTAACCTGGCTATTGGATATCTCCTTGCCAGAGGAAGAAATTTTAAGGAGAATGAGAAAGAATACCCGAAACCTAATTCGTCGGGCAAAAAGGGAAGGAGTGGAGGTTTTTCAGGAAAATTCCCAAGAGGGAGTGGAAAAATTTAATGAGATTTATTCAGTTACAGTCCGACGTCATCATTTTGCTCCTTTTTCCCTTGAATATCTAAAGGGCGAGTTTTCTGCCTTTTCAAAAGAAGATCAGATTGCTGTTTTTTTCGCCAAACATCAGGGCAGACTTCTGGCTTCGGCTATGGTAATTTATTGGCAGAAAATCGGTTTTTATCATCAAGGCGCTTCAATTGCCTCAAGGGTTCCTGCTCCTTATCTTCTTCAATGGGAGGCAATCAAAGAGGCGAAAAGAAGAGGATGCCAACTTTATAATTTTTGGGGGATAGTGCCTGAGGTCAAAACCACTGAAGATTTGAAAAATCCTAAAATTAGAAGACATCCCTGGTGGGGATTGAGTTTGTTTAAGATGGGTTTTGGCGGATATAGGAAGGGATATCTGAGAACCCAGGATCTACCCCTGTCTTTTAGATATTGGTTAAATTACCTTGTTGAAAGAGCGAGAAAATTTAGAAGGGGGTATTAAAAGGGTTGCTAAGGCGGTTTAGATACATTAGATACAATGGTAAAAGCAGGTTGGAAAATTAAAAAGCGCGCGCGAAGATATCGGATAAAGAGAAAACCCCTTTTTAAAAGGGCAGGTTTTTGGCTCTTTCTTCTGATTTCAGCAGTGACCTTGGGACTTTTCTATTTTGTCTTTTTTTCTTCTTTTTTTCAGATTCGGGCAATTGGAATATCAGGTCTTAAAAAGACAGACCCTAAAAGAATAGAGAGCCTACTGCAGGCTGACTTGGAGAGAAAAAACATTTTCTTGGTTAATTTGAAGGAGATTAAAAAAGGGGTTTTGGAGGAATTTCCCCGGGTGGAGCAAATAAAAATAAAAAGGCGCCTTCCGGATAAAATATCAGTTGAGATTGAGGAAAGAAGGCCAGTTGCTGTTTTTTGCTCTTCCGAGCAGGAGAACGACTGCTTTCTTATTGACCGAGAGGGGATTGCCTTTGACAGGCCAGAAGGAAATTTTCTCTTAATAAAGATTATCGGCAAAAAAGAAAATTTATCTTTTGGAAAGATGGCTGTTGAAAAAAAATATTTGGATAAAATTCTGGAAATTCAAAGAGAGATGGAGCAAAAACAGGGGATAAAAATCAGCAGTTTTGATTTATCGGCAAAAGAACTTGTTGTTCAGACATTGGAGGGCTGGCAGGTTTTTTTTGACCCTGCCGGAAATATTTCAGAACAGATTTTCAATCTGAGTGTTCTTCTTAAAACCAAACTTCCTCCTGAAAATCGCCACAGCCTTAGGTATATTGACCTGCGCTTTGGAAACAGGGTCTTTTTTAAGGAATAGAATTATTCCCATTCTATGGTTGCTGGGGGCTTGTTGGTGATATCGTAGACAACCCTTGTTACCTGGGGTATCTCGTTGACCAGCCGGCTTGAGATTTTTTCCAAAACTGACCAAGGAAGTTGGGAAAAGTTTGCCGTCATTGCCTCTCTGCTTTCAACAGCCCTTACAGCAATAATACTGCCGTACGCTCTTTTATCTCCCTGAACCCCGGTTGTTTTCTCATCTAAAAGAACAGCAAAATACTGCCAGGGGGCTTTTCTTATTTCAGATTCAATCTCTTCTCTGACAATTTTGTCTGCCCTTCTTAAAATTTTCAATTTTTTTTCGGTGATCTCTCCGATAATTCTTATCGCCAGCCCGGGACCGGGAAATGGCTGGCGTGAAATTATGCTTTTTGACAAGTTCAGTTCTTTAGCGATTTTCCTTACCTCGTCTTTGTAGAGGTCTTTTAGGGGCTCAATTATTCCTTTGAAATTCAGCCTGTTGGGTATGCCTCCTACATTATGGTGGGTCTTTATTACAACTGAGCCCTGAGAATATCCCGACTCAATTCGGTCGGGATAAATCGTTCCTTGAAGAAGGTAGTCTGCCTTGACCCTCCTGGCTATTTTTTCAAATGTTTTAATGAATTTTCTTCCAATAATTTTTCTTTTTCTTTCTGGATTTTTTACTCCTCTAAGCGCCTTGAGGAAGTTTATCTTTTCTCTGGCGAGAATAAAATTGAGGTCAAACTTCTTAAAGGTGTTTATTATCTGTTCGCTTTCTCCTTCTCTCATTAGTCCGTGGTCAACGAAAACAGCGGTCAGACGTCTGCCTAGTGCTTGAGACCCCAGAACAGTGACAACACTTGAATCAACACCTCCTGAGAGAGCCACAATTGCCCGGCTTGTTCCCACCCTTTTTTTAATTTCTTTTATTGCCTGGTTGACGAGATTGATTGGCTGCCAATTATTTTTGCAGTGGCAGATATTAAACAGAAAGTTTTCAAATATCTTGTCTCCGCTTGGTGTATGAATAACCTCAGGATGCCATTGGATGCCAAACAGGTTTTTTTTTGAATTAGCCATTGCCGCCACTGGGGCGTTTTTTGTTTCGGCTAAAACCCTAAAACCGGGAGGGCAGGACAATACTGCGTCGCCGTGGCTCATCCAGACCCTTTCTCTTTTCTTTAGTCCCTTAAGAATTCTCTCTGCTTTCTTGATTTTGGCAAAGGAGATGCCGTATTCTCGTTTTTTCGCTCGGACCACCTTCCCTCCCATTAGATAGGCAAGGAGTTGATGTCCGTAGCACAAGCCGAGAATAGGAACGCCAAGACGAAAGATTGATTTTGGCAGGCGGGGTGCGTTTCTTTCATAGACGCTGGAAGGACCTCCTGAAAGAATAACTCCTTTGATGTTGAATTTTTCAGCGAATTCTTGAAGTTGCTTTTCAGAAACACCTGGAGGAACAATTTCTGAATAAACACCTTTTTCTCGGATCCTTCTTCCAATTAAGTGACAGTACTGCCCGCCGAAGTCTAAGATTAAAATCGTATCGGGCTTTGAGGGCATATTATGCCAATTATATCATTGGAAGGCAGTTTGTCCAATATCCTGAATTAAAATGCAAACCAGTTTAGCGCAAAGCGCAAAAGTAATAAAAAATGCAAAATGCAAATCTCAAAAATCAAAATGAAAGATTAAAATGCAAAAAGAATTCTCTTTGAATTTTTCTTTTTCATTTTGCATTTTGATTTTTGATTTTTGATTTGGTTTGGTTTTGAATTTTGGTCATTGTTTCGAAATTCGGATTTCGGATTTTTCTCTACTGCATTTATTAGATTTAACATTTGACATATGGATTTGACATTTGACATCTAACATTTGAGATTTATTTAATTCTAGATTTTATGTAATTTAAGCAAGAAACATTTGGCTTGGAGATAAGAATTTAGGGTAATATTTACTGAACTTGGTATTTGGTGACGATAATCCAGCCCCGGTAGTCATAAAGGTCTTGGAAATCCTTTTTTTCTATTTCTTTCCAGTTTTGGGGTACTGGCGGCTGGTAGTTTCCAAAACCGGTAGTGTTGATAAGATAGACAATGTCTCCCTTTTTTAATCCCTTATTTAGGTCTTTGACAATGTCTTTTTTATCCAAGAGGGCGGTGCCTGAGAAATGGGAAAGAGGACCTGGAGCGAATAGTTTTGGCAAAACAGGTGTTTTGTTGTAATACCTAAGGGTAAAAAAGACAAATGATGAGCCCACATAGATTTTTTGCCCATTTTTTACATTCTGGTTTAGATACTCTGCCGCTTTTTTCATTCCCGGCTTTTTATAGACCTCCAGTTTTTTCCAATAGAGGGGAAAGGAAATTGAACTTGCCAGGAGGACAAAAATAATTAAGAGTTTTCTGAACCAAGAATTATTTAACTGCCAAAGGCAGGTGCCCCCGATAGTAAGAAAAAAGGGCAGGACAAAAATAAAGTATCTGTCAAGATAAACTGACCTTTTTAACGAGAGAAGGGCAGAGAGGATAAAGGGAAGCAGAAAGAGGGAGAGGAAAAGATATTTTTCAAAAAAAGGTGTCTTCTTGAGGAAGTAGAAGATAAAAAATAGAACCAGAAGAGAAAGCAAAACAAGGATAATTTTGGAGGACAAGATGTTAATATCTATTCCCCTCCCGGTTGTCAGTTTCCAAAGGGTGCCGGGCACTGACCAGATATTCATTTTGGGAATCCAATAGCCCTGACTTACCTGATGAAGCTGAGCGAAAAAGGTCTTTAGCCAAGGGAGAAAGAGGATGCCAATTAGAAGAAAAGAGAAAACAGAATCCTTAAGGTCTCTATTTGAGAGAAGTCCTTTTAGGCTAAATCCCGATTTTTTTAAGAAATAGATTGCCAAAAAGAAACCTTGGGCGAAAACCAGAAAGAGGACATAGTAGTGGGTATAGACGCCAAGGGCTACAAAAAGAGAATACAGAAACCAGTCCAGTTTCCTCTTTCTCTTAAGTGCCTTGATGAGGAAAAGGGTGGATGTTAGGGAAAGAAAGAGAGCCAGGGTGTACATTCTTCCTTCAATCTCATATTGAATAAAAAAGCAGTTTGACAAAAATAAGAACGAGAGAAACAGAGAGAGTTTTTTGTCTCCGAAACTCATCTTTATTAAATAGAAAAAGATGATTACAGAGAGGGCCCCGAAAACGAGGGAAAAGAGACGAAGGCTAAAAACCGAATTTCCCAAGAGATAGAACCAGGTCTTAAGGAGGATGTAATAGAAGGGAGGATGGACATCGAGCCCGGCACGATATATCATTTCAGTCATAGAATATTGAGGAAGGAGGACAGAAAATGCCTCATCATGCCAGATTGAGGTTTTGGTCAAAAGGCCTGCCTCAAGAAAACAGGTAAGAATTAGAAGAGCTATTAGAATTAAGACCTCTTTTTTCTTCATATTCCGTAGATGCGCATTATTTCCTGGCCAAATTTATTATATTCTCTTTTTTTGATTTTGAAAGCCGGATATGATGCCTTGAAGTTTTTTATTCGCTTTTTTCCCCTTGTTTCTACAATTCCTTTTTTGTCGTCAACCTGGTCAAAAAGGGTTGATTGGGTAAATATCACCTGGACTCCCGGTTGTATCTTGATTTTTTCCATATCCCAGGGCTCTATCAGGGTATAGGGATTTTTTTTCTTATAGGTTAAAAACTGGACTGTTTGAACGGAGTAGGGATCAAGAACAAGGTATGTTTTTTCCTTATTATTGCGTTTTTGGATATACTCGGAGACCTTTGTAAGATCCTGTCGGTAGGCGTAGTAGAAACCAGGAGACTGTCTTGAGATTCCAAAGTAAAGGTAGGCATTCCAGAAAAAATCAAAAGCAAGAATGGGAATTATAAAAAAGAGCAGCCCTTTTCTGAATAAAGGGAATTTTTCTTTTAAGAGATAGATTGATAGTGCTGGGAAAATAAGAGCCGGGGGGAGAATCCCCAAGGTTCTTAAGCCATGAGGTATGGATTCGGCAGTAAGAATTTGGGGCAGGAGCATTATTAAAAACCAGGAGGTCAAAAGAAGGTGTTTTAGATCTTTTAATCCAAGGCAAAGAGAGTAGAGGAAGCCAAAAAGGAAAAATGGAAAAAGCAGAGGGTCTATCATCGGAAAACCCGAGACATTATGGCGCCAGTTGACATCTCCCTTGAGAAAAAACATCAGGCAGGTTTTTTTGACATTTTCAAGAAGAAGGGAAAAGAGATGGCCCCTATTGACGTCAGGATTGAAGACCGAAACCGTTTTTGCTCTTTCAAAGAAATACTGGGGATGGTGCCAAAAATAAGAAATTAAAGGAAGGCAGACCAAAAAAGCCACAAAAAGAATAATTGAAAATTCCTTTAGATGGCTTTTGATAAAAACTCTATTTTTAATTAAAGTTGCGCCAAGTAAGACCACCAGAATTAGAAAGACCAGCCGGAAAGAGGGGTAGGTGTAAAAACCCAACCCCAGACAGACGCCGGAAAGGACGGCAAAAAGGATTTTTTTTGTCCCTGGTTTTTCCTTTAGGAGCAAAACGGAGAACAGAAAAAACAGGGTTAAGAACAACGGCAGAGTGATTGCCCGAAATCCTGTTCTTGAACAGGTGGTATGCCAGGCGGAGGTAGCGAAGAAAAAAGAAGCGAGAAAGGCAATTTCTTTATTAAAGAGAGCTTTTGTTAGGAAATATCCAGCGACAACGGTCAGAATTCCTACCAGGGCTGATCCCAGAAACATAGGAAAGACCCCGATTCCAAAAAGTTTTACCATCAGGGCTTGGATATAAAAAAATAGGCCCTCTCTGCCTAGCCCCCTTTCAAAAAAGACCTTAAGATTGCCCTTAAAGATGTATTCTACAATATCCAGTCCATTTGCCGCCTGGTCTGGAAACAATCCTGGCGGGATATTATTGATTTGCCACAAACGAAAAAACAAGGCAACGAAAAGGACAAACAGAACCAAGAATACCTCTTTTTTGGTCATAGAAAGAAGGAGTTAAAGCAGAATCAGACAATTCAAAATGCAAAAATCAAAACTGCAAATCTATTTCAAAACTCAAATCTCAAATCTCAAAATGATAATTTAAAATCTCAAATGTCAAAACTCAAATCTCAAATCCAAAACTCAAATCTTAAATCTATTTTTTTGCTATTTTTAGATTTATTAGATTTGACATTTGACATATGGATTTAACATTTGACATCTAACATTTGAGATTTATTTAATTTTGCATTTTAATTTATCATTTTGCATTTTTATTACTTTTGCGTTTTGCGCTTTGAGCTTTGCGCCTGGATTTTGAATTTGGCTTTGCCGCTCAAGGGGGTAGTCAGCCCACTTTTAGATGTATTATAGCCGTTTTTAATAACGGATTCAAATAATTATTAGCACTCTTGACAAAGGAGTGATAGTTTCTTAAAATATAGGGCGGTGGAAATAAGCGATAGACAAAGAGAGATATTGTTAAGGATTGTTCAGGAGTACATTAACTCGGCAAGACCTGTTTCCTCGCGGTTGATTGAGGCGAAGTATAATTTGGGAATTTGTTCGGCGGCGATTAGGATAGAGATGCAGCGTTTGACAGAAATGGGTTTTATTTTTCAGCCCCATACCTCTGCCGGCCGCGTGCCCAGCGATAAAGGATATCGGTTTTTCGTTGATAATCTGTTGGACGAGGGTACCCTAGAGATGGAAGATATTTCGGAAATAAAGAATATCTTTCAGAAGAAACAGAAAAACATATTTGGATTGGCAGAGGAGGTGGCCAGGTTTTTAGCCCAAAGGTCGGCAGGATTGGTGGTTTTAGAGATTTTGAAAGGGGGCTTTTTTTGGAAGGAAGGATGGGAGGAAATAGTAAGAGAGCCGGAGTTTGAAAGAAGAGACATACTCCTTGAATTTACCGAACTGCTAAAGGATTTTGAGAAAGAGATAAAAAAATTAAAACCGAAGCGGTTTCCGATGGTTTATATCGGTCAGGAGTGCCCCTTTTCAAAAGGAAGAAATTTTAGTATAATCCTAACCAGGTGCTGTTTTTACAAAAGCCAGGAGATTGTAATTTCTCTTTTAGGACCCAAAAGAATGAATTACAATAGGAATATTGGATTGATTTATTCTTTGGCAAAATTAAATGACGAACAAGAAAAATAAAGAGGAAGGACAGGAGAAAACAGAAGTTGAACTTAGAAAGCAATTGGAGGAATGCCAGAAGGCGAAGAATGAATATCTGGCTGGTTGGCAGAGAGAAAAGGCAGATTTTTTGAACTACAAAAAGAAGGAAGCAGAAAGGATTGAGGAAGTGGCTAAACATATAGCAGAAGGATTTGTCTTGGCTCTTTTGCCGATATTGGATAGTTTTGATATCGCTGAAAAAAGTTTGTCTGACAATTCCAAAGAAAAAGAAAGCGTTAAGGGTTTTCTACAGATAAAGAGGCAACTCTTGGATTTCTTGAGGTCCCAGGGAGTGGAAGAAATAAAAACCGAGGGTCAGAAATTTAATCCTGATTGTATGGAGGCGGTAGAAATGGTTGAGACCCATTCCCAGGAGCAGAAGTCGGGCGTGGTAATCCAAGAGGTTCAAAAAGGTTATAAAATAACGGGCCGGGTTTTGAGGCCGGCCAAGGTAAAGGTCGTTAAATAATTTTTGTTTCGCTAAAGAAATTCTAAATCTGTTCTGGAGGTTTAGAGTTTCCGCTGCGAAACAAAAAGGCAAAAAAAACATATGGCTTTAATTCCATGGAAACCCTTTGGAGATTTGGAAAAATGGCTCGGGGAAGGAATACCGGACA
>Ga0190305_1000002_pt1 | contig 111667 bp, 103 predicted proteins | sample 48700723_MG_FD_161678 | JGI IMG/M metagenome (GOLD analysis project Ga0190305, IMG submission 161678) | Hydrothermal vent sediment bacterial communities from Southern Trench, Guaymas Basin, Mexico - 4870-07-2-3_MG | ecosystem: Environmental > Aquatic > Marine > Hydrothermal vents > Sediment ... | reverse complement strand
CATTATTTAGACAAGAATATTCTTTTAAATGATAATTCATAAGACAATGATCTGAATATGTTCTTCCATCAACTATAACAGAACCAGAAACATTTATATCACCTGAGTCTGTATCTTGACAAATAATGTTTCCTATACAAGCTCCATCAATACATCCATTAGAACAATTATGTTTATCTGCACCATAAAAAAGTCCCTCACAAATACCCTCAATTAAGATTGAACCATTACAATAATCTTGATTAATACCCTCCCTGTCTGTTACAATCCCTTTAACAAAATAATTCAATCCCCCATCACTATCAGAACAAACAGGTAAAGGAACTGAATCCAAAATACATTCTCCATCTAAACAAGAATATCCTTCCTCACATTCTCCGCACTTCAAAATTTCTTTACATCCATCATCACATTCTCCACATTCATAACCTAAATCTTCACAAGTATTGGGAATACAAGAGCTCACACAAGCACCATCAATACATCCTTCGGGACACCTGATACCTTCTTCAACAACAACACCCCCACCACAAAAATATTCATTTATATTTTTTGCACTATCTTTTTTTATTTTAAATCCAAAAAAAGACAAATAACAATAATCTTCTTTTTTTGTTCCATCATATTCAGTTATTCCTTTGATAAATATTTCTTTTCCTCCGTCCGTATCCGTGCATTGAGGTAATTCTTTTTTACAAACACCATCAACACAACCCTCAGGACAAGGATAATTATTATGTTTTATTGCCCCCTCTTCACAGAAGTATTCTCGAATATAGTTTCCTTCCAAACTTGGCCGTCTAAAACCAAACAAATTTATTTTATAACAATAGTCTTCCTGTTTCGCATTTTCAAATTCAACCACTCCTTTAATAATAAGATTAATTCCTCCATCTGTATCAGTACATTGCGCCTCATCCCAAATTGGACTAATAGCTTTAATTTCATGACCCTCAGTTCCATCTCTGAAAATCACTTTTCTCTTCAAAACTAATTCAACCTCAACTTTATCAGAAATTATTTTCTCTAAAACCAAATTAATATCTACAATTCCATCACCATTCAAATCAATATCTTTATTCTCATAAAGTCTAAGTGAAACCTCTTCCATGATTGGTAAAATTTTAAAAATAGCTTCATTATTAGTTCTATCAATATTTTTTAAGAAGATATCATATTCAATATCACTTGAATTAAAAAATATTTTTTCCCCATATTTCAAATCTAAAGTTATTGTATCTACTTTTTCTAAATCTCCTAAATAAAAATGTTCCGCAGGAAGTCCAGTAGAACCTCCACTTGAAGTTGAAGGTTCTGGTTCTTCTTCAACAACTTCTGCATTAACAATATATGTCTGAGTTTCTGAAATCCCATACTCTCCAAGAGAACCATAACCTAACCAATAATAATCATAACTCCCAGAAGTTAAAGTTAAATTAACATGATAAACATCACCATAAACATTTATAGCAGTTTCATTCTTCCCATTAATATTCAAATAAACCGTACCATTTGTTGTTTCAACCGTTACATTAAATTCTGCCATTCCACTAGTTGTTAACTCTCCTGAATTATCTACAAAGTTTGAAAATTGGGGAACTCCTCCATAAACATCCCCTATTTGAAATAGGGTTCCAGTAGTATTTACAAAATAAATATAATCTTGAGTTAAAGAAATATACGAATTAGCTGTTCCAAAAGAATAATTTTCAATAACTTGAGTTAAATTAGAAATATTTAATTTTACTAATCCAGATGAAGAACCCATACCATAAACATACTCCTTTGATATAGAAAAAGTATTAAAATTTAAATCTATGGAAGTTTCAGATTGGGAAAAATCATCTACAGAATATTTGACAATAATTCCGCCAGTTTTTAATAAATAAAATGAATCATCGGAAACTGCAATTTTTCCGGAAGAATAAATTGCACCTGTTTCAATAGTTTGATCAAGATTTGTAGCATTTATCCTATAAAATTTACCCTCATCTTCTCCAACATAAATAGATCCATCTTTAATTGCTAAAGGGCTTCTAACATAATAGAATATGCCAGCCCCCCCCATTGAATTTATTTCTTGACCAATATTACTTGCATTTAGTTGATATATGTTTGTTCCACCACAATCCGTGTAAAAATACTCCCCATAAATAGCTGGATAAGAATATGAATAACAACTTTCTTTCGTACCAATTACTTGACTAAAATTACTAGCATTAACTTGATAATAATCGCCATTATCTAAAAAATAAAGGTAGTCTTGATAAACTAAAGGATCAACATCCATTCCTCTCGCAGTAACATTTTGCAAAATAAGGCTTACATTATTTTTATTCATTCTGAAACAAAGATTACTAGTTTGACTACAAGAAAAAATAAAATCAGAAGTAATTGCAATATTTGTATCAAAAACAATCCCCGAAGTTCTTGCTATTTCTTGAGAAACATTACTTGCATTCAATTGAACAATCGTACCTCCACTAAAAACATAATAAACATATTCTTCAGAAACAACAGGAGCAATTCCAGGAAGATAATTTCCTGGTCCGTTATATGTCCTAATAATTCCACTAGTTAAATTATCACTTGTCTGTGCATCCAAAAATCTTGTGCCTCCTAAATCTCTTCCCCAGTTTGTCCACTCAGAATTGCTAGAAGGTTCAGAAGAACCAGCAACAAGATGTCCAGTCAATTTAGGATTAAAATCTACACCAAAAATAATTGTTCCAATAATTAAAATTGCCCCTAAAACATAATAAATTCGCTTATCCATTTTCACTTCAAAAAAAATAATCAAATCAAATTTATAAAACTAACTACAAATTTTAAAAACTCATTTCGGTATCAACGCAAAAAAACTATAATTTTTACCCTTAACTTTAGACGCTAATTTTTTTACATCTATTAATTTAACTTCAGAAATTTTCTTTTCAAAATCATAAAACTTTGAAGCATTGCTCTCAATCTCTGTCAACAATAAATTAATCATTTGCGTTTGAGAATCTTCCATAGAAATTTGATGATTCCCAATCAATTGTTCTTTTACTTGATTTAATTCATTTTCATCAAGTTCCTTAGAAACTTTATGAAATTCTTCTAAAATTAATTCCTTAACTTTTTTTACTTTATCTTTAGTTGTTCCAACATAAATAATTGAATAAGAATAATTTTTAGAAATATTTGTATGACCTTTAATACCATAAGCTAAATTCCTCTCTTCTCGTATTTCATGAAATAATCTGGAAGACATTCCTCCAGCCATCAAAGTCATTAAAACTTCTGCAGCATAACTTTTCTCATTTTTTGCTAAAGGAGAATGAAATGCTAAAATTAAATTTGCTTGATTAATTCCTTCTCTTTTTTCAACTTTAGACAAATTCTTTTTGATTATTTTAAAAGAGTTATTTTTAACTTTTTTCTTTTCAAAGTTTTTTTCACAAAAATTTACAATTTTATTAAAATCACAATCTCCAACAACACATAAAATCATATTTTCAGGAACATAAACCTCCTCAAATCTCTCTAAAATTTTATTTCTATTTATAGAATTCATACTTTTATAAGTTCCAATTAAATCACTGCCAAAAGGAGTTTCATATAATAAATTTTGTATTTTATCAGAAACATAAATTTGAGGATTATCTTTTCTCATTTTAATTTCTTCAAAAATAACTTTTCTTTCCTTTTCTAATTCTTTCTCGAGAAATAAAGAATTTTTCATAATATCTGTAAGAACATCTAAACCAACTTTTGCATGTTTACTTGGAAGTTTACAATAAAAAGCAGTTAAATCTTCACTAGTAAATCCATTAATTTCACCACCTTTTCTTTCAATTTCCTCAGCAATTTGTCTAGAAGATCTATTCTTAGTACCCTTATACAACATATGTTCAATAAAATGACTAATCCCTTTTTCATCTATAGATTCATTAATTCCTCCAGACCGAACAGCAAAGGCCATGCTAACAACAGGGATATCCCTCTTTTCAAAAACAACAGTCAAACCATTTTTCAAAACTTTCCTCTTAAAATTCTTTTTCATAATATCCTTAAATAAAATAGAATTATAAAGATGATGGTTAAAATTTAAAAAGAAATTTAATAAAAAAATAATTTACTAAATAGATTTAAAATAAATAAAATAAAATCCATAATATTGTGTGATAAATTTTAAATTTATAATTAATTTAAAAAATTTTATAATCTTCCAACATTTCCACAAACTAAACTCAATTTCTATCTTTGCCATTGGAGAGATAATTACTTGAAATATGTGAAAGGAAGTTAAGCGATTTATTTCTAATGATAATCTTTAAAAATTAAATAGGAAGATTCAAAAAATATTAATTATTTTGAAATTTCCTCATTAATAACTTTTTTTTAAATTTCCGAATCACATCCGTGAAATTTATTCCAATTAATTTTCTTTTTTCCTAAAATAATAACCATCTAGCCATAAAAAATAATCCAACTCCAACCAAAATCAAAATACTCCATCTCAAAAAGATATCCAACCTATTTCTTTTTCTACCTTCTTGAATATCCTCAACTTCTCTCCTTTTTTCCCCCCTTTCAAACTCTACTTGTTTTTTCAAAAGTTGTTTTTGTTTGGGAGAAGCACTAAAAGTTTTTTCCAACAAACCTTCACTCTCCTCTTTTTCCCCCTCTTCAGAAAATTCATCCTCTACCATAAAAGTAAAAACAAACTATTATTAATAAAACTAACTAAATAAGACCAGTCTTAAATCCAAACAATTGCTCTTTTTCCCCCCTGTACTAATTAAGATTTTGATTTATTTTTGTGTTTAGACGAAGTTATAAAAGTTTTGTAGTGTGCGCCTGCACATAAGAAATTTTTTAACAAATATAAACCAAAAAGAAACTAAATCCTTTAAATCCAAACACTCTCCAACTCCATTCGACAAACCTATCCCAAAAAGTTAATTTTTCTTTAACTCCAAAAATAATAATTTCTCTAAAAAATTCTTCACTTTCAAATTTATATTTCATATCACCATCAACTTCAATGAAATTTCCTGTCAAAGAAATCCAATTGCCCCGGTTATTCTTTCCATAAAATTCAACTCCTCTATATCCTTTTATTTCCAAATCTTTTGGATTAAAATCATATTCAAAAGCAAACTTACCAAAATTATTTCCCAAATTTGTTTCAACCAAATAACCATCAAAAAATTTCAAACTTCGATTATAAATCTTAGAAGAAAAATTCAAATCAAATAATTCAGCTGCACCTTTTTCTGTAAAATTCTTCGAATAAATAGCGAGAGTCATATTCTTATAGCTATCAATTAAAGGCAAACTATTTGTAACCCTTGAAAAATTTTGAGGATAATATTCATAAATCACATCCGCCTCTCTTTTTTTCTTTCTTCCTCTACTGGGAACACGAGCATAAACATTTACAAAACTTTCTCCCAAGATGTTCCCTCCAATTTCACTCATAAAAGAAAAAACTCCTTTAACAGAAGATAAAATAGAATAACTAAAATCAAAACTATTTCCATTAACTTCCCAAACAATAACATTATAACTAGAACTAGAAATTTCAACATAACCATTATTCGAAATCTCACTAATTTCAAATTCAACAGGAACATATTCTCTAAATTCTAAACCAGAAACATTTTCAGAAATATTCCCCTTCAAAGAAATCTTTGTTTTCTTATTTTTCTTAATCTTATTTTTTAAACTACTTTCAAAATTTACTTCTTCAACTACATAAACAGAAATATCTTTAGAAAAATTACAATCAAAATAAAAATCATTCTCTTTTAAATCAAATTCTTCTCCCTCCTTCAAATTAAATTTATCTTCAAATGACTTCCTCAAAACACTGCCATCACTAAGTCCAATCTCACAACTCCTAACCTTCTTCTTAGGCTTAATATAATAACTAAAATTAAATGGGCTCCGATAAGAATTCTTCCACTCAATTGCATAATATCCATCTTCGTCATAAACAACTCCACCACCAGAAATATTAAAAACTTCAAATTCATCAGGAATAAAATCTGTGATGGAAAAAATTCCCCTACTTTTAGTTCCATCAAAATTGATCAAAAATTCACCCTCATTTATAGAACTAATTCTTTTTTCAAATATGACCCACTTACCACTTTCTTCTGAAAAATTTATTTCACGACTACCACCTTTAAATCTACTATTAGTATGACAATCAACAACAAATAAAAAACCATTTAAACCAAAATTCGATTCAAAAGAATTAACATAATTAGAACAATTCTCACATAAATTTCTAAAAGAATTTTTTTCCCTAATAGAAAAATCACAACCATCATAAATATTAAATACAACATCAAAAATCTTTTTTTCAGAAATTACTAATTTTCCAGGAGGCTGTTCTAATTGAATAACTTCTCTAAATTCCATCTTAGGAAAAATATCATCACCAGGATACTCAGCATTATTATCCAAACTCAAATTCATTTCAACAGGTCCTGCCATAAAACCATTTTCAAAATCTAAAATCTCTGCACGAAGAATAGAATTTTTTCCAAAAATTTCAGAATTTTCAAAAGAATATCTATTTTTATTAGGACTAACTGAAACTTTAAAATAATCATTGACATTATGGATATCATAAACAAAAACATTCTGCCAAAAAGGAGCGACACGCCCTTCACTAAAAACTTCTCCACCAATAATTTGAGCACTAACACCACTAATCAAAAACAATACAATTCCAATTAATAAAAACAATTTCATATTTTTTATTTTTGCTTCTTTTTTCATTTTTATACTTGTGTCCATTCAGAATCTTGTGTAACACTAATTTCATATCCTTTTTCCATTCCAATATCAAAATTTGTTCCTATTTCAATACATTCTCCCCAAGGAAAACAAACATAAATTTTCCCTTCACTTTTTTGTAATTCTGCATTCCAATTGGTAACAGTATCTTCTCCCAATAAACTGCTTCTTAAAGTATCAGCATCTTTCAAATTAGTAAAAGCAGTCATACTAATCCAATTTTTATTAAATCTTGTTCCAGTTTCATCATAAACTAAATCAATTTGTACAGGATTATAAACAATTCCAACTCCAGACCAATTAACAGAAGAACTTCCACTCACATTCAAACTAACCTCATATCCTTCACCAGCAACCAAATTAAAATTACAAGCAGTGTCTGTACACGCAAAACTCTCGGGACAACTAAATTCATTACAAGTAACTCTTTTTTGAGTCGTAGTATTAAGTCTACTAACAGAAGTTATACCATTAATTTCATTCAAACTATCATTTGCATTTTTCAAATAGCTAAAATTCGTCGGAAACCCGATCCAATTTCTGTTTGCAATACTCCCATAAGGATTAATAATATTATGTTTCAATTCATAAACATGAACACCAAAAATATAATCACTCATATTTGAACTTGAAGGATTCCACGCTTCAATTTTATAAAATCTTCTTTTATTCCCTGCAAAAGTATCATCTGTATAATTAGTATCAGTAGTTTCATTTAATAAAACAAAATCACTTACATTATCTCCAACATAAATTCTATACTTAACAACATCACTAGAATCATTCCAATCTAAAAAAATATCTCCTGTTCCATCATTAGCTGTTTGAGTTATATTTACAAATTCAGGTTCGGTAGGAGGCAAATAAGAACTAAAAGTCCAATTTTTACTTTTTCCAAAATTCCCATAAATATCATAACATTCAACAGACCAATTATAAAATCCACTCGTTCCAACATCAACCGAATTAAAACTATTTTCAATTTCAGAATCAACTAAATAAATTGTCTGATTCAAATGCCAGCCTCCATTCCATGAACCATGTAAACTACAATTACTCATATTACTTTCATCATCAATTACAAAATCAAAACCTCCAACAAGATGAGAAGTATAATTATAAACCTTAATCGGCGACGTCAAATTCACAATTGGATTATTCAAATCTTTAATCTCAACAGCAAACCAACTAGTAACACCAGAATCACTACCAACCCCTTTTTGTAAATTAATCGTGTTATTATCTTCAATTAACTGAGTAACAAATCCAGAAGCAAAACTAGTAGAAATCCCATCATTCTCCTGAGAGTGAACATCAAATACACGATTAATATTAATTAAATCAGAATTTAAATTAATTTCTTGAACATTACTATTTTCTAAATGTGTATAATCTCCTCCCTGTGCATTAAATAAATCAGACTCAACAACAAAATAACTAATACTTACATTTCCCCCACTTCCAACTCTTGAAAACTCAATCTCACTATTACTAGTAAAATTACCCTTAATCATTAAATCTTCAACACTGTTATCCCAAAACAAACTATTTGAAAAAATCAAAACACTCTTATTCAAATCGACCTGGTTAATTCCAGTATTATTGCTCAAAATTCCATCTGAAATATTCAAAACTCCAGATTGAACAGTAGTTCCATTCCAATCAACAACTTGCCAAGATAAAACTCCATTTGCACTTCCGCCTTCCCTTTCAAATACAACATTAGAATCATCAATAAATCTCCCAGAAAAAAATCCTTCAACATTTTCTCCCGCTACACCAGAATTTAATTTGGTATTCACAATAATAAAACTGCTACTCAAATTAACTTGTCCTATCCTTAAAGATAAACTAGATTCAGTATCAAATGAAATTTCCCCCCGCTGAACCTTAATCTCTGGTCCACTCACAATAGACCAATCCACAATTGCTCCAGCCCCCATATCATAATTAGAAAACTTAACTTGGTCACTACGGGGAAAACTACTAACAACCTGCAAAGTATCTGGACCATCATCAGAACCCCTAGAGGTATGCAAAATAAATGATTTACTCATATCTGTTATTTCAATTGTCTCAGTATTTGATCCATCAACAAAAAGACTTGAACCCCGTAAAACTCTATAAGTTGGAGTCTCAATCAAACTAGAATTTACAGAAAAACTAACACTGCTACCATTCAAATATCCCATAGTATCATTCACATACAATTCAATAGTGTGGCTCGTTTCATCAACAAAATTCATAGAAATCCCTTGACAATTAGATAAACTAGTATTTTTACCCCTATCCAAACTATACCAACAATTATCCAAATGAACATCATTAACATCATAATCTAATCTAATTCCATTAGTATAAGGATAAGTTATATTTTCCGGACTTGTCAAAACTAAACTCGGAGTAGTAATATCAATTAAAGTCATATTCCTTCTTGAAGTTTTTCCTCCATTACCAGACCAATCATAAACAACCACCTCATAATAATAAGTGTTATTTTCTCCCGAAGCTGTAAAATTAATATCATTAACAACAAAATTAAAACTTGTTTCATTAATCAATTGACTTTCATCATCATACAATCTATAACTCATATTCTTAAAATTATTTTCAACCACATTAACATCAATATAAATCCAATCTCTTTCAAATTGTGCCCCCTCTTCTTCAGTCAAACTAGCAAAATCAACTAGAGGTTTAAGTATGTCCAAATTTATTTTTCTCGTAGATAAATCGTTTTTCAAACCAGCTTTATCCCAAACAGTAACATTATAAAAATATTCCCCCTCATCTAAAAGAGTCCAATTAATCTTTCTTGTAGAATTACTAAAAAATGTAGAATCAACTAATCCAAGATCATTATACAATCTAAAAGTTATATTCGCAAAATTAGTTTCAACAACGGATGTATTCACAAAAATCCAATCCTGGCTTTTATTCGCTGAATCAATTTCAGTTTCAGTAGAATAAGAAGCTACAGGTAAAATATTATCCAAAGTGATAACCCTAGTTTCACTTGAATTGACATTGCCAGCTTCATCCCAAACAGTAACATTATAAAAATATTCGCCATCTCCTAAATTAGTCCAATTAATATCTCTCTTACTATTTAAAAAAGTATTCGGACTAGGAGCAACAATTCCTTCGGCAGCATATAAAATAAAAGTTATATTTTCAAAATTTGTTTCAATTACACTTGTATTCAAATAAATATAATCTTGCACAACATAAGAATCATTATCTAAAGTATCTAAAATAAAATCAACCAAAGGTAAAGTAGTATCAACAATTATTGTGTGATTAGTAGTATTATATAAATTCCCCACAGTATCTTCTACCTGATAAAACCAATCATAAATTCCATCTTGTAAAAATTTATACATAATCCCAACAGTAACACCTAAAACTCCTCCAAGATTAACAACCTGACTATAAACAAAACCACTTTGATTAAAAATAAATAAAACAACTTCTTTCAAACCATTATCGTCAGAAAAACTCCCAGTCAAATTTTGAGTTGCATTATTTACAATACTATTATCACTAGGAGTTCCCAAACTTCCAAGCGGCTCAGTAGTATCAATCATAATCTGCCTTGTTCCAGAAGATCCACTCCGACCCGCAGAATCAAATACAGTAAGATTATAATAATAATTTCCATCATTTAAATTTGTAAAAGTATAATCTCTTGTGGAATCATTAAACCATTCTGAATCAACTAAACTTGAATCATTGTACAGATAAAATGTAATATTCTCAAAATTGTTTTCAACAATAGAAGAATTCACATAAACATAATTCTGGCTAACATTAGAATCATCTAATAAAGTTCCTTCCCCAAAATCAACAACTGGATTAGTCACATCAAAAGTAATACTATAATTAGAAACAGCCCAAGTATAATATCCACGACTATCATTACATTCAATATTCCACTTATGAGTTCCTTCTTCTGATAAGTTTAAAGTAAAATTCCCCTTTGTTCTAGCTTCAATCACGGTAAAATTAATATCATCATTATCATAATAAGTTCCCGTATTTGCACAAGCATCTGTTTCTGTTGCAGAGTTATAAGTTAAACCACATCTAACCCAATGAGTTCCTGGATTATCATCTGCAACAAATACCACCGATTTATTTATTGTAGTTGTTCCATAAGTTGTATCTAAATCTTGCATCAAATTTCTCCAACCTGTTCCATTATAATACCATATATATAAATCATCAGCATTCCATACACTAAATTGACAAATTGCATTTACGGTATCTCCTGCTTTAATATCAGTTACATTAATCCAAATTTCATCAACAGCTTCATCACTATTCGTCCCTGTTTCACAATCATTAAAAGTATTATCTTGATCAGGTTGAATACTGCAATCAAACCCCCATATTTCTGAACAAGTTTTATTTAATTTATTTAATTTATTCCAATCAAAATCAGTTTGATTCAAATGCCAGCCCCCATTCCAGGAACCATACAAACTACAACTCTGAGTTAAATCAGGGTCTTCCGCAGAATAATTGAAAAATACTTCTGTTGCTTGAGAATAAAATGAATTATCTTCGGGATCAATCAATTGAATAGCAGGTCCCGTCGTTGAAACCAAAAAAGTCACATTTTTATAATTAATATTTCCAAAAGTATCATTGGCATAAAAATGCAAAGTATGCTGACCATTACTTGTATTAAAAGTGGAACTTCCTCCACAATCAACAATCACATTAGAACCAACATCAAGATTATACCAACAAATATCATTTCCAACAATTGCATCATTAACATTATAATTTAAAGGTAAACTAATATTATAACCATAAGCTTTAGCTTTCGGATTAATAATTTGTATCGAAGGTCCCAAATAATCTATACCAATCTTTCTGACCTCAGTTTCATTACTATTTCCCGCCTCATCATAAATACTTACATTATACCAATAATTTTTAGAATTCAAACCACTCCAATTAATTGAACTAACCAAATTAACATAAGTAGTAGAATTAACAACTCCATTAACATCTCTTAATTCAAAAGTTATATTTTTAAAATTCTCTTCAATAAAACTCACATTTATAAAAATCCAATCCGCTGTCTTATTAAAATTATTAGCTTCAGTTCCAGTAGAAAAGCTAATCAAAGGATTGACATTGTCAAGAATTATACCTCGAGTAACCGCGCCATCATAATTTCCTGCTTTATCATAAGTAGTTGCATCATACCAATAATTTCCATCAGGTAAATTAGTCCAATTATAATCTCGAGTAGTGTCCACAAAATTCTGAGTAGAAACCAAACCACTAGAATTATACAAACTCAAACTGACATTCTTAAAATTATCTTCAATTATATTAACTTTAAAATAAATCCAATCTCTCGAAAAAACAGAACCATCATTTTCCGTACCAAAACCATAACTAATAACAGGATTGACATTATCCAATTCAATACTACGAGTTCCAGTAGAATCAAAATGTCCAACCCTATCATAAATAGTTACATTATAATAATAAATTCCATCATCCAATAAATTCCAAGATACAGTTCTCCTCCCATCTGTAAAAGTATTACTTCTAACATTCACTCCAAATTCATCATATAAATTAAAAGTTACATTTTCCTCATTAGCCTCAGTAACAACAACATCTACAAAAACAATATCACCTGAAATAAAATCACCATTTGGATTAGTTCCACTTCCAAAATCAATAACCGGATTTAAATTATCCAAAACAATATTCCTAGTTTCAGTTGAATTATGATTATTAGCAAGGTCATAAACAGTTACATTATACTCATAAAATCCATCAGGCAAATTAGTCCAGTTAATATTCCTTTTATTATTTGAAAAAGTATTTGGACTAGGTAAAACAACCCCATCCCCATTATACAACCAAAAAGTTAAATTTGCAAAATACAAATCACTAATTGTAACATTAACATAAACATTCTCTCTTTCAAAAACTAATCCAGAATCTTCTACACCTGAAGCATAATTAATAAGGGGTTTTGTTGTATCTATTGTCAAAGTATTATTTGGAGTATCATAAACATTGCCAACAACATCTTCAACACGATAAAACCAAGAATAAATGCCCTCTTTAACAAAATTATAAATTATTCCAACTGTGGCATAAGTGACACCAGCTAAAGCTACAAAAGAAGTAAAAACCAAACTACCTGTTTCATTAAATACATAGAGCGTAGCATTCAAAAGACCAGTCACATCTGAAAAACTTCCAGTTAAATTTTGAACTAAATTATTCAAATAACTTTCAGAAGTCGGATTATTCAAAGTCCCATTTGGAAGAGATAAATCTAAATTAATATTTCTAGTTTCACTTGTTCCACTCCTATCGGCTTTATCATAAACTGTTACATTATAATAATAAACTCCACTAGAAAGCCCAGTAAAATTATGCTCTCGTGTATCATCCTCATAAGTTGAACTTTGAACTTTATATCCCATGTTGTTATACAATTCAAAACTAATATTCTTAAAATTATTTTCAATAACATTTACATCCATAAAAATCCAATCACGACCAACATTTTCATCACCATCTTCAGTTTGACTTCCAAAAAGAACAACAGGATTAGTTACATCCATGATAAAAGTATAATTCTCTAAAGCATAAGAATCATAACCAATAGTATCATTACATTTAACATTCCACTCATATTCTCCTTCTTGAGAAATTAAAATACTAAATCCCACAAAATCTTCTTCATCCGTATAATTCACAACATTATTCTCATCAAATATCATTGAATAAGATTGATTTGCCATATTTTCATCCATATAAAAATCTCCAACCTTAATATCATAAATAGTTCCTAAAAAATAATGACCAGAACTTGAAGTCACATCATGAAAATCCTTACTAGTTGGTCCCGTATAACCAATTCCTCCATCACCTGAATGCGCTCTAATTTCTGTTGGACTAACTTTTGTATCAATTAATTCACCATTCAAATATAAAGTATAATTTCCAGGATTATTATAACTTGAAACAGCATGATAAATTCTGTTTCCAATAATGGGCACGACTAAATGATCTCCACTAAATCCTGAATTCTCACTCCACCATCTAGCATACAGATAACCATTCAAAATATACATCATATAACCATTAGTTCCACCACCTTCTGCTAATAAAACCTGTCGACTTGAAACATCATTTGAAGTTTTAAATATGATTTCCTGAGTCCTAGTAAACCATTGCGCTTCCCAATATCCCACATTTGCCATACTCCAAGCATTACCATTTGAAAAAGAGATACCATATCCAAAAGAATCATCAGAAACTGGACTACCTATAACAGAAGCAATATCATTATTGTTGAAAGTAAGATCAGCACCAGAAGATTGCATATCATAAACAACTTTATAATTATTATTCCAAACCCCACTAACATTTTCCTCTTCCTCAGCATTATCATTTCCATAATACATACAAATAGTTTCATTTCCAACGGAAATTTGAGGAATCCTTATCCAAACATCAGCAGAATTTGAATCATAATATTCAACATTATAATTTAACAAAGAAGATTGTTCCTCGCTACAACTACCATTAAAAAATCTCAAATCATAATAATCTCCTGAATCAGTATATTCAGAGGTCACATTCAAATAAAGCGGATAATCAACTAATGTAGAACTCCCCACATTTGAAATGGCAATATCTTTTCTGTGTTTGAATCCAACATCATTCCAAGATCCAGAATAAGTTTCTTTTAACCCCCAAGAGCCAGACCAATCACCATACAAAGAACAAGTCCCAACAACATCCGGATCATTTGCAGCAAAACTAAAATTAACATTTGTTGAAGCTGCATAAAACGAATTATTTTCTGGCACAACAAGTTCTATTGCAGGACCAGTTATTGAAATAAAGAATGAAACAGAATCATAACCTAAATTCCCAAAGGTATCATTTGCATAAAAATTAATTGTATGTGGAGCAACGCTTGTGTTGAAAGTTGTTGCACTATTACAAACAATAGAATTATTTATGCCTCCATCAATATTCCACCAACACGAATCCAAGTTTGAAACCCTATCACTAACTGTATGTTCCAAAGGTAGACTTTCATTATAACCATACGTTTTTGATTTAGGTTTCACAATACTTACAACAGGTCCAGCGCTATCCAATCCAATATGCCTAGTTTCAGTAAAATTAACATTGCCAGCCCAATCATAAACCGTAACATTATACTCATAATTATCATCACTTAATCCGGTAAAATTATACTCTCTAGTTGAATCTGTAAAACTCTGTTCCTCATTCAATCCATTAGAATCATACAAGATGAATTTAATTTCCTTAAAATTATTTTCAACCAAACTCATATTCAAATAAACCCAATTCCTATTTCTAATAACCAAATCATCTTCAGTAGAAACAATAAAACTTATATTAGGATTTAGTGTATCTAACATCATCTGCCGCGTTTCACTTGAAGCATTATTTCCTGCTTTATCATAAACAGTAAAATTATAATAATAAGTTCCATCAATTAAACTTGTAAAATTATATTCTTTTGTTCCATCACTAAACGTCACATTACTTTCTACTCCATCTCGATCATACAACCAAAAAGTAATATTATCAAAATTCTCTTCCATAATACTTGCATTTAAAAAAATCCAATTTTGACTTTTATTTGCATAATTAATTTCAGTTCCAGTTGTATAATCAATAATTGGTAAAGTATTATCTATTGTAATTTTCCTAGTTTCAGTCGTGCCATTTAATTCAACTTCATCAAAAACAGTTACATTATAATAATAAATTCCTTCAGAAAGATAAGTCCAAGAATGAGTTCGACGTCCATCTAAATAAGTATTTTCAAAAAATGATTCTCCATATCTACTAAAAGTAATATTTTTTTCATTTGCTTCAGTAACTGAAACCTCCACTGAAATACTATCTCCTTTAACATAAGAATCGTCAAGTTTTGTTACACCGGAAAAAACCACAACAGGATTAGTAGTATCTAAAATAATTTCACGAGTTTCCGAAAAACCATTATTGCCAGCTAAATCAAAAGAACTCACATTATAATTATAAATTCCATCAGGAAGCACTGTCCAATTAACACTCCTAGTTAAATCTGAAAAAGTATTCGGACTTGGAGCAACAATTCTCCCTTCGCCATACAACCAAAAAGTCATATTTTTGTAATTTTTTTCATAAATGCTAGTATTAACAAAAATCCAATCCTGAAGAACCACTTCGCCGTCCCCTTCCGTAGAAGCAATAAAAGTAATTGCTGGAGCCGTTGAATCAATCTCAATACTATGCGAAGTTGTATTATATTCATTATCAACAGAATCTCGGATTCTATAAAACCAATCAAAAACATCATCATACAAGAAATTATAAATAATTCCAATAGTCGCAGTAGTTAATCCAACTAAAGCAATTAAAGAAGAATAAATCATGTGTCCCGTAGAATTAAAAATAAATAAAGTTGCATCTTTTAACTCAACAATATCTGAAACTGTTGCAGTTAAATTTTGACTTGTTTCTTTAGTAAAATAATTATCCTCAGGTGTATTTGAAGAACCACTTGGATTAATAGTATCCAATTCTATATCCCTTGTTCCAGAAACTCCCTTCCTTCCAGCCTTATCATAAACAGTGACATTATAATCATAAATTCCATCGTCTAAACTAACAAAAGTATGATTTTTTGTTCCATCACCATATGTTTGACTATTTAAAACAAAACCAGATTTATTATACAAATCAAAAGTAATATTTTCAAAATTTATTTCTGTTATACTTGCATTGATATAAATATAATTTTGACTAACTCGGGAATTATCTGTTAAAGTTCCTTCCCCAAAATCAACAAGAGGATTAGTTAAATCAATAGCAACAGAATAATTGCTTAATGCTGTTCCATTATAATTCAAAGAATCATTACATTCAATATTCCAGTTATAATTTCCTTCACTTGAAAGATTAACAGTAAAATTCCCTTCTTCTTTTGCAGCAACCACTGTAAAATTCACATCATCATTATCGAAATAGTTTCCAGCATTTACACAAAAATCACTAACATCATCTGGATCATAACCAATTCCACACCTTACCCATTGTTCTCCAATTACTTTATCCACCATAAAACTTTGAGTCAAATTATAATTTGTTCCACTTGGTGCTGTTCCAGAATAAATTGTTTTCCATCCCGTTCCATTATAATACCACATATAAACTTCGTTTGAAGTTCCATAAGGATCAATGTAACAAGTTACATTCAAAGTCTTCCCAGAAATTATTTCAGTATCACTAACCCACATCTCTTCAATTGATTCATCAGCAATCGTTCCCTGAGTAGTACAACTATTCCAAGTATTATCTCCCTCTGCAGAAGCAGGACTTGCTCCACAATCTGAATCAGGCCAAGTATCACTACAAGTTCTATCAGCGTCATTTCCAATTAATCCAAAACTAAAATCAGTTTGATTAATCATCCAAGTTCCATTAAAATCTCCCCACAAAGAACATGCCTCAACCCCATCAGGATCTATTGCCGAATAATTAAAAAATATTTCCTTACTCTTATTATAAACAGTGTCATTTTCCGGTTCATTCAAAGTTATAGCTGGACCAGTAGTCGAAACTAAAAAATTAACTTGGCTCATTGCCAAATTTCCAAAAGTATCATTTGAATAAAATTTAATTATACGTTGCCCATCAGTTGTATTAAAAGTTGTGCTATCTCCACAGACAATCGTACTATTCACCCCATCATCAATATTCCACCAACATTTATCCGTCCCTGCAATTGCATCACTAGCACTCACATTTAACAACAAATTAGTTCCAGTTCCATAAGCTTTAGATTGCGGGCTAATAATTGAAATTAAAGGGCCACTCACATCTACCCCAATAGTTCTTGTTGTACTATTCCCTAAATTTCCTACTTTATCATAAACTGAAATATTATAATCATAAAAACCAGTTCCCAAATCTGTAAAATTAATATCAAAATTTGAAACATAAGTACTTTCATTTACAATTCCTTGAGAATTATATAATCTAAAAGTAATATTCTCAAAATTATTTTCAGTAATTGAAGAATTTACATAAATCCAATTTCGACTAACATTATTGTTATCTGATTCCGTTCCAGTTCCAAAACTCACAAAAGGATTTACATTATCTAAAGTGAGTTTTTGAGTATCAGAAACTCCACAATTATTTGCTTGATCACAAATAGTTACATTATACCAATATTCCTCGTCGTTCAAAAAAGTAAAATTATAATGATCCATACCATCAGAAAACTCTTGACTATTAACTAATCCAGTAACATTATACAAATCAAAACTTATATTTTTATAATAATCTTCAACATAACTAATGTTTACAAAAATCCAATTACGAGCAAAATAACTATCATCTCCTTCAACTCCCGTTTCATAATTAACAACAGGGGCTATATTGTCCAAAGTTATATTTCTAGTTTCAGTAGAATTCAAATGTCCAAAATCATCATAAATCGTCACATTATAATAATATAAACCATCACTAAGTAAATTCCAAGAAATACTTCTTCTAGAATCAGTATAAGGGGTAGGTGTTCTAGCCAAAGAACCAAATTCATCATATAAATAAAAAGTAATATTGGCTTCATTATCTTCAATAACAGAAACCCCTACATCAATAGTATCTCCCGAGATAATTGATCCATCACTAAAAGTCACACCACTAAAATTAATCAAAGGGTTTTCTGAATCGATATATATTTTCCTAGTTTCAGAAACCCCTTTATTTCCAGCCAAATCATAAACAGTTACATTATAATAATAATTTTCCGTGGACAAATTAACAAACCTGATTGAATCAATTAAATTTACATAAGTTGTGCTATTAACAAAACCACTAGAATCATATAAATCATAAGTTATATTTTCAAAATTATTCTCAGCCACACTAACATTAATATCAAAATAATTATTTCCAATATAACTATCATTTGCAGGGGTATCTGGACTTACAAAATCAATAACTGGATTTGTTAAATCACAAATCAAATTAATGCCATTTACATCTGTAAAATTACTGCCGAGGGGATAACCCTTATCTTCTGCATAAACATAAGAAAAATTTATATTCTCTTCACTAACACATTGATAATCATAATGCCATTCATTTCCTACACCTTGAATAAAACTAATATTTACTCCATCAATTGTTCCATTAACCAAATTTATAGAATCACTTGCATCAGTAATATCGAGGCTGAATCTAACAAATTCATTTTGTTTCGCATAACTTTCATTTAAAGCATAATTTGAAAATTGAGGAAGATCTAAATTTTCATAATAAGGAAGTTCTAAAACTTGCCAAGAATATTCCCTATTCTGACCCCCATAAGTTCTCTCCACATAAAAACCAGAAGAATCAAATTCCCACCATTGTGTATGACGGGGTTTTGCAGTTCCATCACCGTTACAAGTTCCAGATAACCAAAATAAACTATTATTCGCATCATAACTTCCACTAAAACTAATATCATCACGATAATCTGTAGTTGCCCAACCAGTTTGTATATCTTCTTCTCTTTGGGTAATTCCAATAAAATCAACAACAAACCATTTCACTGCCGCAGTATAAATTCCATCATAATCATAAAAACAAACCGTAGAATCATCTTGGATATAACCCGCTCTTGTCGATGTATCAAGCCCACCATCATTATCATTTATTGCATGAGATTGATGAAACAAAATTGATGAACTCTTATTAATTGTTGTTCCAATATTAAAACAATCAGGAGAAGTGTCAGGACCAGTAATTTCCCCAGTATAACCTTTAACAAAATTATTAATTTTTTCCAAATTCCATTCAACAACAACCCATCTAAAAGTAATTTCAGTAGAAATAGCAGAATCCTCTCGAGTAAATTGAATCGTATCATTATCAATTAAATTGGAATAAAACTGAATCACATCTCCTCGATTTGCATTATAAGTTGTATTAATATAAAACCAAGACATTGAATTCTCAGCATTAACAGAACCAGACAAACTATCATTAATTGTTAAAGAAGTTCCAGAATAATCAACTCCCCCTCTTTGAACAACAAATTCTCCACCCATTGCCTCAAGCACTTGCCAAGTTACTACAACTGGCCCATCATCACTAACAGACCTTTGAGCACGAATATGCGTTGAATTATATAAATAAAGTGAAACAAAAGAATCATCTGAATAAGTTGCAGGATCACCATTACTTCCTGCAGTTGTATTCTCTTGATTCATTTGATTAGGAGCAATAACAAAAGCAGCAGAAACATTAACTGAAAAATCCAAAGGAATAAATTCATTTACACCAACCAAATTATAAACCCCACTTTGAGTTTTATAACCAACCTTCCCCGCAAAATTATGGGCATAATCAACTTCTTCTCCAAACCTAAATTCTAAATCATGTTTTCCTGTTGTCAAAACTTTTGAAATTTCCAAAGAAATATTTTCACAAAAATAATCCTTAACAAAAATTCCATTTTCAATAAATTCATACTTAATCTTTTCACCATCACAATCTAATTCTAAAAATTTTAAATCTTCTCCAAATTCTGTTCCATCAATTCCTTGAATTGTTAAATTAGCTATACCATTAGTTTCAAATCCAACTTCCCAAGTTCCTCCAACAATTGGATAAGATTGAACAGTCAAAACATCAATAAAAATTTCAAAAGTTTGATTAGATAAATGAGGAACAATCCACTCAACAGAATCAATAAAACCATCAAAATTTTCATCCGCAACTTTAAAATCTAAATATTTATTTTCTTCTTTCCAATAAACATTTAATTTTTTACTTTCATTAACACTCAAATTAAAATCAATACTAACATTAGCAGTTACATTCTTATAATGTTTTTCAGCCCAAACCTTAACTTCTTTTCCCTTTCCAATCTCTCTCTCCTCAATCATTGGAGCAGAAGTTTCATAAATGACCTCAACATAATCCTTTACTTCCGGTTCAAGGCTCATCAAACTAAATAATCTTTTATTTTTAATTACCTTTTCTGCATCAGCAGGGAGCTCAATATTTAACGAATTGGGTGCGCCATAAACTCGCTTTACCCATCTAACTTTTTCTCCAACTTTTGCCGGCATTTGAATTAGTTCAATTTCAAAATCTCTCTCTGTCAAATTTAATTCTTCAGAAACATTCCCTTCAATTAAATCTTCAATTTGACTTCCATTAATCAAAGTATAATTTATGCTCTCATTAACCTCTTCTTGAATTTTTTCTCTTTCAAATACCCCAGTTAAATTTAATTCTACAGAAATATTTTCCTCTTTCGAAATATTCTCAAAAGTTTCATTTACAATAACATTTTCAGAAACATTTTCTTCAACTTTTTCCCCCACACTTATATTTTCGTTAATAACTTTTTTAGATATATTTTCCACAATTCTTTCTTCTAAAGTAACATTCTCACTAATCCCTTCTTCTGTTTTATTTCCACCAATTTCTTCCTTTACAATTGGTTCAGAATTATTAACTTCCCCAATCAATTCTTCTCCCCCAGAAACATTATTAACTTCATCTCCAATTAAATCTACAATTTTATTAGGTAAATCAACTACAGAATCATTATCTAAAATATCACTTCCAGCAACAAATGCAAAATTAGAAATAAACAAAGTATAAATCAAAAAACATGCAACCAATGAATTTGCAATAGTTTTATTCATCCAAACCACCTCCGAAAGTTGACACTAAATAAAAGGTCATAATCTCCTTTATCCCCCCACTTTTTTTCATGCTATTCCCCCTACTATTTTATTCCAAATTTTATTTAAATAAATTTATCTCTTCAATACCCCATTATTCAATTCCGTTGAACGAATCACAGAATTATCCTTAAATCCTTCTAAATAAAGCGTTTCTTCAGATTTTGATTTGGCAAGTAAAAATAATCCATAAATTAATATTAAAACTCCACAAAAAATAGAAATAAATATCAAATTATCAGAAATTCCTAAATCAGAGAAATCTCTTGAAATAGAAATAAGATTAAATCCAAAAATTAATAATGCAATTTCTTTCATAAATTTTCCCCCCATCAAAAATAATAAAAGAGCTACAATCAAAGGAAGTAAAACCCCCCCCAAAATAACTCCCACATTACTTTCAAGGGATCTACATAAAATATCAGTATGAAAAAAATCTCCATCATAAACAATCTGTTGATACTCACAATCATAAAATTTAGACACACTATAATGTCCAAATTCATGAATTCCTACCGTTCCAATAAAAACAAAGTTGGTTAAAGTAATAATAAAAATTAAATGTCCGAGCAAAGTAAACAAATAAGATTTTTCTTTTTTAATTTTCGATGTCGTATTCAAAGGAAACTTTCTCAAATCAGACAAAAATAAATAAGCAAAAATTAAAAAGAAAATACCTGATATCAAACTAAAAAAATAAACATTGCCTTTTCCAACAAACAAAATTAAATTAAAAATTATTGAAAAGGTTGCATATAAAATTCCAAAATATCCTGCCTTCCTATAAGATTCATCTAAAAAAGTAAACTCAATAAAAATCAAAAGAGTAAATAAAGACGAAGCTACCAAAGACAAATATAAAAAATTCCCAAGAGAGAAAAACAAAGAAAAAAGAATTACTAAATAAATTCCTAAAAAATAAAATAATCGTTTATTTTTAGAAAACAAATAAATTACTCTAAATAAAATTAAACTTTGCAACATCAAACCAACTGCATATAAAAATAAAAAATCATGTTCAGAATAACTCAACACATTAAAAAACCACAAAATAGATGAAAGTGAAATCAAAAAATAGATTAAACCAATAAATGAAAAAGATTTTGCTACTTTAACTGTTGATTTATCATAATTTTTAATAAATTTTAAAAATAAAAATAAAAAAATACCCAAATACAAAATTCCATTTAATAAAAATATAATTTTCATACTGAAATCACCGCCCCAAAAATAATATTTCCTTGACAACTTCCCCCCACACCTTGGGGAACATAAATTCTCCAATAAGTAGAATTGTATGCATCATTAATTAAATCGTTTTGTCTAAAACCCAAATTAAAATCATTAGTAAATGGCAAAGAAGTTAAATTAATATAATTAGATTCAAACTCAAATAAATTTAAATCTCCCGCAAAAGAACTAAAATTATACTTTTTATATCCAACATCAATATTATCTCCTCCGCTACAAATCATTGAATAACCATCACCTATCGTTGCACCATAACCTGATAAAGACAAATCAAGGAAAATATTTCCCCGATTATGCACGACTATTTCAAATTCATCAGAAACATTTTTATTAAACATACTTCCAAAATCTAAACTATCAACAACTTCAATAGAAAGAAGTCCATTAATATAAGTCAAATCTTCCCCTGTTGCATTTGTTAAATTATCTGCAGCATTAATCACACATTTCCAATTTTCAGAATTTGCATAATACCAAACATCATAAGAACAAAAAACTTTAGACTGATTTTCGTTACCATAACTTTCATTAACAAAACAACTACTATTTGTATAATGATAATTATTATCTTCGATATCTCCAAAAAAAGAATTATCATCACTAAAAAACTCTGAAAAAATATTTGTAATATTATCTCCATCAAAATCTTCAAGAACCGTTTCACAAATAACTTCACGAGTATTATTTGTTAATAAATCAATTTCATTCAAAGTTAAATTAATTGCATCCTCAACTAAAACAGAACTAAAACTAACAGGACTATTTAATGAAATATTACCTGCTAAATCATAACCTGCCCCCGTTACATTCAAATCCAGAACATAACTAACATAATTATCTCCAAGATCATATACTTTTATCTGTAATTCATCCCCCACATTACAAGGACTATCCAAAAGCTCACAATCAATTAAATACATATTATCTTGATGAGAATTTCCATTCGGACCAATTACATCCGTTAAATTATCAGAAATTCCATTTGCCTTGTTCCAAATAACAACTTCCCGCATATTTGCTTCTGTTCCATCCAAAGCATCATTAACAATTCCCACAACATAATGTGCACTTGAAACAAAAGGTAAAATAAATCCCATGCACAAAATAAATAACAAAAATTTATTTTTCATCTTAAGTTATAATTTTCCCTTCCAACCAAAAACGCTCCAACATATTATGTCCTTCAGCGAAAACGGATAATTTAATTTCCATAAATGAGTAAAAGTAAGTCAAATTTTTTAAATGGTTTTTATTGTTCATCTCAATTTCTGACCCCTTTTTCCAAAAATGCTCCAAGATTATTTGTTTCTATCCTTAATCCCTTTTCAAAAACACTCCAACAATCAATGCCCTCCAGCGAAGCGAATAATTTAACATTCATAAATAAGCGAAGCAAATCAAATTCTTTTTTTTTCATTGATTCAAAATAAACTACGCAATCCTGGCAAACTAGGGGCTGCCTAAATAAACTATAGAAATTTTTGACAATTATTGGGTAAGAGATGTGGGCTAAATGAAAACTATAATTGTCAAAAATTTTGTCATTAAATATGGCAAACTGTGAAGTAAAATTCCAAGAGGAATCTAAAAAATTATTTTTCATTTTCAACTTCACTCCTTATTTTTTCAAAAAGAACTGAAATTTTATTTTTATGAATAATAGAAAGATTCCCATACATTTTTTTTAATTTTTCCAAAAGTTTTTTATCTTTCGTTTTTTTCAATTCTTCCAATCCTTTCTCTATTTCAACAATAGCAATATCATTATACAAAGCCTCAATTTTTTTGTAAACATTTTGTTTTTCATTAGATTTAAGATTTCGATAAATATCTTTGACTTCAAAATAAATTTTCTTAGATTTATCGATTTCTTTTTTATTTAATAAATTCATACTTCCATTTACCTTATTCAATATTCTAAAATAATCATCAGAAAAATTATTCATTCGAGAATAAATAAAATAAGCCATAACAGACATAACAAAAATTAAAATAATTATCCAAGTATATTTTCCATTACTTCCCTCAAAAATAGAAAATCCTGTAATTGAATTTCCAGAATTTAATTCTTCTTCAAAAACAAAAACAAAACCAGCTTCGATACCCTTTAAATCCTCCAAATCTGAAATACCTTCGACATAATAAAAAATATTTTTACTATCTGAACCAAAAGTGATGATATTCTCACTAATAAAATCATAATCTAAATTCTTAACAACAATGTTTCCATCTTCAACTATTTTAGAAGGAATAATTTCCATAAAATAAGAATCAGAACTTTTTTCTAACTCTGAATTTAAATTCCTATTAACAATAAAAAACTTCTTTTTCAGGCCATCCAAATAAATAACTTCAATCTCATAAAAAACACTTTCCATTCTCAAATTATTTTCTTCAATTAATTTTAAAGTTTGTTTTATGCTTTTTTCTATTTCTTTTTCAGTTAAAAAATTATTAATTGTATTTAATCCTTTAATAATAAATTCTTCATCAAAACTTTCCACTCGAGAATCTTCTCCAATTATAACTAAATTCTTAGGAACACTTTTTTCAATAATTTCCAATTTTACCCTAGAAGATTCAATCCTTTGATTCAATTCAGATTTACTTAAGTCTTGAGATTTGTATTTTTCAACACTACTTTCCAAAGAATTTAATTCATTTTTAGCAGAATTTATTTTATCCATTAATTTTAAACTTTCAAATAATTCTTTTTCCTTCTCATTAAAAGAAGAAAAACTAATCAAATTAATTTCATCTCTCAAATTGTCAATTTCTGAAATAAAATTATCAACTTTCCAAATCAATTCATAACTTAATCCTCCTTCAATCTCTTTAACATCCTCTAACAAAGATATTCCAGAAACTTCAATAGATAAATCTGCTTCATTTCCAGCTTCATCAACTGCAGCAATTTTATAATAATAGGTTTCCCCATCTTCAACATTTGTATCAGTGTAATCGTTATCATCAACAGTTTTATAATAATCAATATATCCCGGATTCTGCAAAGTAGAACGATAAATTTTGAACTCTTCAACATCTTCATCCAAATGCCATTCAATTTCTATTTTCCCTTGATAACTCACAGCTTCAATATCTGTGATTAAATTCGGTTTAATTGTATCATAAGGAAAAGCCGTACCAGTAATGATTTCTGTTCCTTCCCTTCCTTCCAAATCAACAGCCTTCATTTTAAAAGACAAAACACCTTCTTCTAAATCCTTATCCAAAAATAGATAACCTTTCCAAGTTGTTTCAGAACCAATTAAAACAACTGGATTATAACTAGTTCCATCAACAGAATAACTCAACACTGGTGATTGACTAACAATTTTTGAAGTAACCAAGGTAACTTCAATATCTCCTGCTTTCAAAGGAGAATTCTCTGATAACAAAATTTGACCTGTTACTCTTGAATTTATCCTAAAAATTAATTCTAATTCCGAAGGTTCAAGACTAACATTACTATCATTTGTACATTTAATGTAATATTTATATGTTTTATCTAATAAATCAACAAAATGTTTTTTATGTGTTTTACTCCCAGTTTCATCAAACAAATCCATTTCTAAATAATTTTTATTTTTGTCTTCATTACCCCTACAAATCATATCATGATCTGTGTTTATTTTTAATAAAACAGAATCAAAATTCAAAACACCAAAATCATGGTTATCATTTGAACCTACATTATAATTCCATTCCCTAGATTGATCTAAAGCTGAAACTAAAGAAAAACTCATCAACAAAAATAAAACCAAAATCAACTTTTTCATTTTAAATGTTTTAACCTCATAAAATATTTTTTTCTTTCTTTTCTAATTTTATAAAATAAAATTCCAATTAAAATAATAAATAAACCATAAACTAAAGGCATTACAGAAAATCCATTTGAAACAACTTCCAAAACAGCACTCGATTCAAAAGTCTTTTTTCCACTATAATAAACTCTTCCACTAATTATATATTTCCCTGCTCTTTCCGGAGTAAAATAAAAATAGAATTTCTCAATCTCATTAACAGAAACCAATGCTTTTTCACTTTCTAAAATTTGAACAATCTTTCCTTCACGAGTAACTTTTCCCTTGAATTGTGCTTCAACTTCTTTCTCACCAACATTCTTAAAATTTACTTCAATCGGAACTGTTTCTTCAATTTTTGCTTCCTTCTTTGTTAAAATAGATAACAAAAGCCCCCTAGCACTTAATGCTCCTTGCTCTAAAATATCAAAAGTTAAAAGAGAATTATAAACACAATCCGGAACAGAAACATCAGACCAATATTGACCAACATTAAAAATTCCGGATTTAACCCTAAACTCTATACTTTCTTTAGTAGTAGGTAAAATTTCATTTCCAAAAAAATCTTTTTCATGCAAAATACTTGTTTGATCAAAATCCCAAACATGAAACAAAACTTGGGGATACAAACGAATGTTTCCTTTATTCAAAATATCCATTGTCAAAACAATATCATCTCCTTTCTCCACTGAGCTAACTTTAACATTAGAAACAACACAATCAACAATCTCCACATCAGTAACTTCAACATTAATAACTAAATCCAAACTAGATTTAATTTTTCCAACAGCATGACCTTCAATATCTTCTCCAGTTGCACTTGTCATAACACGAAGAAAACCAGTATAATTTCCATTGGGTGTATCAAGGGCAGGATTTATTGAAACTTTTAAATAATAAGGATTGTCTTTTGAAACACTAAAATTCCATTCTGAAAAATTCAACCAATCAATAATTTCTCCCCTAGGAGTTAATTCTACATCAATAAAATCTTCTGAATCAGCAGAAATAACAACAATCCTTTCAGCATAACCATTCCTCATAACTTCTTCAAAATTAATTGTTGCAGGACTAATTCCAATATTAACAGAACTGACAATAGGAAACGCAAAAGCTAACGCTAATAAAAATACCCAACATTTATTTTTTAATCCCCCATTTAATTTCATTTTCTCCCCTAATAATTATTTATTAAATTTTTTCTCCCTTTTGTAATTTAATTAAAAAATTATTTGGATCATAAATTGGAATTAAAGATTCTAAAGAAAAATTAGATAGATTACTCTTAGTAACATAAGAGTAATCTATCTTTTTATCAAATTCTTTGACAACCGAGTCTATTTTTGTTTTCACCTCTTTAGACCCAGAAAGAACAAGAACTTTAGGAACAAAGCCTTGTTCAACAAATACACCTTCTATTTCACCCAAAAATTCTTCCAACACTGAGAACAATTTCTCAATTGGATAGTGAAATGTGATATCATCTAAAAGCCAAATATTCAAAATGGCTTTATGATGAAGTGTAAGAGGAATTAATTTTTTCTCAGAAATATTTTTAGTTAATAAATTTAAATAAACAAAATCATTTGTAAGACTATAAACACTACGAGGTTTTCCTTTTCCAAATTCCCCCGTCTTTATTTTAGAAACAAGTCCTATAGCCTCAAATAATTTAAGCTGTTGACTTACATAAGAAGGAGTAATTTTTAATTTTTCAGCCAATTTGATAGGAGAACTCGGCACCTCAGCTAAAATTTTCAAAATTTCCCACTTCTTTTCAACTAAGAATGAATTAATTTCCATTATTTTTACTACAAAAAAAACTTATTTAAATCTTTTGTTTCATTAATTAATTAGATTTATTTAATTATTTATACTAAATAAAGTAATTAACTAATTACTACATTACATAACCAAATAAAATCTCTGCATTTTAGCCAAAAAGAAACAAAACCCCTTTATTGCAACTCAACATAGAAATAATAAAGAGTTGTATCTAAATCAGTATCATGTCCATCTTCTGGTACTAACATCTGAAAATCATGGTCTCTTCCATCAAATCCCTGAAGAGAAGATTCCTCAAGAATTGCTGTCCAAATAATTTCTCCATCTCCCCCCTCCAAAATAACTTCTTCATAGTTATTAGCTGTTCCAGTTCCTGTAGAATCAAAAATCCTAGTACTATTACAAGAATTTGCACTAATTTGTATGTTATTAACAAAAAATTCCGAATGGGTTGCCCAATTGAAAGTTTCATCAATACCATCAACATCATTACTTTCAATATTATAAACTGATTCCAAAGAATTGATATTATTGTTCATATCCCAACAAGATGTTCCTTCCCAATTAATAGAACTATTCACCGAAGCATAAATTTCACCTTCGGGGTCAGCCAAAGACCAATTATACATTATATTATCAGAAGAATCAGCCAACTGAATAGTACCAGAAACATTACCAAAATAACCCTGCCAAGTTTGAGTTGTAGAAAAACCCATAATATTCAACTCTGTTACATTTCCAGCCTGAGCTTGAACACTTTGAGCATCATCTGGCGTAGCAGTCGAAGTATTCTCAACTATAATCGTCTCAACACCAAAAGGAATAACAGCACAAGCAAAACTAATTAAAAATAAACCAATACCTAAAACTAAACCAAACTTCACCCCCAAATTCATACAAAAATAAAGTTATTTTTCTTTATAAAAATACCGTATATACGTCGATAAAAATATTTTTCACTAATTCTTTATTCTCGATGAAATTTCCTTAAAATTTATTGTAAAAATCCTCCAACCACTTCTTAAAATTGTTCCCACATTAATTGTTTTTTATTAAATCTTAGAACCACATTCTAAATATTTATTATCAACTCCAAAATTTATTTTGACAACTTTCCCTAAACCAAACAAATTTCCAAATCTCTCTCTAACACTCGCACTTTTTTAACATCCTTCGCAACACCAATCTTCAAAAAATCAAAAAACTTCTTCGTCATTAAAATCTTCCCCGGAGAATGAACTAACAACTTACGATTCAACAAAGCAAACTTCTTCAGCAAAGTTAATTTATTCTCAAATATCCCTCGGTTAATAACAATAGAAGTCTTCGCATTTTTAACTCCAGAAAATCTCATAATAGTTTTGGCTAAATTATAAGCCTTTAATTCAGAATTCATATTTTTAGATTCAAAAAACAAAACATAACCTAATTTCTCCTCAACCAAATTCAACTTAAAACCATACTTCTCAATAATTCCTCTAAAACTCTCTAAATCAACACTAGATTCCAAAAACAACATATAATTCTTTCTCACAACAGGTTTATCCTCTTCCTTAATCTCCTTAACAATTAATTTATTGGATTGGATTTCCTTGATTTCTTTCTTGTTCCCATTAACAGTCTGCTGTTTTGGGGGCGAGTGGTCGAGGAATGATTGACCTGCGAAAGCAGGTTCTTGTGCCCTTGGGTTATAGAATGATTGTCTTCTGCCTTCTCTCCTCTTCTTTCCCAAACTTCTCAAAACTTTTTTCTTAAATACAAAAAACCAAACTAAAAACAAAAACACTAAAATTCCTCCAGCAACAAAATAACTTTGTTCATCAAAATTAATTTCTCCCAAAATAAAATTACCAGTCAAAGGAATCAGACCATAATTTTTCCCATTCAAACTAAAATTATATTCTCCCTCATAATTTAAGACATATTCTTCAATCTCTCCCACACCAACACTAATATTAAAATAAATGGTTTCATTAAAATCTTCCTTATTTACGGTAAAATTTACAATTCCATCATAAATCACATTACCCAAATTCTCAAAATACAAAACATTGCCCACCAAAGAACTATTAATTTCCTTATTTTCATCAATACAAACAGGTTTCACAGCAACAATATTTTCATAATAAGATTTAATATTCCAACAACCTTTCATTGCATCACCACTAAAATTATAATAAATCATTTCTCCACTCAAAACTGCATCTTTAAAAATAACATTTCCCAGAGGATTCCACAATTTAATAATAATTGTTTCATTATCAAAGACCCTCTCAATTTGATCCAAAAGTGCAACCGTAAAATTAAATTCATAAGGCGGCACAATAGCTTCAATAGCCTCAATTTTAATAGAGGTAGCTTTAGGTCTAATTTCTATATTTTCACTCTCAGTTCCAGAATTAATAATTTTATCTCGAAAATCTCTTTCCTCAACAGATATTTTCAAAAGATATTCCTTCGGATAACTATCCTCCCGAATTTCATACTCAAAAGAAAAATCTCCATCAATAACCTCAACTGTCTTTTCATCCAAATCAACAATCTCAACCTTCAAAAGCCCATCATAATCTTCCCCGCTTTCCTTCTCGACAGTTCCATTAATAATCAATTTTTCATAAGGTAAAAAAAATCTATCATTCAAAGTGTAATCAATTTCAATTTTATCACTAACCTCAAATTCCACACTTCTCTCCTCCTCATTCAAAAAAGAAACAACCACTCGACAATCACCCTCAATTGCCAAAGGAGATTCCAAATAAATATATTTCTTCCTGTCTTCCTCCAAAGAAACATAATCCTTCTTCAAAACAAATTTATCCTCCCCACAATCCAACAAAGCCTCAACAAAACCAGAAACATCATAATCCTTAATCACAGAAAAATTAACCTCCACCAAATCCCCAACATTATACAAATGATCAAAATCATCATCAATAACAATAGTCGCACTAACAACTGGCATAATTAAAAATAACAACAATAAATATCCCCCCAATTTCATAACGATAATAGAAATAAAATCTTTATAAGATTTTATGTGATTGTTGAAATTTCTTGTTTATTTTATTAGTAATATAAGATTTATTTCCAAAAATCCTCCAACCACCAATGCCCTCGCCGATAGCGATAATTTAACATATTAATCCTGAACTCGTTCAGCAAAATTATTTAAGCCCTTCAAGTAATTCCTTCAACTTCTCAATATCCTTTCCCATAGAACTTTTCTTTTCCAAATCCTTCAAAGCTTCAACATATCTCTGAACTTTATTGATAAGTTTATCCAAATCATCTTTGCTAGCCAAACCAACTGCCTTATCTTTTAAAAATTGAACATCCTTTTCATTTTGTTCTCCTTGAGCTTTCAATTCCTGTAATTGAGAATCAAAAACCTCAACTTGCTGAAACTTCTTTCTAATTTCCGCATAAATAGTATCAACCTTATCAGTATTTATTGCAATTCGAGATTCAATTTTCTTAATCTCAATTAACTCATCCTTAGTCTCTTCCGAAAGCTTAACAATTTCCTCAATTCCTCTAAAAAACTCAACTTTTTTCTTAACCTCTTTTAATTCGTCCATAACTCTCCCCATAATAGATTCATTACCTTCCAAATTAGCTTTCAAAGCTTCAATCTTTGCCTCTTGCTTTTGAACATCAGTCATAATCTTTTCCGGCTGTACAGTTTCAACCAAATCCGCCGCCTTGATTGCTTTCAATTCAATAGTTTGAATACTCTTATCACGATCAAGAATCATTGCCCTAAGTTCACCAATTTGTTCACTGGTTCTATTAAATCTTTCAGTAAAAGATTTCCTAACCTCTGCAAAAGCCTCCATACTAGCCCCAAGTTTCTCAACTTGAACACTCAACTGTCCTAAAGAAGCCCCACCAACTTCTGGTTTTTTGACTTCCTCTTTAACTTCTTCTTCTGGAATCTCTTCCGCACCAGGTGCCTCTAAACTCTCTTCCTCTTTTTTCTTTTTGCCAAACAAGCCCATTATATTTTATTCAACTCCTTTTCAATTTCCTTAAACAATTTCAGAATCATTCCAAAATCTTTTTTATGAAATGTTGTATTAAAATATCTGATTTTCATCTTTAATAAATTAGCCTTCGCAAAAATAACAAAAACATCAACTTCTTTCTTATTCAAATCTTTTAATTCCATTTCAATCCTATGTAATTTCAAATCTAAATTAGAACTAATAGCATGTTTCAAAACATCAATTCTTTCATGCTTATCTTCAATCTTCTTAATCTTCTTCAAAACACTCTTAAGAACAACTTTCTTTCCAATAAAATTAAGTGTTTTCAAATTCTCCCTCATAATATAATATAAAAAACATAATTTATAAAATTTGCTTATGAATAAAAATTATGTCACAAATTCGCAAAAATTTGTTATCACCCGTTAAAACATGTGAATTGGCTGCAGATTTCCAAAACGCGAATTTTTACATTCCCCTTGCAATGTGACACTCACCTTCCAGGGATTTTTTTGAAAAGACATGCACGAATTGAGGAAAATTTTAAAAAATTTTGAGACACAAAATCCACCTAGTGATTTTGATTTAAGTTGTGGTTTCAAAAACAGCCTATCAAATTTTTATAAATTGCTAAACTCAATTCATGTTCTTGCCATTGGAACGATAATTAAATTATTAATTCACACAATATCGAGTAATTTTCTTGAAATAATTCTTAACTTAATAGCAGGAAAGATTATCTTCAATAATAAACGCCCGCTTTTTCCACACAAGAATTTTGGTTTAAATTATGATTTCAAAAACAACATGTCAAAATTAAAAACTATTCTTTCTACTTTCCAAAAACCCTCCAACAATTACCCCAAATTATTTCCCCCCAATTAAATTCTTAAAATTTCCAGTTCCTTTCATAAGAAAGATTATCCCTTGTGGAAACCACGTTCGGAAGTTTTATCTAAACATTCTGAGCATAGCAAAGTTATTTTTCCCCTCCCACTTTTTTCCCGTCTTCTTCTTTACTTTCCTTCTTTTCTTCCTTCTCTGCTTCCTTCGCAGACAAACGGGAAACTTCCACAATTGGAGAAAGTGGAGGTATTTTTTTCTTTGCCTTATCTTCTCCTCTTACCTTTTCTACTTTCTTCTTTCCAACAATTGCTTTTCCCTCAACAGGTTTGGCTTCTTCCTTATCCTTGCTGGCAATATCTTTTTCAATTTTATTTTTTTCTTCCTTATCATAATTCTCAATTGCTTCTTTTTCTTTAGCTTTATTATGTTCTTTCTTAGCTTCCTCATTTGCTTTTTTAATATCTTCGTCACTAACCATTTCCATTTGTCTCTTCGGAGCTTTTTTACCTAATTTTTCCCATTCTTTTTCAACACGAGGGCCAAGTCCTTCTAAATAAATTTCAACAACATTAAATGAACCACTCATAATTTTATCCTTAATTAATTTCAATTCCATCTTCAAATCAAAAGTATCAATTTTTTCTTTCTCTAAACCTCCAACAGAATATTCTAAATCATCAACTAAATCATTATATTTATTATATTTTTCAAGTTCCTCATCAGACAACCTTCTAGTGCTATGTAAAATCGGCCTAAAATTAATAAAATAAGGGCGACCACGATTATACTCCGCATTTTGAAACATTACAACACCAACTTCAGCACGAACTAAAGATTTCAAGAACCCTTCACCATATTTAACACGAATTCTTTCAAGATCATTTTCCTCTAAAGTTCGTGTTTGTAATTCTGTATTAATATTTGCTTTAATTTCTCCCACAAAATCATTCAAAACCTGTGAAATTAACATCACACCAATACCCCATTTACGAAATTCACGACAAGCTCTTTCAATTTGTAAAAATCCTTCACCATTACCCCCAAACTTAGGAAGCAAACGATGAACTTCATCAAAGACCAATAAAACTTTCAAAGTTGGACTTTCTTTAGGATCAGATTTAAACACTTGTCTAATCACATTAGCAACAAAAATATCAATATCTTTAGGTTGTAATTTATTCAAACCAAAAATTTGAATTTGTCCAGGAGTAGTATACTTTTTAATATCTACAATTTGCTTAGGATTTAAAACTTGACGAACATTCCCCTTAAATCCTTGAGCATCGGTGGGTTTCATTCCAAATTTAGGATAATAGGCAAGCATTCTCTTATCCGTACACTTTCTAAGCATCCCAGACCATTGGGCAGTTGGATCAAAAACAATAACTGCAGTGCCATTTAACAAAGCCTCCTCAATAACAACCTGTGCAGAAATAGATTTACCCATTCCTGTCGCACCTGCAACAATTGCATGTGTTGTCAATTTTTCTAAGTCATAATAAGCCGGATGTTTTGTTTCTGCAATGTGACCCAATTTAACAACTCGCTCCCCAGATTTAGGCAAAGAATCATAATCAACTTTTATTTGATATCTTTTTTTCTTTTCTTTATGTCTTTTATATAAAAATAAATTCAAAAAAGAAAAACTTACAAAAGAAATAATAAGAAACATAACCCAGAGAGGAATGCCAAAAAACGCATACAAATAAATTGGTTTAGAAATAACAAAAGAAGCAACAACAGTAGAAACTAAATTCAAATATTTCGCATCAATTTCCAAAAGATAATCTCCTGAACTAATATTTTCAGGAATAGGAAAATCTCTCAATAAAGTAAGGGAAGTTGCAATCTCTGAATTAAATTCTTGCTCAAAATAAACTTTCCCATCATGAAGTCCTTTTAATCTTGCCACTAAATCTAATTGATAATTTTGATTCCTAAGTAAATTTTGTAAATTTAATTTATATCTTAAATCCTCTCCAGGACGAACCAAATTTTTAAACAAATCTATTTCCATCAATAAAACTTCAACAGAAAATTTCTTTTCAACAATTCTAATTTTAACAGGAATCACTTGTTCAACATCTCCCAAAATATTTATTTTTCCCTCATAAGTACCAACAGGATAATTTCCATAAATAGTAATCTTCAAAACATTAGAATCGCCTGGAGGCAAAGTTAAACTCATTTTATCAACTTTTACAAAATCCGCAATACTTGGAGAAACAACAAAAGTCATAGATAAATCCGTTCCCCTCAAATTATACAATCCAATTTCATCTTCAATAAATGTTCCCTGTCTAACTTCTTTATTAATTTCTTTTGTACTAATCCAATAATCTTGACCAGCATCCACAACTTCTTGAGGTATTTCATCATATTTACCATCATTTGGTTCATCCGTATAAGGTCCTGTAATAAATTCATAATCTAAAGAACTCAAATCCATAGTAAAATTATAATTATAACTAGTTGTGCTTTCTAAAAATTCTAAAATATTATAATGAGTTTCATAATTTTCTTTAATTCCAACAATGGAATTATTTCCAATCTTTAAAGAGGGAGTGAAAGAATAGTGTCCAAAATTATCTGTATAAATAATAGAATTACCCAGCATCATTTTTACATTCTCTAAAAAATTTCCAGTCTCTCCCCTAACATATCCAAAAACAAGAGGTCTTACCAATGTATCTTGTCCAGGTGTTTCAGGTTGTAAAGTAATATTTTTTTCAATAATATAATGACTATTATTAATAGTTATATTTTCAAAATAATCATCATATTCTTCTTTTATTGCAATCAAATTATGTCCTCCAGCAAGAGCACTAAAATTCATTCCATAATAACCATCAAAATTAGAATAAACTTCAATTCCCGTAATAATCACTGATGCATTAGAAATAGGATTACCAAAAATATCAAAAACATATCCTGAAAGTTGAACAGCTAAATTTTCCCCCATCCCCCCTTCTGGACAAACATCATAAGGATCAGTAAAAAAATAATATTTGGGAGTAGTACCCTCGGAAGCAGGTAAAATCATTTGAAAATTCACTAATTTATCTTCATCATAAGAATACTGAATAGATTTAACAGATGCAACATAAACAAAATTTGTTCCATCACTCATTAAACCTAAATCAAAAATTTCATTATCTCCATCAAATTTATGTGTGTGAGTAGAAGGAACTCCAGAAACATTTCTAGAACCAACCATTACACTCATTGTTTCACTAAAAGTATTTGTAGCACATTCAGTTTTTCCTACACAATCCAAAAAAATATCCACTTCTGAAGGATCTCCTGCAACTAAATTATCAAAATCAATTGTAGGTGAAGTGGAAGCATAAACTTCTGGCCCTCCAAGAACATCACTTTGTAAACAATCAAAAAATAAATCTTGCCTAGTAATATCTCCTTCCGGAAAATCACGAGATAATAATTCAGTAAAACCCGCCACCCTTAAAGCCAAACCATAAACTCCAGCCCAATAACTAGTATCAAAGTTTCTATATAAGGTAAGTTCAGTAATATCACCAGCTTGGCTTTCAACATAACTAGAATATCCAGTCAAAGAAAGATTAGAAATTAAAAATATAAACAAAGTACAAACAGTCAAAGCAGTTACTAAAAATAAAGCACCAATTATTTTTTTTTCAAATTTGTCTTTACTTAATTCTTTTTTTACAAGTTTAAAAGTTGATAAATTCTTATTACTTTTTTTTCTTTCTCCCACCATAAATATGTCTCGCTAAAAGAATTAATAAAGTTATTTATGATTAGGTCTTTTTCCTTAACAAATACTTCCCAGATTAATTGACTCAAGCTTCACAAAATAACCTTCTTCAATTCTTTAATCCTTTCAAAATCTTTATCTAAAGTAACTAAAATTAAATCATTCTCAATAACTTGACTAGCAATCAACAAATCAGAAAGGGAAAAACTCAAACCCTTTTTATTATATTTCAATTTCAAATCACTTAAAATATCAGAGGTTTTAAAACTTAAATCCAAAAGAGGAAAACTATTGACAAAATTCATAAGATTATCAAAACTTTTTGGTTTTCTTTTTTTCAATACATAACTAAATTCGAAATGAGCAATAAACGGTAAATTTGGCGACAAAGGATATTTTTTAAACAATTCTCTTAATCTTTGCATAACTTTTTCATCTTTTCTTTCAATAGCAATTAAAATAGAAGTGTCAAATGCTAAACTCATATCCTAAATCCCCTTTCTTTTCTCAATTTATAAGAAATACTTTCCAAATCCTTCGCTTCCTTATCACTCAAGGTCTTTTCCCTATCAAAAATAATTCCCCAAATATCCGATTTACTTTTTTCATAACTCTTCACCATATTTTTTAATAAAGATGCCATACTTACCCCCTCTCGAGCTGCCAAAATTTTAAAATTCTTCCATGTTCCAGAATCAACATTCTTAATAGTTCTAACTTCCATAAGTAATACTAGTATTACTTCTATATAAATCTTATCTTTACAATTACAAATTATTTAAAGTAAGGGTAAAAATAAAAATTAATTTAATTTATTTCATTCATAATAAATATTTTAATTGCCTGTATATACATTTTAAAATAAAATGTTATTAAACTCTAGAAAATATTTTAATAATCTAAACTCAATCAATACCTCCATCATAACTAATTTAAAATATTAATTCTGGAGTCTTATGCAACAAAATTATCCATTTGGGAAACCTCAATTCAGCAAATTGTTTTTTCCCTTTTCTTTTCCAGAATTTCCCTCTTCTCCCTCTTCAACTTTCTTTTCTTCATTCTTTTTCCCCACTTTCTTTTTCATTAAAATCTTTTCCCTCTCCTGCTTTCTTTTCCTCATTTTCCTTTTCTCCCTCCGCTTTTTCTTCTCCTCCAAATATCTCCTTCTTTTCCAACTCTTCTGATTGTTCTCCTTCTTTTTTTTCTTTCTCTTCTTCTCCTTCTTTTTTCTTCTTAACAAACAATCCAATAAATTTCTTCCAAAGTTTAATGACTTTCTCATAAATATTTTTAATGCCCAAAGCAAATTTTTTAAAAAACCCAACTAACTTTTTTCCACGTCTTCTTAAAAAATATCCAAAACTTCTTCTAAACCCCCTAAAAAAATTAGAGATCCTAAAACGAAGCTTAAATAGTCTAAAAAAAATCCAAGCAGGAATAATATGATAATAGAAATTGCTCCACCAAATTTTCAATTTAAATTTTTTAATGCTTCTTTTAATATTTATTCTTTCTTTTCTGCTTAATTTCATATCCAAATGTTTAACATCTAAATATTTTGGACCTTCTTTCTTTTTCTCTTCCTTTTTTCTATCCTCAGCGGGAAAAAGTTTATCACCATGTTTAGAAACAAACTCTGCAATCTCTTTTTCTTTTTTCTTCAGTAACAAAGAAATTTTTTTCTTAAATTCTTTTTCATAAATAGGAACTTTTGCACGATTTTTAAAATCAGCCAACTTAGTTTTAAATTTCTTGCTCTCAATCTCAAGCAAAGAATTAAATTCTTCATCAATCTCCTCCAAATTTTTCATATGTTCTTAATTTTGTATCTGTTTTTAACTAATAAACACCCAAAAGGGCGAACGCCACCTGATAAAAGGTGAGTGTAAAAATTTGTAATAACAAATTTGTAACAATATAATTCCGAAAATAAAATATTTAAACATGTGGGTACCCACAATTAAAATATTTTACATAAATCCCTTCCCCATCAATTCAAAATTAATCCAACAAATTTTAAAAATTTTCCACTTCAAAAAAAATTTATTTCATTCATATTTGATACTTTAATTATCCATTCCGCTGAAGAATAAATAATATTCAAGACTTACAAAAAATAATCTAATTAATCATGAAATTTTTTTCAATCACTATTTTTAAAATTCAAAATATCTTTTTTCCAAAATCTAAACCCTTTTCATGCACCCAGTGGGACGGATAATTTAAAATTATCAAACTAAAATTCATTTTAGCAAATCATCCTCCCTAAATTCTTCCTCCTCAAAAAACTCCAATTCCAAATAATTTTATCCCTTCCATTATCTCTTCCCTCACTTACATTGACATTCACAAGAATAACAAGTTAGATTTTCCGTTACAAAATTATGATTATAATAATTCAATTCTCTAACCTTGCAAAGATTGGAACATCTTATTTTGCAATCTGCTTCATTTCCAATTTCATGTAAAAGATTTCCCGCAATTAAAGAACAGCCATCTTTAATTTCAAAATCCTGAACTTCTTTAACAAATTTAAAATTTAGATTTGACCCCATCAATAAAAAAATCATCAATAAAACAATTAGAACCCCAATTAAACCAAGAATAATTCTAGAACGTTTATGTGAAGATTTACTCTTTTTTCTTTTTTCCTTCATTCTTTAATTTCTCCGCCACACTATTAGATTCAAGATTCTTTTTTTTATTTTTACATACCCCTACAAATTCTTTCAAAAGATCTTTTAGTTCAGATTCATAATCTTTAATTTCTTCTTCTTTTTCAATTAATTCAAAATAAGTACTTTGCCAATCTTTTTCTAATTCTTGTAATTTAGAAATTTTAACTGAAATCTTCTCTTGAAAATTTTTGCCCAATAAATCTAAGATAGATTCAGTTTTCTGTTTTTCCCAATAATTTTTCATATCAGATAAAATATCTCTAGGCAAAAATTTCTTTTCATACCAATTTTCCAAATCAGATAAATCACCAATTTCTTCAGTCAAATTCTCTTGTAATTCTTCAAAAAAACTTTTATTTTTAACTTCAAATTTCTTTTTATTTTCCGTATTTTCATTTTGTTTATCTTCCTCTTCTTTGATATTTTTAATTAATCTAGAAATAATCTCCTTAGAGGCTCTGCCCTTGTCCTCTTCTTTCTTTTCTTCTGGTTTAATTTCTGGTTTAATTTCTGGTTTAATTTCTGGTTTAATTTCTGGTTTAATTTCTGGTTTAATTTCTGGTTTAATTTCTGGTTTAATTTCTTCCTTTTGTTTATTCTCAGAAGCTATCTTCATGGGAGTCTCCTCTTTCTTCTTTTCATTCTCCTTTAAAAAATTATTAACTTCATGAGAATTTTTCTCAATATCATCAGAAATCAAATCCGGCAATTCATCCGGTGCGCTCTTTTTTTTCTTTATTCCCCAAAATACCATCTTCTTATTTATGAAATTTTATTTAATAACTTTTCTCCCCTTTTATAATTAAACAACAATAATTTTTACTTTTTTATTTAAATGTTGTTTCGGCAAAACAATATGGCCCCCATTTCCAAAAACCTTGACCTCTCTTTCCAAAACATCCTCTGGAACCCCAATTGATTTCATCAACACATCAATTTCCTGGATTCCCTGTACCAAGCTCTCAATCTTTTGCCCATTCATATATACTAAAATATATACTCACTTATAAATGTTTTGATTATGAAAATAATTTTCTATTCGTTATGCATACAAAATAATTCATTTTCATTCAGAATTAATATTTCAATTATCCATTCCGCTAGAGAACAAATATTATTCGCCATTTTCAAAAAAGATAATTATATTTTTACCAAAAACTTCCAACAATTCCCTTAAAATTATTCCAGACTAATTATTTTTCCCACACGAATTATTCTCCTAAAACCCTTTCAATAAATCTGCTTCCCAACTGCCATAAATCTTTTAACCTTTCATGTTTCCGCCAGAAGCACCAATAGAGTTGTTTTTTGTCTCTCTTCCCTATTTTTCTTTCAACCCCAAATATTCACCCTCTCAATTTTCCTCTAAACCAAATCATAATACAAATAAACTTCCTCTGTATCTGAAGAATCATAACTTCTTAGTTCAACGGGAATTTTAATTTCATAATCATAAACACCATATTCACCAACAGCACCATTATTCAATTTTGTGACAAAAACTAAATCTTCTTTATCTCCTTCACTAAACTCTCCATCTCCAGAATCATCAGAACTATCCCATAAAATACCCGTTACAAAATTCCCATTACTAGAAGTGTTTACAATAGGAACATGACTAATATTTTTTTTATGAATAAAAAAATTCTCTTTTTGTATCACTAATCCATCCTCTAAATAAATATTAGAAATAGAATCATTAAAATTAGTGGTACCAAATAAATTATCTACCTCAGAAAAATCATTTAGCTTTTCCACATCAAAAATATTTCTTCCCAAAGCTTTTAAACTCAACCAATTAATTATTGCTTCACTATCTGCAACAAAAATATTTCCAATAACAGATTCATCAATACTCCAAGAAGTAAAATTATCTTTAAATTGTAAAATTTTTACATCAGTAACATTTCCATAAAATTTCTGCCATAAAGTAATACTAAAAAAATTATTCGCAACATTATTATTTTCATTATGTTCACTAATTTCTTCCCCACTATCAACAAAAACAAAAATATTGTTTCTTCCAACAAAACCAGAATAACTTAAATTGACAAATTCTCCAGAAAAATTTCCTAAACTCATGCTTTGATTCAACCCCAGTTGATAATCAAAAGAAACACTATTTTTAAAAAAAGAAACATTAAAATTTGAAGAAGCCACGCAACCAATATTTTCAACATAAGCACTAACTTTCACAGTTTCTCCCTCAATATATGTTCCCTTATCAAAATTTATTCTAGAATCATTTATATAAATTTCAGGAAATCCAGAATAAGATTCAACATTCAAAAAATCTGAAAAATTTTGGTTCCCTGCATTATCTTGAGAAATACATCTAAAATTCCAATCACCCACTTCATCAATAAATAATTCTTTAGTATAATTTCCAGAAATCAAATTCATACTTAAATTGACCTCTCCACCAGGTTTACTAACCTCCAATAAAACTTTATTAATGCCCTCATTATCGCTTGTATTGCAAATAACAATCAAACTAGTATTTCCACAACTTGAACTTTCATTTAATTCAAATAAATTAATTAAAGGGGCAGTTATATCAACAATTAAAGTTCTATTTTCTCCAAAAGTTTGCATACTTGAATTATCTTCCGCCATACAACTCCAGAAATAAAAACCTTCAGAAATTATTTCACTAAAAAGATGATTTAAACTTCCAACTTCATATCTATTAACTTCCTGCCACACACCAGAAAAATTTCCAAACAAACTCAAATTACCAACAGGATAATCTAGATCAGAAAAAGAACAATTAAAATTTACCTCATTTAAAGAACTATAAAAATTATCTTCAGGAGAATTCATGGTTACATTTGGGGGATCATTTGCTAAAACAAAAGGAATCAAAATTCCGATTAATAAAAATAAAAATAAAAATTTTGTAATAAATTTCATTTAACTTTCCTCCTCAATAATTAACTTTTTCTTATCTGGATCAAATTTAATCAAAATATTATCTCCTGCTTTCAATCCAAGAGTATCCATAACTGCTTTAGGAATTTTAATTCTATCTCCAGTTTGAATCTTCCCTCCTTTAAACAAAACTTCTACCATTTTAATACTTTTAAAATACTTTTTAAAGTATTTAAATATTTTCATCTTTTTTTTATTTACTAATATTTTTTCCACAAATCCTCAAACAATTTCCAAAAATTTTTCTCATACTAATTTAATTTTTAAAATTCACAACACCACGTGCATGAATTTTATTATATCAATTCTAAACCTTAGTTCAGCAAATTTCTCTTCTTTCCTTTTCTTTTTCAATTTCTTCCCAAAATCATTTATCCCCTTTCCCTAATCACAATTACAAATAAAAAAATCCTTTAAACAAGATGTCCAAAATTTTATTCAACCCAAAAAAAGCACAAAGAAATATTCCAGAAGTTATATTTTTAACAGTCTTTTATGCTTCATTATCAATTTTAATGAGTTATTAGATCTTTCCAGAATTTGCTTCAATAATTTCTGTGACATTCACTGTCTTCGCATGTCTTTACACAACACAAGGAGTTTTAAAAAATGAAGAAGAACAAGAAACACAACTGAATGAAAAAACACTTCTAAAAAGACATGCCAAATCAATTAAATTCTTTTTAACAATTTTTATAGGAATAACAATTGCATTTGCATTTTGGACATACACTTTAAATTCAACACATACAAACCAATTATTTTTATTACAAGGTAAAGTCATAAAACAAATAAAAGAAGTTCCAATTACAGGAGATTTAATCAACCAAAATAATTTTTTTAAAATAATAATTTCAAATAATTTCAAAGTTATTTTTGTATCTTTAATAATTTCTATTTTTTATGGTGCAGGGGCCCTGTTCATAATAACTTGGAATGCAAGCATAATGGGTTTTGTAATAGGAAATTTGGCAAAAGAACAAGGAATAAATTTTCTCCCCTTAATTAATAACTAGATACTTTTTACAGGGGATTCCTGAAATGTTATCTTATATAACAGTAATTTTAGCTGGAGGAATCATTTACATCTCAATAATCAAAGGGCATTTTGTAAAGAAAGAAAAAAGAAATAAAATCATGTTAGACATTAGTATTCTAACTCTAATCTCTCTAACACCAATAATTTTAGCCACGTTGATAGAAATTTATATTTCTCCCTTAGTTTAAACAAAACCTTTAAATAATTTATTAACAAATTCAATCTTATGGGGAAGAAAAAAATACTTTTAATATTTGTATTCGCTCTAATATTAATACCATTTATTTCAGCAGTAGAATTTAATCATGTTATTTCAAACTCAGAAAATTGGCAAGATGTTTATTCAACAATGCATTATGCAAATTTGCAAGAAATAGAAAATGATTTTTTGACAAGTGTAAATCATGGTCAATTATTATTGAACGGGATATCAAAATCAAAATCAATTCAAGTTATAACCTCAAAAGACAAACCATTTGTTTTTAATTATCCGAGCATGATTCTTACAGAAGGTTTCGAAAATGCAGAAGAAATAGAAGTTAAAGAAGCAAATCTGGAATTGATTGAAGAACTTGACAAAATAAAAAATTTCATAATTGTAGATGATTCCTATGGATACAACGCAATTGCAGTAACCCCTTATGCATTAATAACAAATTCGTGGGTTTTCTTAGCAAACAAACACAATATAAACGAAATAGATAAAATCCTTTCAAACAGAAAAACAGAAAAAGTTATTCTTTATGGTTATCTTGACAGAGAAATAAGAGATACATTAGAAAAATATAATCCAGAAACAATCAACAATAAAGATAAATTTGAAGATAATATACAAATAGTAGAAAAATTTCTAAAATTAAAAAATACAAAACAAGTTTTATTGACAAATGGTGCATTTATTGAAAAAGAAATTATTGGAGGAAAAGAACCGATTCTTTTTACAGGGAATGAAAATGTTCCAGATCAAATAAGAGATTATCTAAAAAATTCTGAAATTGAAATTGGCGTTCTTATAGGAAATGAATTAATGTCAGCTGCAACAAATATTCGAAGAAGCACAGGAATTTCAGTTATGGTAAAATTTGCAAGAGGAGCAAGAAGCGAAAACGATGGAATTTCAGCAGTTGAAGGATTAGATTTATTTCCTGTTCCAACCCCAATTTTAGAATTAGAAATTGAAAGTATAAAATATAATACTATGATGGACCAACTTGAATTAACATATAAAAGTAATGCAAATCTCCCCATGTATTTGAAAGGAACAATTACTATTATAGCAGATGGAGAAACAATAAGATTAGGAGATTCTGATCCAATATTTATCACCCCAGGAGGATATAAAACAACAATTTACTCTTTAGAACTAAATGACTTTAATGACTTGAGTGCAAATGTTTACACAATATTTGGTGAAACAGACTCTTCTTTGGATTATGTTCTTCAAGAAGATAGAATCATAGACACCATAGATATTATTGATAGATGTGAAATAGAAATTACAAGCATAAAATATAACAAACAATCAAAAGAATTTCTTATTAATGTAAAAAACAAAGCAGATGTTAGTTGTTGGACTACTTTAGAAATTGAAGATTTAGAAGTAGGTTATGAAGAAAAAACAATTGGAACAGAAGAACCAACAAGAATTTCTAAAAAATCATCTAGAAAAATAATTATACAAGAAGAATTACTTGAAGAAGATTTTGAATCAAATAGTTTCATTAATGTCGTTGCACATTATGGTGAAAGACAAACAAGCCTAATAAAAATTTTCAGTGGAAGATTTGAATTGAAAATAACTATTTTGACCACCCTAACATATTTAATAATTTTAGTAATACTAATAATAATTGGATTATTGTTCTTATATAAAAAAGCAAAAAAAGATGAAGACGAAGGATATTAAATTGATCTTGTTCCCCCATCATTAAATTATCTAACTATCTTCAAAATAAATTATTGTCACAAATTCGCTAAAATCTGCTACCCCGCAAATTAAGTTGTGGGCTTGACCGCAGATTTTGTTAAAGAAAAAGTTTCAAAAACAGAACTCAATTGAAACTTTTTGAGACGCGAATTTTTATACCCAAAGGGCATAACCAAAGGTCACAAGAACCTTTCTTTGAAAGGCAAGAACCTGACAAGTCAAGTGACTTTATTACATAAGGCCTCAAGGAATACCGTCTCGCCAAAGCTCCCGGCACAATCTTTTTTGAAAAAGCATCCACGACTTGAGAAAAATTTTGAGACACAAAATCCACGCAGTGATTTTGGTCTAAGTCGTGGTTTCAAAAACAGCCTATCAAAATCTAAACTTAATTCATGTTCTTGCCATTGAAACAATAATTAAATTATTAATTCTCACAATAGCGAGCAAATTTCTTTATTTTAAAAATTAAATTCAGTAAATTATTTTCCTAATCCTCAATCTTAAACTCTTTCAACTCTTTTTCAGCAAAATCAATAATTTCTTTAACCTTCAAAAAATCATTCAAAGTAAAATTGGCTTTCAACATTTTCATTTTCAAGGGCATCATCAAAACTTCATAATCAATATACATTACTTTTTTTCCCTTCTTTCTCAACTGAGAAATTCTAGATTTCAAATCAGCATAAACTCCCTTCAAAAAATCAAAAATTCTTTCCTTAAAAAAATCCTTGATCCCTTTGTTTGTATCAAAACTACCACTAAATCCCCGATTAAAAAAATCTTTATCCATTTTAAAAATTAAATTATAAATTTCAAAATAATCTTTATTTCCAACTATCTTCAAAATATCTTGAACATTTTTAACTTCAATCTTCTCAATTCTTTTTGGAATAATCTTCTTCTGCACAACAGATTTTGAAATTATTTTCTTTGATACAACTGGTTTTGTCACAATCTTCTTCATTGCCAAAACTTTTTTAGGTGCAATTTTCTTGATAATTTTCTTCATAACTTTATTCTCTACCATTTTATTTAATTATTTTTTTATTCCCTCTTGTCTTTATTTTTTCCCACCAAAAATCCTCCAACTCCCTTTAAAACTGTTTCTTCATTAATTTAATATCACAACCCTCTACAACGCAAAGCTATTTTTTCTCTGCCCCTTCTTTCTTCTCCTCTACTCCCTCTTCTTCCTTTTTGCCCTCTGCCTTCTTTTCAACAATCTTCCCCTTTCCTTCCTTTTTGCCTTCTTCTTTCTTATCAAAATTTTTCAAGGCCTCAATCAATTCTTCCTTTGTCTTAACCTTTAATTTTGCTCCTTCTTCAGCCCCAAAATTAGTTTCAATCCAAGAAGCAATATCATTTTTAGAATCATTAACATGGACAGAAAAAATTCCTGCATCCATTGTGGGAAGATAATTTTTTAATTCCTTAACAGACCCAATCATAACACCATTATCAAAAGTCAGTGGATTAACTTGTTTATCTTCTAATTTTTCTTTAGCCTTTTCTTCTCCTACTTTTTTCTCAGCTTCTTTCCCTTCTTTCTTTTCAATTTCTTCCCTTTGTTTTTTAGCCTCATCAATGGATTTTTGAATTTCCTTCTCACTAACCAATTCAAGCTTTCTTTCAGGTGCTTTTTTACCTAATTTTTCCCATTCTTTTTCAACACGAGGACCAAGTCCTTCTAAATAAATTTCAACAACATTAAATGAGCCACTCATAATTTTATCCTTAATTAATTTCAATTCCATCTTCAAATCAAAAGTATCAACTTTTAATTTTTCTAATTCATCAACACTAAAGACCAATTCATCAAGAGCATCATTATATTTATTGTATTTTTCAAGCTCTTCATCAGGCAACCTCCTAGTACTATGTAAAATTGGCCTAAAATTTACAAAATAGGGTTTAGCATGATTATAAGCAGGATTAGAAAACATTCCAACCCCAACTGACGCCTTAACTAAAGATTGTAAAAAAGTTTCTCCATATTTAGTATTAATTCTGTCTAAATCTGCCTCATCTCTAGTTCTCATTTGAATTTCTGTAGAAATATTTGCTTTAATCGCTCCAATAAAATCTGAAAGAACCTGACTAACAAGCATAACTCCAATACCCCATTTACGAAATTCACGGCAAGCCCTTTCAATTTGTAAAAATCCCTCACCATTACCTCCAAACTTGGGAAGCAAACGATGAACTTCATCAAAAACAACCAAAACTTTCAACACAGGAGATTCTTTAGGATCGGTTTTAAACACTTGTCTAATAACATTAGCAACAAAGGTGTCCATATCTTTCGGCTGTAATTTATTTAAAGTGAATATTTGTATTTGACCAGGATTAATATTTTTTTGAATATCAATAATTTGTCTAGCATTTTGAACTTGTTTAACATTTCCTTTAAACGCTTGTGCATCCTGGGGTTTTAATCCAAATTTTTTATAATAAGCCATCATTTTTTTATCTTTACATTTTCGAAGCATTCCAGACCATTGAGCCGTTGGATCAAAAACAATAACAGCAATATTTTTTTTCAAAACTTCTTCAATAATAACCTGTGCAGAAATAGATTTTCCCCCCCCCGTAGCTCCAGCAACAATAGAATGTGTTGTCAACTTATTAGGGTCCAAATATGCAGGATGATTCGTTTCTGCAATCTTCCCTAAAAATAAAAATTCTTCATTTTTCTTAGGAATAGATTTCAAATCCAATTTCATTTTATATTTTTTCTTACTTTCTAGATGCCTTTTAATTAAATGGATAATTAAAAAAACCACGATAAAAATACTTAAAATTAAAATTAAAAACCACATTGGAATGAAATTCAAAATCATAATTTGCATAAACTTTTTTTTCATAACAAAATCAGTTTTGTCTGAAAGTATAAAATCCTCATAACGAGTAATAACTTCAAAAATATAATCTCCTTTAGTTAAATTTTCAGGAGGAAAAAATTCTTTAACAAAACTATAAGAATTATTTATAGATTTACTCTCTTTTCCTAGAGAATATGTTAAATTATTTTCATGAATAAAATACTCAAAAGAAATCAAACCAAGATTTTCTTTTTTTAATTTCTTCATATAAATTTGGAAATAAATTTCCTTATCCAAATAAAAACTTTTTCTCAAAGGAGTTACTTCTAATAAAAAAGGAGTACCTAATTCTTCTTCAGTTATACTAAGGGCAATAGGTAAAACTTCATTAATTCCTCCAGAAATATAAAAATTTCCCGTGAAATCTCCAATTTCTTTAGCTTTAACTAAGAAAAAAACAGACTCCGTTTTTCCAGAAGGAATTGAAACACTTGAATTTATTAAATCAGCAAAACCAGCAACCTCTCCATCTATAGAAAAAGATAAATCAAGGGTCCCACTTTTCAAATTAGTAATGCTTATAGAATCTGTAAAAAGAGAACCCCAGATAATTTTCCTTTCTATTTTATCTCTTGAAATTTCATAATTATCTGTAGAAATTGAATTTCCATAATCAGTTGCACTAATTAAAAATAAACTAAAAATAAAAATAAAAAATCCAAATACAAATTTATTTCCTCGCAGAGAATCTCGTAATCTTTGGTTACTCATCCATCTTAACCTCTTTTTTTAATTCAATAAATTTTGTTGGAATAACTTTTTTTGCCGGAATAATTTTCTTTGATGTTGGTTTTATTGTTGGTTTTATTGTTGGTTTTATTGTTGGTTTTATTGTTGGTTTTATTGTTGGTTTTATTGTTGGTTTTATTATTGGTTTTATTATTGGTTTTGCAACAGATTTTATAACAGGTTTAACATTTAGTTTAACAAGATTTTTCACAATTGGTTTTGTTACAATTTTCTTCACAACTGGTTTTATTATGGGTTTTGCAACAGATTTTATAACAGGTTTAACATTTGGTTTTAGAGAAATATTTTTTTTCACAGGAATAATTTTTTTTAACACTCCCCCCATACTTTCCTTTTTAGCTTCTTTCTTTTCTCCTTCAACCTTCTCTTCCTCACTCCCTTTTTCAGGTTTAATTTCTCCTTCTTTTCCACTCTCACTTCCATCCCCTTTTTCTTCTTCCTCACTCTCTTTTTCAGGTTTAATTTCTCCTTCTTTTCCACTTTCACTTCCATCCCCTTTTTCTTCTTCCGTCTCTTTCTGTTTCTCCACAACCTCCTCAAAATTAATTTTTCCAGCAAGAAGTTTAATAGATTCAGCAAGTTTTTGTTTATTCTCTAATAAATCTCCTGAGACATGTTCACCATAAATCCTTTTAATTCCAAGATAAACTTTAGCAGCATCTTCAAACTTCTCTTTCTTAACCAAATCTTTCATCTCATTTAACTTAACATATAAATTCAAAACTCTTCCTCTATCCTTTTGTCTTTTATATCTAACAACAAAGAAAAATAAAACAAAAGACAAGAAAAAGATTAAAATAAAAATAGAAGAAGCTTTAACAAAAGCAGCAAATTTAAATTGATAACCTACTTGAAAACTATCTGAATTAATAGAAACATCTTTTTCATTATACACTCTTGCATAAAAAATATAATTCCCAAGAGGCATTTCTTCAGAAATATTTAAAGATCTTTCCAAAGAAAGACTAGAATCAAAACTAATATTTTCTTCATTAAAATCATAAATATTTCCTTGAAAATCTTTCACAGCATAATATAAAATAGCATCAATTAAATATTGATCTTTTAAACTTTTCAAATCAATTTTTGCAACAACATCTTTGCCCGGTTTTACAGATTTAGACTTCTCAAAAACGGAAACCAAAACTTCAAATTCTAAATCAATTTCATTAATATTCATAACCAAAGGTATCTGAGCATCTTTGAATGATTCAACCATTAAAATACCATAATATTCGCCAGGAACCATAGTTAAACCAACTTTAAAATCAACTGTAATTCTTTTTGTTGCACCAGCAGATAAATTAAAAGACTCTTCACTTAATTCAACATAATCTCCTAAATTTAAAATGCTTAAATTAAAAGATAATTCAGAATTACCTGTATTTATAATTTCAAAAATTTTTGTTGTTCCCGTACCTTGTTTTAAATTTACTAAAAAAGAATTTACATTAAAACTAAAATCTGGTTCATCAGATTTAGTAAAAAAGTCTTTGATTGAATCATAAAACGTTGCAGAATCAGCAGGGCTTGAACTATCAGAAAAGCTACTTGAATCATCTGTTCCAGAATTAGGAGGATTTATGGGTGTAACTAAAACATCAAACTCAAAAATATCAGTGCACGCAAAATTATTAGATGTGTCCGAAGCACAAACTTTCCATTGAACAATTTTCCCCGCAGGAGCACTAATTTGAACTTTTGGAACTGAATAATCTAAAGTCCCATTCAAAAACTCCTTATATTCAGTCCAAACTTCTTCCTGCCTTATATAAAAAGTATAATTACTCAAAGCAAAATTATCTGTCCAAGTTACATTAAAATTAATATAATCATTTTGATAAACCTTCGGTTTATCTTTTATGGCATTCGACCAAACCGGAGGTTCAGTATCTATTCCCACATTTAAATAAACCAAATTACTTTCCCCATAATCTGTAGAATCATCCGCATAAAAAACAACTGTCCTTGTTCCAACAAAACCAGAATCAGGAAAAAAAGAAACTGAATTATTCAAATCAAGATTAACACTTATATTTGTTAAATTAGAAAAAGAATAAGTAATTTCCTCTTCTTCTGCATCCTCAAAATAATCATCCAAATCAAAAGCCGCAATCAAATTTGTATCAGTTTGCCAAGATTGATTGGGAATGTCTTGAATTAATTCTGGTGGAGAATTTGGAATATCTAAATATGTTTCTGCTTCGGCCAAAACAAAAGGCAAAGCTATAAATGTAAAAATAAAAATAAACAAAATTCTCCTCAATTTTATCACATTCTCCATATTAATTACTATGAAAATTGATTTATATATTTTTAGAGAAAAAATCTTTCTTATCTCTTTTCCTTTTTTCCCTTTTCTCTTTTTTCCTTTTTTCTCTTTTTTCCTTTTTTCTCTTTTTTCCTTTTTTCTCTTTTTTCCTTTTTTCTCTTTTTTCTCTTTTTTCTCTTTTCTCTTTTTTTTCTTTTCTCTTTTTTCTACATATGTTCTTTCTTCCTTTCTCTTTTTCACATCCCAATCTCCAAAATGTTTATAAATACCTAAATAGTACTTATTTCATGCCTAGAGAGGATTTGAAGAAGACTAAAAAAGGGATTGAAGAAAAACCAAAAGCAGAAACTTCTACAGTAAAAGGAACAATTACACAAAATCAAAGAAAAATTTTACAACAATTCATAGGTATTTTGGGGAGCAATGAACAAGATGTTGTTGGAAAAATATTAACCCTCTGGCTATATAACGAGGGATATCTAAATTTAAAAAAAGACAAAAAATAAAATGAAAACTCTGGGAAGAATCGATGCAAAAGAAAAATTATAAAATATACATATTAGCAATCGTATTTATTTTATTATCAAGCATGGTAATAACTGCAGAAAATAATTCATTAGAAATAAAAGAATTACAAGAACCCACAATAAATATTCCAGAAAATTTACCGGAAGAACCAAATCAAAACATAGAAGAAACAATTCTCCTTGACCTAGAACAAATTGAGATGGAACAATTTATAGAAATAAAAAAATTACCAAAAAAACCATCAAACATAACACTCATAAAACAAAAAGATGGAGAAGAAAATAATTCTTCTTCATCTCCCTCTTTTAAAAATAATTCATTAGCAAACAAAAAAAATCTATCCGAAAATCAAACCAACGCCTTAGAAAAAAATCAAACATATATTGACCTGGACAAAATAATACAAAAAATCAATGAATCAACCCAAACAAATATAACACTCTCAACACAAAATGTTGAAAATAATTCTCTATCTTCAACTTCCCCTAATTCAAACCAAAATACTCTTTCTTTGGAAACCCCTCCCATACAAAAAGAAACAAATTCTCAACCTAAAGAAGAAACAATAAAAATACAATTATACAAAAATGGAAAAAAAGAAATTGAAGGAAAAATACCAAAAGATTTTACAGCAGAAATTAAAAAATCAGAAACAGAAATCTCAGATACAAAAAAAGAAGTAATCATAAAAAGTAATGAACATCTTGATGCTCCCTTAACTATTTATTCAGACATAGAAGAAACAAAAAATAAAGAAGATATTAAAATTCATTGGAAAAACGAAAACAAAGAAATCAAAATCAAAAAATATCTAGACACAAATAATGACGGACTAATTGACAGAATTTCCTGGATTGTCCCACATCTTTCAGAACAAATATTTGAGATAACAATAATACCAATCACAAATGATGAATCAGAAGAAATATTATTGGAAGTTGAAGGATTAGAAAGCATTCTCACAAATCCGATTTCCTTCACAGTAGATGTTAATTATACCAATTGGGAAAATCTTACTTGTGAAATTGAAATTACTAATAGTTCAGGCACCATCATCAATCTAGAAGAAAATGAAATTAATCTAAATTATAATACTTCTTTTGAAAATGCTGATTTGCCAAATGGTGATTATAATTGGGAAATACATTGTGAAGACCAAAATACTTCAAAGGAGAATTCAATAAGTGGAACATTCGAAATAGATGAAAAAGAACTTGAAATTTCAGGATTAAATACAATTTATTTAACTGGACAAGATATTGAATTTGAAGTGATAACTCCCCAAAATTTTCCATTTGATGCAAATTTTATAGAGGGTCCAAATACTCCTTTTGGTGCTAATAGTTGTGATGAAGAAACATGCTACATAAGTTTCAATTCCATCGGGCAATATACTTTACAAGTATCAAATAATTATTATGCTGAAACCACATATAGAAACCAATCATTTTATATTTCCCAAGCAGAAACTTCTGATTCAAATATATATGCAAATATTAATGAAGAAACAATTTTAACCCTCAAATTTAAATCTTATATTCCAATAGAAGATTTAAAATTAAATCATGGAGATTCAAAAATCAATCAAACTTTCTGGGAAGAAGATGAAACTTTTTTAAATGAAACTCTAACCTTCAAACACAATTACACAAATAAAGGAACATATAATCCAGAATTTACTTTTAAAATTAATGATAAAGAATTTTTTGTAGAAGGACCAAAAATAATCATAACAGACCCTGATGACGACAACGAAGCTCCAGAAATAACATTAAAATCTCCAAAGGATAATTCAATAATTGAATCAGAAACAATAACTTTCATCTATGAAGTTGACGACGACGAAAGCATAGATAATTGTGTTTATGAATTATATATCAAACAAGATTCATTTAAAGAATTAGATTATACTACAAAAGATAGTAGCATAATCTTAAATGAAGAAAATGAAGTTAAATTAACTTCATTTGAAGATGGCGATTATACTTGGTATGTAATCTGTGAAGATAATCAAGGAAAAGAATCAGAAGAAAGCAGAGATTTCACAATAAAAACAACAAAACATGAATACGAAGACGAAGTAGAAGAAGCCATTACAAACTTAGACAATTTCTTAGAAAAAATGGAAGATTATACACTAGAGAAAAAAGAAGTTCTTGAAGATTTAGGAATTACAGAAGATCTAAATTATTACAAAAAAAGATTACCCCTCATAAATCAAGATCTTGGAACAAATCTTAAATTCATGACAAATGAAAATTTAAAACAAGAAAGAATAGAAGAAACAATTGAAGAACTTAAAGAAATTGGCAATAATATCCCAAAGGAGATTGAAATAATAGAATCAACAGAATTCATAAAAAACAGTCTGACAAATTTAGAAAAAATAACAGAAGAATATATAGAAGGTAAAAAAATACAATTAAAATCAAGAGATATCAAAAGATTAGCTCAAGAAAATTATTTTATTCAAGAAGAGCTAAGTGTAACTACAAAAATTAAAACTGTAGAGATAGTTTACAAGGATCGAACAGAAAAAATAACCTCTGTAAAAAAAGAAATTAATTTAATGGATGATTCATACAAAACAATCCTAGAAAAGATTCCAAATGAAATAAAAGAAATTGAATTCAAAACAAAAAGCCAAGAAGTAAATAAAAATTTATTTGAAATAAAAATAGAAAATATAAAAAATGATGAAATTATTTATTATATCAAAGAAGAAGTAAAACTAAATGATCTAAAAGAAACTGAAACAATCCTATTTGAAGAATTTCCATTGAATCGAAGAGGTATTACTGGTTATTTCACTTTTAACGGATCAAATAAAAATAATTCTGCATATTATATAATTTTTATAATTTTCTTAACAATTGCCCTTTACTTTGGAAAAGATATATTCAAAAAATTCAAAATGAATATTTGGAAAAAAGAAGAAGATGTAAGAAGAATAATAGAATACACAGAAAAAGCAAAAAGAGCCCTACAGGAAAATAATCAAGAACTTGCAAAACAAGATTACCATAAAATAAAAGAAATATTTAACCTAACTCCAAAAGGATTTAGAAATTACATATATCCAACAATCAAAAAAATAAGAATTGGTATAGATAAAAGAGATATGCAAAATTTCATAAAAGAATATGAACAAGCAAAACAAGAAAACAGAAAAGAAGACGCTCTAAGAATTTACCAAAACATACGAGAACAATACAAAAAGTTACCACAAAAGCACCAAGAAAAAGTTTACGAAAGAGTAATCAAAAAAGGAGCTGAAGGATTTAGTTTCTAAATATAGATTCATTTCATTCATAATTGATAATTCTATTATCCGTTCCGCTGGAGGACATAATATTAAATCTTTCCACAAACTTAATCTCCTAACAACCATAAATATCCCCTCCCTTCCTTAAACTTGTTCTAATACTAATTATTTATTTAAAATTTCCAGGGCCACATTTTGAAATTTTATCCAACCAATCCTTTACAAAGCAAAGCAAATTTCCCAAATAAAAACAATCATCATCCAATAACAATTATTGGGATTGATAATTGACTAATCAAGGGGAACTTCAGTAATTCAAGGCGGTCAGGGTTAGGGATGGACGATTGCCTAGTAATTTATCCCCTTGCCTCCTCCAAATTTATCCCTCTCCTTCCATTCCACACTTAAATCCTTTTGTCTTTTTTCCCTTCATGTTATTTCAAATCATCCTCGCTCTCATCGTCGGCCTTATCGCAGGAACAATAACCGGACTAACTCCAGGAATTCATATCAACTTAATCGGAGCACTTCTCCTCTCAACCCACCTACTTCCTGTGGAACCAATCTATCTAATAATTTTTATAATTTCAATGTCAATAACTCACACCTTTCTCGATTTTATTCCATCAATAATTCTCGGTTGTCCAGACACAGATACAGAACTGGGAATACTTCCAGGACAAAAATTACTTCAAAAAGGAAAAGGTTACGAAGCAATTTTACTAACAACATATGGAAGTTTAATTGCAATCATAATCTTAACCATAATTGCTTTCCCCTCTTTATTTTTAATAAAACAAACATATAATTTCTTTGAAAAAGTAATTCCTTATATTTTAATTTTGATTTCAATAATTTTAATCTCAACAGAAAGAAAAAAACTAACCGCCCTAAAAATATTTTTGCTAACAGGATTTTTAGGATACTCCATAACTTTTCTAGAAATAAATCAACCACTCCTCCCCCTACTAACAGGATTATTCGGTTCATCAATACTAATTCAATCAATAAAAAATAAAATAACAATTCCCAAACAAAAAATAACAAAACCAAGAATAAAAATAAAAAGACCAATTATGGCTTCTCTACTCTCCGCACCACTCTGCTCATTTCTACCCGGACTCGGAAGCGGCCAAGCAGGACTAATTGGAAATTTAATAACAAAAAACAACAACAAAGAATTTCTAACTCTCCTAGGAATAACAAACACCCTAGTAATGGGATTCTCAATAATAACTCTTTTTGCAATAAACAAAACCCGAACAGGATCAGCTGCTTTTGTTGGTCAAATTATACCTAATTTAGACATGAAATATTTAATACTAATATTAACTGTAATTATTATTTCCGGAATTGTTAGTTTTTATTTGACACTATGGCTAGGACAAATCGTAAGTTTAAACATTTGGAGATTTAATTATCAAAAACTAGCTTTAGTTACTCTCGCAATTTTAATCATAGTAATTATTTTAGTTAGCGGTTGGTTAGGTTTTTTGGTTTTTGTAATTTCAACACTCACAGGATTATATGCTTTAGGACATAAAATAAGAAGAACAAATATGATGGGTTGTTTGATGATTCCTAGTGTGGTGTTTTATTTGATAAGATAATTTTTTATTCTTAAAATTAATCCATAAATTATTTTCTTTTCTTTAGCAATAAAAATTGGTTTAATTTGTTTTTTATTTGAATAGCTTTTTGGCAAAGCATTAAATCTCTTAACTGATAATTTCAAATATTCTTTTTCTAAATCAATCCCTACATATTTTCTTCCTAATTCAATTGCAGCAATTCCAGTAGTTCCCGAACCACTAAAAGGATCTAAAACCAAATCTCCTTTTTTAGAATGGGCAACAATAATTCTCTTCAATAATTCAAGAGGTTTTTGTGTTGGATGTTTTCCTTGAACTTTTTCTCTTGGAGGAGTTAAAGGAATATTCCAAACACTCTTCATTTGCTTACCAACATTACTAATTTTATCATCCCATTGTTTCATTGCACCATAATCAAAATAATGTCTGGCTTTCTTTACTTTTCTAGCACAAATTAAAGTTTCATGTGAATGTGCAAAATAACGACAAGATAAATTTGGAGGGGCATTTGGTTTAAACCAAATAATTTCATTAATTATATCAAAACCCAATAATTTCATCGCATATCCAACTTGATAAATACTATGATGTGTTCCTGAAACCCAAATAATTCCATCATCTTTCAAAATTCTTTTACATTCAAATAACCACTTATATGTAAATTTAAAATCTTCATCGAACCCTTTCGACTTATCCCAATCACCTTTATTCACAGAAACCATTTTTCCTGCCCTACAAGAGATTCCCCCATTAGATAAATTATAGGGTGGATCTGCAAAGATTAGATCAAAAGATTTTTCTTTAAATGTTGGGAGAACTTTAAGACAATCTTTATGATGGAGATTGAAGTTTTGTGTTGTAAAAAATTGTTTCATCTTAAATAAGGAATATGATTTTTAGCATCATTTTGTACATTTACTAAATTCCTAAATTCAAAAGACTCAAGATATTTTAAAAGATTGTTGTTCTCAAATATGTCTAACACCCATATATTTTTTTCTTTCCTTAAATGAAAATAAAACTTATCAGTTTCAACTTCAAAACAACTTTTACCTATCTTTTTCCATTCCATCTTTCTTAACTTATCCTTAACTTTATTTAAATATATCTATTATTTAAACTTTATGTATGGATTGGGAAAAATATGCTTGGTTAAAAAGAGGGAATAGAAGAATAGAAATTTTGAAACAAATTTCTTTATCAAAATCTCCCACAACAATAAAAGAAATAAAACAAAAATCCAAAGTTGCATTACCTCAAGCATCTGTAACTGTAAAAGAACTTCTAGAAAAAAAGCTAATTGATTGTTTAAATCCCAAAGATAAAATAGGAAAAATTTATAGACTAAACCAAGAGGGGAAAAAATTATTGGGAGAATTAAAAAAATGATTGATGGGGGAAAAGGTGGAGCTAAAACAAATATTCATGGATTAGAATTTGAAAGACGAGTTGATTTAAGAAAAATATTTGATAAATTAAATGGATATGAGGTAAAAGAAAATGATTTATATTTTGATGATAAAATTGTTGGAAAATTTTATAAAAAATATGGCTTATATTCTGGACTTTTGAAAGAACATAAGATTGATGCTTCAAAAAGAATTTCTAAAAAACTTTTACCAGATGAAACATTGTTGGTATTAAAATCCAATACACTTTTTGTTATTGAAATGAAATTCCAAAAAACTCCTGGTTCTGTAGATGAAAAATTGCAAACATGTGATTACAAATTAAAACAATATAATAAAATTTTGAAAGGTTCTGGAATAAAAATAAAATATTTATACATCTTGAATGATTGGTTCAAAAAACCAGAATACAAAGACACCTTAAATTATATTAAATCTGTTGATTGTGATTATTATTTTAATGAATTAAAATTTTCTGTGTTAGGATTACCAGAAATTAAAAAATGAAATATAAACCAAGGAACAAACCAAGAATAGAATCCATTAAAGAAATAAAATTAAATGATGGAACAATTATTGGGATTTTTGAAGGCAATAGGGGAGCAAATCCAGATCATGATATCTTGATAAAATATCATGAAAAAGGTAAGAGAATCAGAACCCCAAAACATATTCATTGGATTATCGATTTATTAATTAAAAAAGAACATAACAAAGACCTAACTTTAAAATTTATTAAATATTTAAGAAATATGTATGATCGAGTAGAAGCATTTAAAGACAAAGAAGATAGAAAAAAATGTGAAATAAAAGAAACAACAGATGAAAAATTAAAACCATTCGAAGAATTAAATAATTATGGAGAATATAAAATAGAATTTATCGGACATTTGATTGAATTGATGATAAAAATGGAAAAAAATACCCTTCCTGAAAAACCCGCCAAGGTTTTCAGAGAATTAATTGATGCAATGATTGATGAAAAAGAAATATTTGTAATTGTTTCAAAAGCAACTCAAATTGGTTAAAATCAATAATTCATAATCACAACTTCTTTAACCTTTCCCCTTTTCTCTGCATTACAATTAATCATTCTTGATGCTTCTACATTTTTCTTCTTTGAATTTTTCATTTTTTTCTTGTATTTTTTGTAAAGTTTCAAAATAAAAGGAGCATTACTATTTGAAAGCATAACTTTACAACCTTTTTTATCTAACTCAACAAATAAATCAAATAATTTTTTATGTTCTTCTTCTAAAAAACTATCTTTTGTATAAGTTGTAAAACTTGTTTTGTTTAAAGGATAATAAGGAGGATCAAAATAAACAAAATCTCCTTTCTTAACTTTAGATAATATTTTCTCAAAAGATTGAACTTTTAATTCTACTTTTTGTAATAATTTAGAAATTTCTCTTAATTCTTTTTCTTGAGCAATTCCAGGATTTTTATAATTTCCCATTGGAACATTAAATCCTCCTTTAGAATTAACTCTATACAAACCATTAAAACAAGTTCTATTCAAATAAATAAATCTTGCAGCACGAGAAAGGTTAGACATAACAAAAGTATCTTTTTTCCTTTCATTTAAATAAAAATCTTTTCCCAATTTATCATGTTTTATTTTATATTTTTTTAATAAATTTATTAATTCTTCTACATCATCACGAACAGTCAAATAAACATTAATTAATTCTTCATTAATATCAGATAAAATTACTTTTTTAGGTTTTCTTGTTTTAATAATATGAAAAGCAACAGCCCCACCTCCAATAAACGGCTCAAAATATTTTTCAATTTTTTTAGGAAATAATGGTTCTAATTGAGATAATAATTGTCTTTTTCCCCCTGCCCATTTAACAATTGCTAACTTCCCCTCTTTAACCATAAATAAAATAAGAAAAAATTGTTTTTAACACTTTCCAAAAAACCCTAACCCCTCCTTAAAATTGCCCATACTAACTCCTGCCCCTAAAAAACTTTCTAGGGCCTTTCATAAGAAAGGTTATCCCTTGTGGAAATTACATTCAGAAATTTTTATATCAATTCTTTACTTTGCAAAATCAATTTTTCCATTTCCTTTCTAAAATAATTTTATAAATCAAGCCTATTTTCTCAACCAATATTATTGCAGATATTTGATTATTATACAAAAAGGAACATAAAGTTTAAATATTATAAAAGCCTACAAAATATATCTCGGGTAAGTCCCAGAGAGGTTGTGTGCCGGATGGTGCATCTGTCTTAATCTCTGGGGTCCGGATACTTAAACAATTCCCTTTCAAGAGATATTTTTTCTTCAATTATCTTATAAAATTCTTTATTACCATATTCATATTTACTAAAAATAGCTCCACTTAAAAAATCCAAAGCTTGTAAACCTCCCTTCTTTTTTGAATCTGCATGCACTATATCCAATTTACATTCACTTGGCAAAATAACTCTTCTTATGTAATTATCAAAATCATCTCTTAATGCTCTTTTCCCTTTGGATCTATCCACAACTAACTCCGCCCGATTATCATTAAGAGAACATTCTGAAAGAATTAATCTGCAAAGATAATTATATAATTTATGTTTTTTCCCTTTCAAATAATCATATACTTTATTTTTATCTAAAATTATTGAAAAAATTTCCAAATCTTTTTTAGAAAGCACTTCTAACACTTTTCTCTTAATATTCTCATTTGAATTATTCCATTTTATTTCCGAAGAATTTTTTAATTTCTTTTTTAAAATCTTCTGTCTTATTTTTTTAACAATTCTAGAAAGAGAAGGCTCTTCAAAAACATTACAAACCATCAAAGTAATTGTTAAATATTTGCTTGACTTTTTACTAAATCCCAAATCTCCACTCTCATCTAAAAAAATATATTTCATACTTCAAAAAAAATTCTAAACCATTTTATAATTAATATTGATTTAAGGATAAAGATTCATATTACAAAACAAATTCTCGCTCATATTTTCAATCAACTTTCTAACTTCTCTGTTCCCTCTCTTTCCAAATTTTTTCCCTCAAAACCACTCCTCTAACTTCTCCTGCCTTTCCTTCTCCTTACCAAAAATACTATCAATATAACTTTTAACCAACTCTAAAGTCTGTTGTAAATAAGGACTCACATTATATTTCTTTCCAAGATTAATTGCAGGTTCCAGATATTTCTTTATTCCACCCTCGTGTATTGTAAAAATTAATTTTCCTCCACATTTAGAACATTTTCCATTCAAAGGAGGACGACGATAAATCTCATTACAAGCAACACACCTAAATCCCTGCATAGAAAACTTTCTCAAATTACCTCGCAAATCACGAATAAAATGCCTTTCAATAATTAAACGAGCAGTATCAACAGTATCAACACTACGAATTTTCTCAACCAATTCCATCTGATGTTCCACTTTTTGAGCCATATCTCCCAAAATTTTATACGCAGAACAAACAACACCATCATTAAAATTATCAGTATTATGAGTAAAACCAATATTAACAAAAGGATCCTTTCCTTCTTTCAAAACATCACGCACCATATTAACTTTAACTTCAGAAGAATGCTCTCCCCTCTCAGCCAACTCATATAATTCCAAAGGATACTCATTCAAATACTCAAAATCCAAAATTTGATCATCAACTTCACCAGCATCAATCCTCACATTCATGACCAGGGGAGCATCCTGTGTCGCCCCACGCCTATCAGGTAGATACTTACGAGAAAAATTCAACAATACATCACCCAAAAGCATAATCGCAGCTTCATCACCATCACAATCACGACGAATAGCAGCATGCATATAAGGAGAAGCCATCAAACCTAAAGTATTAGAAAAACCAATAAACCTACAAGCAACACCCGCACAATTATGGGGCGCCATACAAACACCCAATTGACCAATCAAATCCTCTTTCTTCTTAACATTATAATAAGGTTTCAAACCATAAAACTTAACCAAAAGTTCATCAATAAAATTACAGAGATTAATAAAAACATCCTCTCCTTTCTCATCAGGCGTCTCAGGACTCGAAGGAATTAAAATATCATGAGGTTTGATTTCCACAATTTGATTTTCATTTTCCAAAGGTTTGCCTTCAACATCTTTCAAATAACCCAATTCAATTAATTTTTCAACACTAGTTCCAATCTCCTTCGGCTTAAAAGAAACAACAGGAAGTTCAGTAGCATCCATTCTAACAGTCCCATCACGAAAAACCTGCAAACCATGCTTTGCTCTCAAAATTCCTTTTTCAATTCTTTCATTAACACGAGTACCAGAAGAAACAGAAAAAATTCCTTTAACAACATCTGGAATATCAGTTTTCAAAAACCCTAATTTATGTCGAGCAGCATCAAAATAATGATTAATATCAATTTTCTTATATTGATAAGGAACACCCTTCAAATCAGAATATTCTACTTTATCCTCTTTAGCTTTTTCTTTAATATCTCTAAAATAATATCTTGTTTCAGTCTCATTATTACAAACTTCACACTTTCTAAAAATAGTTTCTTTTTCACATTTAGGGCAATATTGAATAGGAAACTGCCCTCCAACAGTTCCAACTTCACAAGCAGACTTAAAAGTTTTCAGTCTTCCCCCCTCACGACCAACAGTAAATAAAGAATTGGGACTTCCAGGGATAACACGCAACTTAGCCTTTTCAGGACGACCCATCCGGGCACCAATAAATTCTCCTGCTTTATTCTTAATTTCAAATTTGCAATTATTATTCACTATTTCTAATATATTCTCTTTTCTGCCTTCAAAATCAAATTTAGAAATATCAAGATTTTCTTTTAAAAATGTTTTCTCCTTAAACACATCCAAATCAATTCCCAAATTCAAAAGCAAAGCTTTAGAATCAATCTCTTTCAAAACAACATTTTCAATAGTAACTTCATGAGGAATACCTAACAACTCCAAAGCCCTTTTACCTAAACTAAATTTTTCTATATCTAACTTTGCCCAAGGTAAAATTAATGCCCTTTGTAAAGATTCATTACATGAATCTTTCGGGGCCTCGCAGAGGTTCTCGCACCCCTTTGGTGTACACCTTTGGTGCTTTCCATCAACCCAAGAATGTTTCAACCAATCAATTAAACCCAAAAATTCATCCTTAGAAATTTCAGTCCAATAATAAATAAATTTAGGATATAAAGGAATTCCATACTTTTCACTAATCATAACTGCATCATCAAAAGAAACATTCCAAGTATCAATTGTCTTTTCAAAATCCGCATCTTTTTTCCTCAAATTTAATTTCCACCATTCTTCCACATATCCCGGCTTAACCATATTTGCTGCCCTATTTGCTAAATCAGAAAAAGGAAATAACATATCTCCCAAATAAATAATTTCTTCAATATTTTTATACAATTTTCTAGCTTCTTCTTTTGTTTTTAATTGTTTAACAGTCCCATTTTTTAATTTGACAATCGGCCCCTCAATAGAATCACAAACAGCAATAGCACAACCTTTCGTAGGTTTTTCAATTTTCAACTGGGTTCCAGTAGCCAAAAAATCATCACTAACCCCCATTGTTGCAGGATGAACACAAACAGCACTAAATCCAGAATTTCTTCCACGACCATATCTAAATCTAAAACTACCAGAACGACTAGGATGACCATAAATAGGACGACCAGCAACCAAATCTTTAATATAGGTTGGAGCACCTCCAGATTTAGATTTACCAGTTGTTCTCTTTTCATGAATTTCTAAATATTCAGGTAACCAATCAAAACCACTAGCTTCAATTCCATTCTTTCTTGCCATATTATATAATCTAAAACCCTTCGGTGCCTTTTGCGCAAGACCCTCTGCCATAACCAAACAAAACCCACTACGCAAAAAATTAGTAGGAACTCTTTCCAAATTTTTATAATTAGAAACTTCCATTTTTTCAGAAGGATCACCAGAAACTTGAAAAGGCATGTTCTTAGCAAGAAAAATTGCTTCTTCTTCTGTAGGCATATATTGTAAATTAGTTATTCTATCATGAAAATCAGAAAGTTCAGTCCAAACTCTTCTAATTTCACTTTCATTAGGATCATATTTAGCAAAACCAAATTTCTCCCTTAAAAAATCAATTAAAAATAAAATCATACAAGACGCCGTAGTACCAGCAGAACGAATCGGTCCAGAAAAATTAGCAATAATATAATCTTTACCTTCTCTTGTTTTTCCAGTTTGAATGCCTGTGTAACCCTCAATAGGGCTAGAAACAACACCCAAAGTAGTATAACACAAACCAACACGAATTCCTGCATCCATTGCCTGAATAATATTTTCAAAATTACAAAATTTCTGATCACTAATTTCATCAGCAATAATAAATATAACCGTAGGATCAAGTTTACCATATTTTTCTTCTAATTCCAAAATTCTCTCAGCAATTCCGGAATCAAGCATCTGAGGATAAACAGTAGAAATCAAACCAACAACCTTTTCAGCCATACTCATTGCAATAGGAATCTCCACTTCATCAGCAGGATCATAACCTAAAGCCCTAGCTTCATTGGCCATAACATAAACTCCATCAACTTCCTCCTTTAAACGATTCAAATAATCCTTTGTTTCTTGAGAATAATTATCCATTGACATTTTCAAATTCCTCCAACTTCTCCAAAATATCTTTCCAATTTTTAACTCGAATAATTTTTTCATGTTCACCCCTATTTTTATTCCAAGGCTTATCAATCAAAAAACATTTAACTCCAGAATTTGCACAATTTATTGCATGTTCATAACTATCTTCAATCATATAATCAATATTTAAATCCAAACAAATTTCACCTTTATGTTTACCCTCATTATTTACATAAGGATTAGAAGAAAAAAATAATTCAAAATTAATATCTGAAAAATGTTTTTGTAAGCTTTCTAAAGTATTTTTTCTATGAACTCTTGAAGTAATAAAATAAATTTCTTTATTCTTTGATAAATTCAAAATAGATTCCTTTGCAAATTCACAAACAGCCATATCTAAATTTTTATTTTTCTCAATCATTTCCTTAATAATGTCATCAACTTCTTCATGATTAATTTTTAGAGTATCTGAAATTTTATATGAATTCATTTCTTCATATAAAAAATTACTTCTTGTTTTTTCATTATAATAATTAACTAAAGTTTTCATGAATTCAAAAACAACATCATCCAAATCTATGCCTATTTTTAATTTTTCCTTCATTCTTCTTTCTCCTCATAAAGTTTAACTCCTTCTTGTTTTGTTTCAAAATCTAAAATTTTAACAGCTCTCGTTTTCAAATTAAACATGGGAACTTTACAATGATCTGGTGTGTTTCCAAATTTCTCTTGATAGGGGGTCATTCCCTCCCAACTAGAAACAGAAACAACTAAAATATTATTATGATAAACAACTCCACTTTTATGTGTATGGCCAGAAACAAAAATATCTGGTGCTTTTCTAATTAATAGCCCATCTTTCTCCAAAGGAAAATACTGCGTTGCTCCATGAGTAGGAGACAAATGTCTATTCTTCAATAAATATTTCATAATGTTTTCAGGTTTATTCATAGCTTTACCTAACATTAATCTAGGTATAGTATTTGCATAATAAGGAAAAGAAAAACCATGATAAACTAAAACATCAAATCCTTCAAAAGCTTCCCTCTTGCCAATATTGACAATTGTAGGGTTTTCAGAAATAATTACATTTTCTAACTCATAAACTGGCCAAGCAAATTTTTCATTCAATAAAGGTTGAGGTTCCATAAGTCTAACACAATCATGGTTACCGGGAGTAATAATTATTTTAATATCTTTTCTAATTTTATCTAATAAATCAGCTATTTTTTGAAATTGTTCTTCCAAATCAACAATAACTAAATCTTTTTCTTGATTAGGATAATTTCCAACACCTGTAATCAAATCCCCAACGATAAATAAATATTTTATTTTGTCAACCTCGGGAGTATTTGGTATTTTCCCATTCAAATAATTAATAAATTTATCAAAACTCTTGTGTAAAAAATTATGACTTCCATAATGAATATCTCCAATAAATAAAGCATATTCTTCTACAGGCCCTTTTTTCCTCTTTTCAAGCCTTGTTTCAGGAAAAATAACCTCATTGACAAACATTATTTCATTGTTTCCAACACCTTTAAAACCAACAATACAATCCAAACAAATATCTTCTGCTTCTTTCATCAATTCCTCTTTTTCAGAATTAATAACAACTTTCATACTTCCAGTCAAATCTTCAATTTCTAAAATTAAATTTTTATTTTTAGACATTTTTTTACTACTTACCATTCCAATTGCCGAAAATTTTTGTTTTTCATTAGAAAGTTTTCCAATAGAAATTAAATTTTCTAATTCTGGATCATCTTGCATGATATTTTTCAAAATTTCATACCTATTTCTAAAGTGAGTAACAAAATCTTTTACTTCTAAACTCTTTCCAACACAAGGAGAAGAAGAAATAATTTTAATTTTAGCATCAAAATCATTTTCTTTATTTACAATAACTTCTTTCTTTTCTGTTATATTTTTAATATTTAAAGAAAAAATTAATTCATTTAAATTAATACTCTTTAAGATAGAAATTTCTTCAATAATTTTTTTAATTTTTTCTTGATTTTCATCAATTAATTTTTTATTAATAAATTTTTTTTTAAAAACAATTTTAACTTTATTTATAAATAATTTAATAATTCCTTCATCATATTTTAAAAAATTATATAATAAAAAATTATCTAATAAAATATTTTTCTCTGAACAAAATTTTAATAATTCTTCTTTTTTCATATTTTATTATTTATTTAAATTAAAATATTAATTATAATTTAAACTTGATTCTACAATTTCTTTAGCCTTTTCTAAAATATTATTAGAAATTGCTAATTTAATTTCTCTCATCCTACCTCCTCTTCCCTTTGAAATAACTCTAACATTAATTATTCCTAACATATCAAATTCTTGAATAATGTCTCCTACTCTTCTTTGAGTTAAAAAATCAATTTTATCTCTTTTACATAAATCTTGATAAAAATTATAAATATCTCCTGTAAAAAAAGATTGATCTCCCTTAATTTCAGATAATTTAAAAATTGAATACAATACAAGTTGGAATTGTTTGGGTTCAGAAAGAATAACATCTAAAATTTTATCTCTTTCTATTTTAAAATTAGCCTTATCAATATGCTTTAATAAAACTTTGGTGTTTCCTTCCCTTTCAGATAACTCCCCTGCAATTCTTAATAAATCTAAAGCTCTTCTAGCATCACCATGTTCTCTTGCCGCATAAGCAGCACATTTAGCAATTACACCATTCTCTAACACATGCTCTTGAAAAGCATTTTTAGCTCTTTTATTTAAAATATCTTGAATTTGAATTGCATTATAAGGAGAAAAAACAATTTCTTCCTCAGATAAAGAACTCCTAACCCTTGGATCAACTTCATCTAAAAAAGTTAAATCATTTGAAATTCCCACAATAGAAATTTGAGATTTAGATAATTCAGAATTAAGTCTTGTTAAATTATAAAGAAAATTATTAGATATTTTTTTAACAGTTTGATCAATTTCATCCAAAATTAAAATAACTCTTTGTTTTTTAAAATCAATTAAATCTATAAATTTATTATAAACTGCTTGAGTGGGCAAACCAGTTGAAGGAACTTCTCCTCCTAATTTTTTAATTAATTCCGCTAAAATTCTATATTCCGTATCTGAAACTTTTTTTAATTTACAATTTAAATATTCTATCTTAAGTTCAAAATCAGAATCTTCTTTAAATCTTTTATATAAAGCATCTCGCACATATTGAATAGAAAGAGTTTTTCCAGTTCCAGTTTTACCATATAAAAAAAGATTACTAGTTGTATCTCCTCTTAAAATAGGAGCTAAAATAAAAGCAATTTGCTTTATTTGATCACTTCTATGAGGAATTTCAAGAGGTTTATAATTTGATTGTAAATAAGATTTATCTTTAAAAATGCTATTTTTATCAAACGATTCAAAAATTTCATCTAATTCATTGCCCATTTTCTTTATAATTTTATTTTTTATTTAAGTGTTTATATAATTGAAAATATATTAAAATAATTTTCAAATACCCCACAGGTCTATTTCTTGTGGAAATTAAAAATTATTTTTTATCTTCAACGGGAAAAATTGAAATTATTATATAAAGGATTATAACTACTAAAAAAGAAAGACACCTTAATTTCTTATGGAAAAGGATTTATTAGAATAAAATAAATTATTTTTATTATTATTATTATTATTATATTATTATATTATTATATTATTATATTATTTTTATTTTTATTATTTTTATTTTTATTATTTTTATTTTTATTTTTATTATTTTTATTTTTATTATATTATTTTTATTTTTATTATTTTTATTATTTTTATTTTTATTATTATTATTATTATTATTATATTATTATATTATTTTTATTATTATTATTATTATTATTATTATTATTATTATTATTATATTATTATATTATATTATATTATTATATAAAATAGAAAAATTTTTAAATAAAATTAAAACAATTAAAAAATAAAATTAAAATAAAAAAATTTTCCATAAGAAATTAAGGGGGCAGGGTTTAAAATTTAATAACCCAAATCTCCAACTTCTAACTATTGATTAATAATATTTTAATGCTTTATATAATTTTGAATTAATTAAAGAGTTACATAAAATTATTATTATTATTCTTGTATTATTCTTGTATTATTATTATTATTATTATTCTTGTATTATTCTTGTATTATTCTTGTATTATTATTATTATTATTATTATTATTCTTATATTATCCTTATATTATTTTCTAAATTTTAAATTAGAATTATATTCTACGCTAGAGATAACTTTATAAATAATTTAAGATTCTAAATGCTATGCAAACAGAAAAATTACCTTTCAATGCAATTATTGGTAAAATGATTGTAACAAAAGAAGGAAAAAGATTAGGTTTTGTTAAAGACATAACATTTGAAACAAAATCAGGAGAATTAATTAATCTTGTTGTAAAAGATTCAACAATGTATACAAAAAATCTCAATTTAGAAAAATCTAGCTCAAATGAATTATTAATTCCTTATTCTTCAATTATTGCAATTGGTGATTTTGTTATTGTTTCTGAAGAAGATTTAATTTAAAATAAATTTTTTTGAATAATTTAATTTTTGAATAATTTTTAATATTATTAAGAATTAAATTAAGAATAAAAAAATATATACTTCTTTAAAATGCAAATCTTTAAAAACAAAAGATTTATTTTATCATTACAATGAAATTAATTGGATTTAATTTTACTAAAATTAGTATAGAAAAGAAAAGGAAAATATCTAAAGATTTGAAAATAGATACTTCAATTAATATTGATTCAATTGAAGAAGTAAAAAATGAATTATTAAAATCCAAAGATATATTTTTAAATATAAAATTTAATTATAAAATTAATTATAAACCAGATATATCAACAATTGAATTAGTTGGAAATCTTGCTATTGCTCTTGATTCAAAATTAGGTAAAGAAATTTTAAAAGATTGGAAAGATAAAAAGATAAAAGATGAAACAAGAATAACTCTTTTTAATGTTATTTTAAGAAAATCCAATGTAAAAGCATTACAACTGGAAGAAGAAATGTCTCTTCCACTTCATTTTCAATTACCTTCTCTAAAACAAAATAAAAAGTAAAATATTAATTTACTTTTTTAATAAATATTTTTAATTAATAATTCAAAATTTATTTAAAGTTATTAAATATAATTTAATTATGAAAATTTCTAATATAAAAAAAGAAAAAATATTAGAACAAATTTTAGCATATTTATTTAGTATTAATCCTCAAGCAGTTTTTACTTCATATATAGCAAAAGAACTTGCTAGAGATGAAGAATTTATGAAAAACCTTTTATTAGAATTAAAAAAGAAAAAATTAGTTATTGAAATTAAAAAAAATAAAAAAGGAATAGATTATATTAGAAGATCTCGATGGAAACTTTCTCAACAAGCCTATGATTTTTATAGTAAAAGTCAAATTTAATAGTTATATTACATTATATTAAATTTTTTAAAGAAGTATATACATCTTTTTTTATGGAAGAAATAAAATGGGCATTTACAAGAGTTAAAGAAGATATTTTTTTTTTAAAAAAAGAATTAAATTCCCTTAAAACACAATTATTTGAAACAAGGCAAAACATGATTGATCTTTGTGAAGTTATTTCTAAATTAAATTTTAAAGAAAACAAACAACAAAATATTCAATTCTCTCCTCCACCTTTTTATTCAATCAATTTGCCTTCTTTTCAGAGTAAATTTAAGAATAAAGACATATCTTTAGACAATCAGACACATACTTCAACAAGAAATCATGGTGTCGAGACAAATACGACAGATATTGCGACAAATAAATTCCATTTTAAACCTTTAAATGACCAAATTTATGGTATTTCCATAGGAAATCAAGGGGCTCAGACAGACAGACAGACAGACAGACAGACAGACAGACAGACAAATAAAAGTTCGGATAATCAAAATATGGGACAAAATATAATTCAAAATAAATCTTTTCAAGTCACAAAAAAAGATGAAGAAGATTCAGTATTAAAAACTTTGAATTCATTAGATAATCTAAAAAAGGAGATAAGATTAAAGTTTAAACGACTCACAGAGCAAGAATTACTTGTTTTTTCAACAATTTATCAATTAGAAGAGGAATTAGGTTACTCTGACTATAAATCTTTATCTAAGAGGCTTAAACTAACTGAAAGTTCTATAAGAGATTATGTAAGTAGATTGATTTCTAAAAATATTCCTATAGAGAAAAATAAAATTAATAATAAAGAGATTAAATTAGGTATATCCTCTTCTCTTAAAAAAATAACATCTCTTAATACCATCCTTCAATTAAGGGATCTTTAATTCTGGAGCTATTTTTCTCTAATTCTTTATTTTGTTCTTACTATTCTTTTCGTCGATAAACCCTCAAATCTTATTTGATAATTTAAATTATTCGGTATACAGAATAAATAAAACACTTTTTCCTTACTATTTATTTCTCTTTTTTTTTGTTTTTCTCTCACCTCTTTTTCATTTTATTTTTCTGGAACCTTGTCCCATTTCATTCTTTAATCATCACTTTTTCAATTTTTTAACCTTTTTCTCACTTTTTTATTAAATTTAATCATTTTCTTCATCTTTTTTTTCTTTTTTATTTGTTTTAATTCTCACTTTTTGTTTTTTTAATAATTTTTCTTTAATATTTTCAGGTATATATATCCTTTTTTTACCATTTTTCTCTACTATTTCTTTTATTAAACTCTCACTTTTTGATTTTATGGTGTTTATTTGACCCCTAATAGTAGATTTTTCTTTATTTAACATAGAAGCAAGATCATCATAACTTAACTTCATGTCACTATTTAAAAGTATAAACAATATAGCTCTCTCAGTTATCGAAAAACTACTTAAATTTGGTGTTTGAACACCCGTTTGAACAGCTGTTTGAACATCATAAACAGCTGTTTGTTTATTCAACACCCGTTGATTTGTTTTAAACGGTTGTTTAAAAATATTATTTGTATTAAAATTATTCATAATAGAAAGCACATTTTTTAATCCTTCAATCTCTTCTTGTACCGACGATAAAATTCCTTTTATTTCTAAAATGTCTTTCTTTTGTAAATTTTTTTCAGAATCAAGGTGTTTAATCCAACCACTTACAGAAACAATGTCCTTTTTCACACTATTAAAACCCTCTTTTGTTTCTTTTCTTACCTCTTCTAACCTCTTTTTTCCAGCAAACAACCAAAACATATTATTAAGGAGCTTTTTTTATTTAAAAATGTTTTGTAAAATTAAGAGTATATGCTCGATAAAATCGTGTTTTTGACCTATTTTTGGTTGTTTGTTGACTTGTTTAAGGGTGTGTCGAAGTTTCTAATTTTAAACAGCATAAACAGCAACAAACAACCTTAAACAGCCTCAAACAGCCTGTTTGGACACCAATAAACACCAACAAACACCACCAAAACACAATTATCAAATTGTTCTAAAATAATTATTTCCTCCTTTTTTATTTTAAAATATATTAAATTTTTTTCTTAAGTTTTGTTTATTGTTGGTTGTTTAAACAGCTCTTTCCTTATGTAATTAATATTTTTTTTACAATAATTTAAACATCTGTTTACTTGTTTAAACAGTTATTTACAAAAAATTTAAATTTTTTTATTTTAAAAAACAGTTATATTTTTTATGTCTAAATATCTGTCTAATCTTTTAAATAGATATTTTTTTAGTTTATGCACTTAGTTAACCTAAATGAATAAAAAATTAAAATAATTTTTTAAAAATATTTAGCTCTATTTCAAATATAATTTTTAAAATAGTTTAAACTAATCTTTGCTTTATTTTATTAGAAATAATGCTTCAGAAAGCTTTATTTTAGAAAAATACAAAAAAGTTCCTATAATCAAGAAGAAAGTTCTTATAATTATAAATTTATTTTATATTTAACAAAAATTATTGTTAAATAAAAATTATACGAACCTTTTTTTCATAAAAAATAAAATCAAATTTATCTCTAAAAATAAATCAAATAATTTTATTAATTTTTTAGTTATAAAAAGTTCTTATAATCAATAATCATTAACAAAGGGTGCTAAGTAAACAAAAATTAATTAATGAATCTTCTTAATTTGAAAACAAACCAAAAATTAATCAAACAACTACAAACAACTACAAACAGCCAATTTTACCCCAAAATAAGTTTAATACGAGGAAAGTTCGTACAAGGTATATTATGCGAAGTCGACGATAAAATCTCTTTTTTAACAAAGAAAGTTAAATAAATAATATTCAAGGCTGTCCAAGGTATGAACAACTTTTTTAAACAATAAAAAATAAATAAATAAGAAATTAATTGATTTCTAACCCAATTTATTTAAAATAGTCTCCCTATAACGCAAAAATTACCAAAATCAAGTCAAATTCATCAAAAATTCAAAAATTTTCAAAAAATGGACTCTTTCAAGAAACAAAAAGTGAGAGTTAAAAAATGCAATTTTATATTAATTAAGGTCACATAGTGAACAAAATTTTTAAAAAATTTAGATCAAATAAGAATACGAAAGTTAATCTTTCTACCGAATAATTTATTAAAATAATATAAAATAACAATCATTAGAAAATAAAATATTCATTAAACAAGATAAAACAATAAAAAATTTGATACATTTTAATCATGAATTAAATTCTCCTCTTTATTTTGCCATCCAGGTATGTATCCTAAAAATTTACATAAAGCTACTTTAGAATTAAAAGAATTTTTAAATTTTAGATTAGAAGTTCAAAGAAAATATAAAAAATTAAGAAAAGAATCAAGAGGAGCAATAATTTATTTTTCTAAAACAATTAATAAATTTTATGGCGGAACCTTAACAAAAACAAGATGATTGCTTACTACAATCTTTTCCAAAAAACATTCTCAAAGACATAAACTCTGGGGAAAGCCATTGGATTAGAATAAGAATTAATTAAACCAACCAAAAATCTTTAACCCAATTTTAGTAAAGAACATCTTAGTTTTCTTACTAAAACCAATTCCTTTAATTTCAATCTCTTTACTTTTCAATTTATCTTGAAGCATTTCAAAAGGATCCGCTGTCTCTCCAAAAGAACCCAAAACAGAATAATCTTTAATATAAACCCTATAAGTTTCATTTTCATTTTCAACACAACCAAAATCTGAAATAATGCTGTCTGTAATTTCAATATATCCCAAAACTTCTTCTCCAATATAAATATTAAACAATTCATTACCATAAGGTATTTGTTTGGGAATTTCTGTCCCAATTATCTTTGCTTTTTCAATTTCAAAAGCAGAACACCCAATTTGATTAATTTCAAAATTTGTTAAAGGACTAACTAATCTAAATAATAAAACCCCAAATAAAAAACCAAAAATAATTTTCTTTTTCATATATTAAAATAATTAAATCCCTTTATATGATTTTTCTTTGTTTTTAATGGAAAATATCTTTTTATTTTCCCACGGTACTACAATATTTTGAATATTCGTCTTCTTCAACTTCTTTTCTTTCAAATCTAGGCCTATTGCTTCTTTCCGGTCTTTCCTTCTCTTCAGCAACATTAACTGTTAACTTCCGACCATCTATATCTTTTTCGTTCATTGATTTAACTGCTTTTTTTACACTTTCTTCTTCAACGAAAGTTACAAAACCAAAACCTTTACTTCGATTAGAATCACGATCAGTAATAATAATACATTCTTCAATATTTCCAAATTCTGAAAACATTTTTTCCAAATCTTCAGTTTTTAGCTTAAAGTTCAAATTTCCAACAAAAATTTTTTTGTTCATTTTAATTCCTCCAGTTCATTATATGTTTCGAATCACTCTTTTCAAATTTTAAATAATAAAAAATAAAAATAACTAAATAATGTAAACCTATTCTCTAGGTTCTCTAGGTTTAGCTTCATTAACAGTTAAGGCTCTACCGTCTAATTCTTTTTCATTCATTTCTGCAATTGCTTTATCAGCATCAGCATCATTTACAAAAGTAATAAAACCAAAACCTTTAGATTTACGATTATCAAATCTATCTAGAATAACTGTTGCGTCTTCAATTTCTCCAAATTGTTCAAAAGCTTCTCTTAACTCTTTTCCTCGAAGTTTGAATGACAAATTCCCAACAAATACTTTTTTACTCATCTTAATTTTCCTCCCTTTCAAGTACTCTAAACATGATGGAGGTAGAACACTTCCAAATATCAAACACTGAACAGGACAAAACTTTCAACAATTTATGCTTTATAGACTTATTGTTTTATTCATTAATTACTATTTTCAATTAATCTGACTTCGTCAAAATTATTTTTTACTCTCCCCTATGTGAAATATTTAATTATTTCCAATCAATTTTATCCCAATCACTCAGTTTATCAAATTTTTTCAATAACAAATTTTCCACAGTGTGATGGATAATTATTTTATTCATTATTTACAAACCAAATTTATTTTTACTTAATAATAATTCCAAATTCTGAGACCAAACCTAAAACACCAGGATAATCAAATTTAGCTTTTCTCAATTTATTGCTCAATGGATTAATAACGAAGTCTTCTGCTTTAGAAAAATCACATTCTCTTAAATCACAATTTTGAAAAAAACAATTCTTAAATTTAGTTTTATGAAAATTACTCCCACTCAAATCACATCCAGAAAAATCAGTATCAGAAACATCACAATGAATGAATTTCTTATTTTTTAATTTTATATCAGAAAAATCAGATTGTTGAATTTTACATTTGTCAAAATCAACAGAAAGCAATATTTTATTTACTCTAGAAAAATTCCATCCAGCAAGCTTACATCCAATAAATTCAACCCTGTGAATTTTAGCACCATTAATTTTAGCAAGGGATAAATCACAATTTTCAAAAATACAATCAATAAAATAAGTATCTCTAAAATCTGTACCTACAAAATTACAATTTAAGAACCTACAATCTTCAAATTTCTTTTTATCTAAATGTTTATCTTTTGATTTAGTAAATATTTTGTCAATATTTTCTATTTCATACATTCTGAAAATACCTCCTAGTTTCAGTATATCCAATATCAATCATCTTTTCATAACCATCAAAAAGATATTTTTTAAAACCATTAAGATTAGGCTCGATTAAAATTAATTTTTTAATAAATGGAATTTTAGCTTTTGTTTGGTTTTCCAAAAGATAATGGATAGAATATTTTAAGACATTAACACGTTTTTTAATAAGGCCCAAAAATTTTCTTTTACTTTCAATTTCAATATATTTTTTTGTTTGGTTTATTGCATTGGAAGCAAGTTTAATATTCTTCTTTTTAGCAAATTCAATTCCAAGATTTGAAAAAACTCCTCCATCAATATATTTTTCTTTATTAATAATCTTCGCAGGAAAAATACCTGGTATAGAAATTGATGCCATCACAGCATCACATAAATAAATTTCATCTTTTTTAGTAAATATTTTTCCCTCTCCTGTCGCCAATTTTGTAGCAATAATTTTCAAATTAATTTGACAATCGCTTATTTTTCTTTGTCCAAAAATTTCTTTCAAAAAATCATGTAACTTTTCATAATCTTTTTGAATTGGCAAATAATGTATTTCTAAAATTCCCATATTATTAATTTTTTTTAATAATTTTTTAATTTCTCGAGCATCTTTACCTAAAGCAAAAAGTGCACCAATGATAGATCCCATTGAGGTACCAATTATTTCTTTTGGTTTTAATTCATTTTTTTCTAAAAATTTTAAAACTCCAATATGAGAAATTCCGTAAGATGAACCTCCAGAAAGAATCAAAGAAAAATCATTTTTTTTTAAATCTGTAATTTTATATTTTTTCCCCATCTTCTTTCAATGTTTTTGCACCTTATAAATTTTTAAAAAAATAAAATAAAAAAAATTTAAACTAAACTTTCTTCAGTTTCATTTTCTTTCAAATTCTGTCTTTTTTCAAGTTCAGTTTCAATAGTTTCAATCATGTCTTCTCGATATTCTTCTCGAAATTATTCAACCTTATTCTTAGCTTCTTCTCTTCTTTGTTCTAAAATTTCTTTGCCTTTTTCTTTTCTTTCTTTGAATTGCTCAAAGTTTGCTTTTTGCATTTCAAATCTTTCAAGAGCTAAAGCCTTTTCTTCTTCAGTCATGTTCGAGTTTTCAATTCTTTCTTCATGTCTTTCAAGGTTCATTTCTCGAGCTTTGATTTCTCTCATGTTCCTTACTTTTTCTCTTTTAAGACGCATTTCTCTTTCTTCAGAAAAACCTTCTTCAGATTGAATTTGTTCCAAAAGTTCTTCAAGTTTTTCATCAGTAATTTCAGATAAAACTTTATGCTTGATTTCAAAGTTTTCTTGTTTTTCTAAAACTTTTTCAGCCATTTCTTCACTTTTTTCTGAAAGAGTTTCAAATAATCCTTCCAATTTTTCTAATTGTTCTTCAGTCATATTCTCTCCCCTATTTTCAAGAATTCTTGTATGAATTTCATTAAGTTTTTCTTCATGGCTTTCAATATTGTTTTGCATTTTAGCCATATTTCTTAAAGCATTTTCAGATTTTTTTAAATTATCATTAGATTTCATTTTTCCCATAGCTTTTTCAGATTTTTGCATCATCTTTGCATAATGTTCTTGAAGTTTTTCAGCCTTTTCAAAATTACCTTTTTCAGTAAGCATTTCAATTTCAGCTAATCTTTCTTCAGCAAATTCTAAAGCTTTTTCTGCTTTTTTTTCTGGGTTACTAATTAAAGAAAGTCTAAAATTTTCCATGGCCCTTTCAAACCCATTAATAGAACCAGGTTTTTGAATCTCAATTTCTGAATCAGTTTCTTCAGCAGAAACTAAACTAATCATACCAAAAATTAAGAAAGCCATTAAAAATATAGTTCCTATTTTTTTCATTTTGTTTTTATTATCCTCCTTTTTATTTTTATAAAAAAATTTATTTGTATTTTATTCCTATGAATATAATTCCAATATAAATTAAAGCAATCATTACCCTTGGTAAAAATCTTTCAAATTTTGATTTAATTTTATTTATTTTCATGCTAAAATAAGAAAAGAATTCTTTATAATTAATTCTTGAAACAAGATGAAACAATTTTTTTATGTTAAAATTAGTTTTTTTACAATTCTTTTTTGTAAATACCCTAACAATCAATGCCCCCTCGTGGAAACAGATAATTGAAATATTATTTTTAAGAGAATTTATTTTTTCAATCGAATCTTATTTTCATTCCCATAAGGCTTTTTTTCAATTAATCCTTTTTCTTCTAATTTTCTTAATTTTCTACTTAATCTAACTTTTGAAATTTCTAAATCTTTAACCAACTCTTTTGTCCAACATACCTTCTTTTTTAATAAATAATTCATAATTTTCTTTTCTTCTCTAAAAAGATTTTGAGTATATTTGTTTCTTTTCTCTTTTTTATTATTAAAATAAAAATAAATAATATAAACAATTAAAAAAGCAATCAAAACATAAATCCAATAGTTTTTTTCAGACTTAATTTCATAAGGGATTAAAATTTCTTTTTCTCCATTGTGATTCCATTCTAAAATTATATTTTGCCCATTTGTTGATAATTTATAATTTTTTGGAAAAATAAAATAATTTTCATTTGAATAAGCCCCTCCAGGCAAAATAACTTTTATTATTGAATTTGGATGAATTTCACTTTTTGAAATAAAAAAATATTTATTTCCAGATTTTTCAATTAAAGTTTCATCAATATATTTTATTTTATTTTCAGAAAATTCAAAATTTTCAGGAAATTCAAACAAATCAATTTCACTTTCATTCATATCAATTTCAACAAGAACCTTATCATTTATAATAGTATATTTAATATTTGCTGCAAAGACTATTGGTAAAAATAAAAATATAAAAATGAATACAATCTTTTTCATAAAATATTAAAGAAAAGAGGATTTAAATTATTTTTTCTTCTTTGCCTCTTCAAGTCTTTCCCAAAGTTCATTAAATTCTTGTTTAGAAATAACTTTATATTTTTTATTAAATTGTTTTTGTTTAGATAAATGAAGAATACCTTCAAAAACTAAAGCAATTCCCGCAACAAACCAAAACCAATCAGAAGAAAAATCCATAAAATTAAATAATTTAGCCAAGGTTCCAATTACCATCAATAATCCAATAAAGATATAACCTTCATATTTTATTAATTTTCCCCCAAGCATTATGGATTAAAAATAAAATTTTATTTAAGTCTTTCTTACAAAAGCATAAAAACTCTTAAAAATTACTTTTCTTATGAATAAAAAAGTAGTTTTCTTTTCAGTTTTAGCATTGGGCTTTTTAGCTTTAACTTATTTTGTAGATTGGTTATTCATAATAGGAGCAATTATTTTAATTTATTTTAATCAAAAAGAATTAATAAAAAAAACCAAAAAATAATTTTTTGCAGGGTTTAATTCTTACGTATATACAAATCCAAAAATATAAAAACAAAGTTCGCATAATCTCTTTATGAGGTGTGAAGATTCTAAAACAAAAGCAAATCAAGCCGATCCATTAACGAATTTTTCTAATGAAAAATCCATTAAAGCTATCATTTTTGATGTGGGGGGAGTTTTACAAATTGGAGGTAAAACAAGATTCTCAAAAAAAGATGTGCACACCTCTGGAGTTCATCAAGTTATTGCAAATAAATTAAAAATATCAATCGACCAATATTTAGATTCAATAGATACATCTTATGCAAAATCAATTGAAGGACAAATTTCAAAAGCAACATTGCTTTCAGTTCTTTCATTAAATTTAAACTATCCAAAAGACAAATTACAAAAATTATATCACAAAACTTATAAAAAAAAATATACAAAAAATATTGGATTGTATAATATAGCAAAAAAGTTAAAAAAACAAGGATATAAAATTGCAATCCTTTCAGATCAATGGCATTTATCAAAAGAAATCTTAATGCCAAAAAAAGATATTAAAATATTTGATGTAGTGGTAACAAGTTGTGATGTTGGCGTAAGAAAACCAAACACTCCAATTTATCAGCTGGCTCTAGACAAATTAAAACTAAAACCAGAACAAACAATTTTCATAGATAATCAAGTATGGAACATAATTCCCGCCCATAAATTAGGAATGAATACAATTCTCTATCACAACAATAAAAAAACCAAAGAACAACTGAGAGAGTTTGGTGTAGAAATATGAATAAAGAAGAATTCCTAAAAAAACTTGAAGTCGAATTAAAAATAACTCAAAGCTCAGTGCATACAATAAAAAATTATGTTAGATTAAATTTACAATTTTTAGATTTCATAAATAAAACTCCAGAAGAAATAACAGAAGATGACTTAAAACTATATGTTGCAGAAAAACTTTCAGAAAGAGCAGCAATATCAACAATTATGTTTCTAGCAGCAATAAAATATGCACATACTGCAATTCTAAAAAAAGATCCAACAGCCTCAATAAAAAGACCAAAAAGAGAAAAGAGAATTCCAACAGTTTTAACAAAAAAAGAAGTATTGGATTTATTTCAAAATTTGAATAATAAAAAATCACGGCTTATGATTACTTTGATGTATGCAGCGGGAATGAGGGTATCAGAATTAACGGGAATAAAAGTAAATGATTTAGATTTCGAAGACAAAGTTGGCCATATAAGACAAGGTAAAGGAAAAAAAGATAGAATTTTTAATGTTCCAAATTTCTTAGCAGTAAAATTAAAAAAACATGTAGAAATACAAAAACAATTCCAACAAATATATCTTTTCCCTGGAAGAAATAAGAAACAAATGTCTTCCAGAAACTTACAAAAGATTGTAAAAAAAGCAGCAGAAAAATCTGGAATAAAAAAAGATGTCCATTGTCACACATTAAGACATTCCTTTGCCACACATCTTTTAGAAAATGAAATTGATATAAGAAAAATTCAAGAACTTTTAGGCCATGCGGATCTTTCAACAACTCAAATTTATACGCATGTTTCAACAGAAGAATTAAAAAAAATCAAATCTCCAATAGATGTATTGATGAAACGATAAAATGAATGAATTAGAACAATTAAAAAAAGAGAATCATAAACTTAAACAAGAGTTAGAAAAATTAAATAAAAAAATTAATTCTCAAAAAGAAGGGATGTTAAAAAAAGCTCAAGAAGGAAAAGTTATGAGTCGAGCAGCATTTGGATATCAAATTCAAGAAGGCAAATTAATTCTAGCAGAAAACCATCAAGTTGTAGAAAATATTTTTCTAGATTTTCAAAATAATAAAATAAGTTTAAATAAATTAGCGAAAAAATATGGGTTCTCAGTAAATGGATTAAAAAAAATCCTAACAAATTTCACATACATAGGAAAAATAAAATTCGATGGGCAATTACATCAAGGTTCACATAAAACGTTAATTTCAACAACATTGTTCAATCACGTTCAAGATAAACTAGAAAGATTAGGAATAAAACAAAATTAATTTAAATTTTAAAATAACTGAATTAAATTCAAAACCAATATATCAAATCAATCTCTCAGGACAAATCCTAAATTATAATCAGATTTCCAAAAAATTCTTTAACCTTACATGCGCCCCCGTAAAAAGGATAATTATTTTATTAATAAATTGTTATTAAATTCTCAAAAAATATTTAATTCCCCTTGATTTTAATTTATTTTTGTATTTAAACAAGTATAAATCAAAAAGAGATAAAATTAAAATTAACGATATGAAGTTTGTCTCTTAGATCTAGCTTTAGAATCCCCAGGTTTGCAAGTTTCTTTTCTTCGCACATCTGCAACCAAAAGATTTCTATCATAATCCAAAAATGCTTTTTTTAATTCTTCAGATTGAGTAAAATCAACAATACCTTTTGCCATAGCTAATCTTCCAGCATCAACTTGTCCTTTTTCTCCACCACCTTTTACAGTAATTTGAATATCAAATTCAATTTTTCCTAAAATATTTTTAGCAATTCTTAAAGGTTCGTCTAATTTTAATTTATCAAACATGTGTAATGTTTCATAATCTTTACCATTAAAAGTAATCTTTCTTGTCCCAGTTCTCAAAAACGCTCTTGCAACTGCTGATTTTCTCTTACCCGAAGCATACACTTTTTTATATTTTGTTTCAATTCCTACCATTTTATCTTTTTGTAAATTCTCTAACTTCAGAAGATTTAATTTTTCTTCCTGTGTCAAGAACAAGTGGTTTAATTTCTCCTAATTCTTTAGGTATTCCAACATAACATTTGATTCTCTTAAATGCTTCTTTTCCTCTTCCAACTCTATGGTCTGGAAGCATACCTCTAATAGCTCTTTTTACTATTTTTTCACTATTAGCATGATGTTTTGGACCTTTTTGTGAATGACCAAATCTCGATCTTTTTTCTTTAAATTCCCTTCCAATTGTTTTTTGATTTCCAGTAATTATAATTTGATCACAATTAATCACCTTAACTTCTTCACCTTTTAGGGATTTTTTAGCTACAAAACTAGCCAATCTTCCTAAAACTACTCCTTTTCCATCAATAGTTATCATTTGAATATTGTAACTCCTTTTCCATCTTTATTTTTTTGAATTTCATCTTTTAATAAAATAATTTCACATCCAGCCTTTAACAATTTTTCTTTAGCTTTTTCAGAAAATCCCAACGCAGCAACTTTGATTTTTTTAGAAATTTCACCCTGACTCAAAACTTTTCCCGCCACTGCAACAATGTTTCCTTTTAATTTATCAATCTCACTTAAATTAGCATTTTTTCTAGTTTTATTATTACCTGTTAACAACGAAGCAACTTCAATCCATGCAGAATTCTTTTTAGCTAAAATAACCGTTTCAACTAAAAGAGGGTTAGTTTTTCTTTTCAATTGTGTTTCAATTTGTGTTTTTGATTTCATTTTTGAATGTTAAGGTAGAAAATTCTCTTCTGCCTTGATTTCATTTTAATTTTACGAGAATAAATTTATTCCCGCTAACGCGACTTACTCGCAGGTAAAATTTTGAGCTTTATTTAGTTTATAAAAGTTTGGTTTTAATTTTGAATTATTCTATATTTTTTTTTATAGATTGCATACTCTTGAATTAAATAAGTTTGACTTTCTAATAATTCAAGTGTTTTCTTTAATACGTTTTCAGTAGCAGAATTATTTTCTCTAACCATTTCTATTAATTCCTCATCTTTAGTAATATATCTTTCAAATCTTTTTTTAATTTTTTCACTTTCTCTAAATAAATCAATTTCAGATCTATTAGTGCTTTCCAATTTTTCCTTAAAATTATTATTGGCTTTAATTCTAATATTTATTTTTGAAATTAAATTCATGATGCAAGTACTAGGATTTGAACCTAGGTAAGCATAAGCTAATGGATTTTGAGTCCATCCCGTTTGACCACTCCGGCATACTTGCGTATACTAATTATGAGTATAAACCATTTTTAAGAATTTCCTTTCTTCAGAATATCTCTACTCAATCAAATCGCTAAATGCAGATTTAATTTTCGTTCCACTTCTGGATTGAATATTAAATTATCTCTCGTTATCAACCTAATCTTATTTCTACTATTCTCCAACAACTTCTCAAAATTGTTTTCACATTAATTATTTATTTAAAATTTTTAAAATCACATTCAAAAATTTTAGTATATTAATTATAAATTTCAATTTAGCAATATTTTTTCAAATAAACTAAACCCTGTATCATTATCAAGTAATAACACTGTAGAAACATTTATAAGTAACTTGAGAGTGATAAATACATGGAATTACAAAAATATTTTTTAGAGAAAACCCCTGTTTTACAAGGCGGAATACCTGAAATACCTGAAAAAACATCCTTTACAGAAGTTGGAAAAGAAAAGATTGAAGCTTTGAAAAAAGCCATCAATGAAATCCATGAAATGATTAAAGGTAGAGAAAATCTTAGCAAACAAATTATTTCTGAAGGAGAATCATTGAAAACTGAAATTGAAGGATACTTAAAAGAAAATGAAAAAGTTCAAATGGGTGGAACAGATATAACAAAAGAAAAAAATGATTTAAGGCATAAAAAAATTGAAGTTTCCGAAGAACAACTTAATGAAAAAATTAGTTGTTGGAAAGATATAGCATTATTAAAAAAAGAATTAAGGGAATACGAAAGAGAACTAACAGAAAAAGAAGAAAGAATCAAAACCTTAAACAAATTAATGGAGGAAAACTGAAGTGAACAAAAAAGAATTTCTTAAAATGATAAATACAAGAAGAAAAAAAGACAATGGTAAATTTGATATGAGTGCCCATTCTCGCGTGGCTTATTTGGTGGGAGAATCAAATGAAGAGGAATTTTATAAAAGAATAAATTATGAAAAATTGAATTTATCAAAATCTCCAGAAGTAGGTTATCTTGCATGTTGGAAGAATGATGAAGAAGAATATACACATTCAGCAGTTATTACAAACTTAAATCCTTTTAAATTTTCAAATAGGAGATGTGTGAATGCTCCAGCATCAAACAAAGATAGCATTAGTGATTTGAAAGTATTTTATGATTCTCATTTTCCAGATTATAATTTTGAAAGTCAAACTATAGAATATAGAATTCCTAAAAAACTTAAAAAAATATTAGATGAAGAAAAAGGATTAATTAAAGAGGTTAAATCTTTGCCTTTATTAGATGAAGAAAAAGAAATTAAAATGACAAATGGAATTAAAAATATTTCTTTGAGTGAAAATTTAGAAAAAGCTAAAAAATTATATGGAACTTTGTTTAAATTTGGCAGATATTATAATAATCTTTTTAATAATTTTAATGATTCTTTCCAGGGAGGTTATTTTCTAAAAGTCTCTCATCCTGAAATTACAGTTAAAAATAAATTAATAAAAAATTTAGATAATTTTAGTGAATTAAAAATAAAATATGAAAAAACTTTGAAAGAATTAAATTCTCTTGGAGCAGATATATCAAATTTACCTTCCAAATTAAATTACCTAGAACAACAAAACTAAAATGAACTATCAATTAACAATCGAAGACCTAGCAACGAAGCTAAAACCAATACTGGGAAGTAAAATCGACGACATTTACATGCGATACACAATTGCAGAATCTTCAGAAGAAAAAAATGAAATTCTACAACTTTTAACAGGTTTATATCAAAAACATTTAAACAAATTATTAGATAAGAATGTTTTATTAGAACCACCAAAAAAAGAATCAGTTGAAGGAGAATATCCTTTAGCAAATGTAAGTTATTCAGAAAAACAATTATTTCCCTTCGGATTAAGAGAAAAAGACTGGCCAAGACACGTTTGTGTAACTGGAATGTCCGGTTCAGGAAAAACAACTTTTGCATTTAATATTCTAAAAAATTTTATAGAAAAAGATAAACCCTTTTTAGTATTTGATTGGAAGAAATCTTTTAGACCCTTAATGAAACTAGATAATTCTTTAATGGTATTTACTATTGGAAATGATAAAGTTTCAAACTCATTTAAAACAAATATTAACCGGCCACCAAAAGGAGTTTCACCAAAAGAATGGATAAACACTTTATGTGATTTATTAACAGAAAGTTTCTGTGTATCGTTCGGAGTTCATAAGATTATTTTGGAAACACTAGATGAATTATTCGAAGGTTGGGGAGTTTATGAAGGTGGAAACCATTATCCTAACTGGCAACATGTAAAGAAAATGTTAGAACAAAAAGCAAAAGAATCAAAAGGAAGAGAAACAGGTTGGTACGAAAGTGCATTAAGAGTGGCAACAGTATTAACTTTCGGTGATTTTGGAAAAGTAGTAAATTACGACGGTAAAAAAGCAGTTTCAGTAGAAGAATTATTTAATAAAAAAGCAATTTTTGAATTAAATTCATTATCAAATATAGAAAAAAAATTCTTCTGTGAGTTTATTTTAACATATATTTACAAGCATAAAAAAGCAAAACAAAATCAAATAGAAGAAAAATTCACTCACGCAATCTTAGTAGATGAAGCACATAATGTGTTTTTGAAGAATAAAACACATTTTGTATCAGAATCAGTGACAGACATGGTTTACAGAGAAATGAGAGAATATGGAACAAGTTTAATTTGCTTAGATCAACATGTATCAAAACTTTCAGATACAGTAACAGGTAACTCAGCTTGCCATATTGCATTCCAACAACAACTTCCCGAAGATATTGAAGACATTTCTTCACTAATGCAATTAAGAGATAGAAAAGAATACTTCTCAAAATTACAAGTGGGTTCAGCAATCGTAAAACTTTCAGAAAGACATACTTCACCTTTTTTAGTTGATGTACCTTATACAAATTTAAGAAAATTCTCAGTAAATGATGAAAAGATTGCAACAAGAATGGATTGTATAATGCAAGGTGTAGATGTAGAAAAAAATGACATAGAATTTAAAGAACAAATTAAAAACCCAATAATTGAAATTCCAAAAGAAGAAGTTATTGTAACTCAATCAAATGAAATAACTTCTGAAATATCCACTAGCAAGGACGAAAAATTCGAAATTCAAGAAGTTGAAGAAAAGATAACTCCTCAAAATTTATTAAACAAAACAGAAGAAGTGCTTTTAGAATTTGCTATTTCAAAAAAAGAAGAAAAATGGGAAATAAAAGATATTGAAAAAATTCTTGAACAAGGGGTAAATAGCGGATATTATACAATATCAAATGTAATCAAAGTAATGAATGCTTTATTAGAAAAAGAATTTAACAAATTCAAAAAACCAATTGTAAAAGAAACAATTGATGTGAAACAAAAGGAAGATTTATTCAAAAATCTAAACGAAGACGAAAAAAAATTTATATTTTATTTATTAGAAAATCCGGAACACCTATATAGCACAGTAGAATTATACAAACAAATGGAATTTTCCTCAAGAAAAGGAAATGTAATTAAGAAAAAATTAATAGAAAAAAATTTAATTGTCATCCAAGAAGAAAGAAATGAAAAAGGCTGGAAAAAGCTAATTAGATTATCAAATTCACATTCAACAATTTAAAACCATTTCACACAATTTCCCTAATATCGCCTTTGGCACTTACAATATACATCAAGTACCACAATAGATTTTAAAAAGAAATACTGAAATACCTTAATTTTCCGACATAGGAGAATAAAGATGAAGAGAAATACCTTTTGAGATCCAAAAAGTAAAAGAATTTTACATAGAAATTAATAGGCAACATTAACAAAAAATAGTGAAATACCCTACTTATCATATTTCAATAAATGAAATACCTTATATTATCCTGAAATAACTAAAAATAATATAATTATTAATTAAAAATTTAAAACTATGAAAATACTAAAAACATTTTTTCATTAAAATAAAAAAATAACTTTATTACTTGGTGCTTTCTGCTCTTTTTTTCTTGCTCACATTTATTTTTCTATTTATCCGATTAAAGATATAAATAATTCAAAAAACCTTTATGAGAGAAATGGAGCACAGATCTTATCTTATTTAGGATTATTACTTGAAATATTTATGTGTTTTGGAGCAGATTATTTGTTATTTATATCCTCACTAGAATCATAATTTAAAGAAATTTTTATTATGATTAGAACAATGTTTGTTTTTATTTTCTCTTTTTTAATGAATTTAGTATATTCTGGACTTTACGAAGATAAATTAAAAACTAAAAAAATTAATAGTTGTTTAACTAAAAAATCAATTTCTCATGAAAAAAATCAAGAAATCAAAATTAATTGCTTGGATTTATTTAATTCCAATCTTTTTATCCGTAACATTCACAATTATATTGCCTACAATTTTCTTATTTGATAAGAATATATTTGTTAGTGTCATTTATTTTATTCTCTCTATTATTATTTTGATTCCAGGAACAATTGGCATATCAAAATATTTTCTAAGATTTAAAAAATAATTACAAATAAAAAAATATAAATTTTTAGAAAGAAATCTAAAACAAAAACAAAATTTAAAACAAAATTAACATTAATTAATAAATTTACAATTATGGAAATAATAAATGAAAAACATTTAGTACAAAAATTTGCATTAGCAAATGCGGCACAAAGAATTCCTTCAATTTTAGTAGGAAATGAACCCAAATTAATTTTTGATTCCAAAAATAAAATTTTTCTTGGGAAAGAACATAAAAGTTTTGATCAACAAAAAATTGATGGCTTAAGAGAAGGATTAAAAGAATATTTAAAAGAATTTATTCTCCTCTTGAATAAAAAATATCTAAAATCTCTAAAAAACAGAATAAATGATTCTGATATAATAGATTATATTAATGAATTTATAGAGTTAACTGAATATATGAAAAAAAATAAAATCAAAAGGGGATAACTTCATCTAAATAACTAAAAAAAAGATGGAAACCAAACGGGGATTTTTGAAATAAAACTTCCCTTCATATGAAAAACGAAAATAATAATTAACCAAAAACTCAAAACTATGAAAACAAAAGACTTTTCAAAATTTATTTTAAAAATTAAAGTTCTTTCAACTGAAGAAAGAAATGAATTTCCTGAACTTCCCCCAGAATTTAATAAAAATTTATTTTGGGCCTTAGATAATTTTGAAGAAAAAAGAAATGAAGGAGGAATTCAAGAACATCTCAATTCACTCAATACAGGATATCAATATGATGTAAAACATCTAGGCGAAGATTATGCTACAGTTCTTTATTCTGTTTTTGAAATAACTAGAGAAAAAATTAGTTAAATAATTTTTAAATTTATATTTATAGTTATTTTTCTATTAAATATAATATAAATAAAATAGTTATAAACAAAAAATAAATATTATGTTTGATACAAGCTAAATAAAATTTTCTAGTAGATTACAATGTAATAAACTAGAGTAAAAAGTCAATTCAAATTTTTTAACACTACAAAATTTAACAAAAATAATTTAATAATTTTAAAAAAAAGATATGCATAATATAACTAAAATTTTAAAAAGAAAAAATTTATCTTTTTCTGAAATAGGTGAAATCAAAAAAAATTGGACAGAAATGATTTATTTATTTAAAATGAAAAAAGCTCCATTTTTTATAAATGAAGTAAAAAATCATTTAGCTCCTAAAAGGATAAAAGAGTTAGAAGAGTTTAAAGGAAAGAATAATCAAAAATTCTTATTTTCCCTTGATTTACTCAATAGTGAAATTTTAATTTTTAAAAAATTTCAACTAGAAGAATTTTCAAAAATAAAAGTCCGTTATCAGGAAAGAACTTCCGTATATTTAAATAATTCAATAGCAAGATTATCTTTTGAATTAAAAGATGAAAAAGAATTTCTAAAAGAATTAATAGAAAATATTCCTGATTCAAAAACAGTAAAATTAATTACTGAATCAATTTCAAAAGGAATTATAAAATCTAATAACTCTTAGAGAAAAAAATTTATCTAACAATATAAAAAATTCTCTCTTTTTTGAGGGAATTTTTTTACTAGAAATGAATTCATTTCTAGAAAATTATACTTAATTTACCATTAAAAATCAAAATCATGAAAAGACTATTATTATTAATTTTAATTTCTTGTGTCATATTTATAATTCGTAGCAAAAAGAAACAACAAGAATTTGAAATAAAAGAAAAAGTAAAAAAACAAATCACCTTAAAAAAAATCAAAAGTGTAAAAACAAACAAAACAGATATTGTAAATTATATTTTTGAAAACAAAGAAAATTTCCTAGATACAATAAATGTTTTTGAAATGCCTTTAAAGGAAGAAGTTATTTTAAATAACATTCATTCAAATTCTATGGCTCCCAAAATTCTCAGGAGAATAAATTAAAAAGAGAATAAAAAAGTATTAACTAAAAATAGGAGAAAAAAATCATGAAAAAATTATTAATTTTAGTATTAGTCTCTTGTGTTGTATTTGCAAGTTGTGGAAAAAAGAAAAAAGAACAAAAAGCAAAAGAAACAGCAAAGATAGAAAGACAAATTGCTTTGAAAAAAATTAGAAATGTCAACATGGGTGGGGCATACATAGCTAAATATGTTTTTGAAAACAAAGAAAATTCAATCGGATCTCTTTCTTTTGGACAAATTCCCTCTGGAAAAACATTTATTTTTGTTTACGACGGAAAAGAATATTCTTTTAATTTGAAAAACAACTTGTGGGGAATAAAAAAAGGAAATAAAATTTATCTCAAAGAAGGTTATGTGAAAACTTCTAGAGTAAAATTTAAATCAATTCCTGTTGTAATTGAAGAATATGCTGAAACTCAAACAAAAGAAGAATTGTTACCAGGAATAACAAAATATCCTTTAACTCCAGTAATTATTTTAAAGGATGGATCCGTTTATCCAGTTTATTATGATTTATCTGATTTTTTAACAAATGTGAATTCAGGTGAACTGGTTACACTTAGGGTCAAACCTACACTTTCTGCCAAATTTAAAAATCAAATTTATTTATTTAATTCTGATTACAAAGAATGGACAGTAAGGCCAGAATATAAAAAATAAATAAATAAAATAGAAAATCCCTTTATTTTTCTTGAAGGGATTTTTTAATTTGAAAATAATAAACTCTTTAAAACACAAAATATAATTAAATAAAATAAATGTTTAATTAAAAAATTCACGCTTATGAAAAAATTAATTTTATTGCTTTGTATTTTTCTTTTTAATGCATGTGAAGAATTTTGGGAAGTTTTAGATTACGACTTTACAAATATTTCAAAATTTACCGTACAGGTAGGAGAACACCAATACAAAGTAGAAACTCCAGAAGGTTATAAAATACCTTTTTCAGTTCAAAGTTCCTCTAAATGGAAATATTGTGCATTGATAGATAAAAATCATCAATATGAAAAACAGGTAATTGGTTGTGATGGTGATTGGAACAAACTTGGAGGATTAACAACTGAAGTATTAGGAGAACACAAACAAAATTCAGGAATGTGGGCATTCAAATACTATGACTCAATATTATATGTATCTCCTTATACGCATGATGGGAATATTGTTCATAAACAAAATGAAATCAATTATGGAGAATATATTACATCTGAAGGAGAAACAATAATTGCAAATGAATTTGGAATTAAAATAGAATTTGAAAAAGCATACAATCTAGAGATAATCGATTCTTCTAGCTTTTTCATTTACAAATTTGAAAATCAAACCATTGCAATTCATACTCATCCAATATCTGGAGAAGATTATTATAGAATAATTCTTCCCTGGTTTGGTGGAGATTGTCCTTTTGAAGGAATTCTTGAAAATGGAACAATTGTATCTGAAGCTTCAATCTATTTGGGTAAAACAAACAAAACAACCAAACAAAAATTAGAAGAAGCTTGCGAATTAACAAAATTTAATGAAATACAATTTAAACAATATATGGAATATTTAGAAAATAATAATTATTAATTAAAACAAAAAATTATGAAAAATCTAAGTTTATTATTAATATTTATTTTAGGAATAAATGTTTTTACAAATGCTCAAATTGATAAAAAAATTGAATTGAGTGTAAATCCTGTTCCCCAATATGTAATAGATTATGAAATTAATTTTTCTTTAGATTTAAGAAAATTTAAAACAAAACACCATTTTGTTAATGTTCCAAACAATTTAACAATTAATTTTTCTTATGAACAGCATAAAACCTTTAACAATTTTTTAATGGGCCTAGGTTATGTATTTGAAGCACCAAGTGGACTTACTTTAGAACCAATTTTAAAATTGGGAATTGCAAATAATCAGTTTTCTGGAGCTATTTGTGGGAAAATTTCAATGCCCCTTAATAATCGATGGGATTTTTTAGTTATTCCTCGTGTATGTCAAAATAGTATTGGATTTTATCCTGAAATTAGGATAGGAATATCATTTAATTTGAAAAATTCACGCTTATGAAAAAATTAATTTTAATTTTAAAAAAGAACCCCTGGTATCTTTGGTTACCAAGTTCAATTCTTGCACTAATTCTTTCTATTTTATTGTATGAATTTGAAATCTCTTTTGGTTTAGATATGTTTTTGACTCTTCTTGCCATATTCTTTTTATTGCCATTTTTGTGGCATCTTATTAACTCAGTCTGGAAAGACATAAAATAAAAAATTATGAAAAAATTATTTAAATTTTTATTAGGAATGGGATTCATTATTTCCTTTTCTATTTTAATTTCTGAATATAATTCTCTCGAATGGATTTATCGAATAGCTTTGCTTTTTATTTCTGTAATTTTTGAAGTTTATTTTATTTGTCTTATTAGAGAAGGCAAGGATCACTTTTTTGATTGGCAACGGCAATTGATGATAGTTCTTTTGATTACTGGAGTATCTATATTCCTCTCTTTATTTAGTTTCTTTTTAAAAGATTCAACTTATTGTCAATCTATATTTTGGATTTTTGCAATTTTAAATGCATTTTGGTTTCTTGTGTTAATAATAAATCTGGTAGGGGGTAGAAATTATGGGAAATAAAAAAGGTAATCTTGGACAACCATTAAGATGGTTAAATCCTTCAAAAGCAGAAAGAAGATTTAAATATGATAAGAAAATTAAATCCTCTCAAAAACATTCAAAAAAGAATGATTACGAAAAAGAATAACTTTTATTAAACAATAAAAATTCCTTTATTTTTCTTGAAGGGATTTTTTAATTTGAAAATAATAATTTATAAAAAATAAAAGAAGAAATAACAAAAAATAAGAATTTAATAAAAAATTAACAATTAAAAAATTAAAACTATGAAAAAAATTATTTTAAGTATTTTAACAATTATTTTTGTAATTGGTTTTATAAATAAATCTATAGCCCAGGATATTATTATCTTGAAAACCGGTGAAGAAATTTCTTGTGAAGTAACTCTTGTCGATGCCGATAAAATTTTCTATCAAAAAGCTGAAAATCTTGAAGGACCGAAGTATTCCATGTCAAAGGAAAAGATTTTTATGATAAAATATGAAAATGGAACAAAAGATGTTTTTTCTTCGAAAATTGAATCAGAATTAATTGAAGTAATTGAAGAATCAAAATCGATTATTCCTGTAACTCAACAAACAACATTTGCTAAAAAAGAAAAAAAGAAAGTTGATAATTTTGATTTTATTCTTGGAACAAACTTTGGCGCCGGATTTCTAAAAGGAAATGGGATAGATGAAGTTTACGGTGAAGGAGAAACACATTTTCGAATTTTTGCTGGTTCAAGAATAAAACAAACAACTCTTTTTTTATTCTATGAAGTAACAAACTCAAACGGACATCCCCTAGATGAAGATGGCGCCCAATATGAAGAACTCACTTCAAAAATGAGTCTAAACATGGTTGGTGTTCAAGCAAGTTTTGGAGATGTTTTTTATTTAGGTCCAAGAATAGCCACCGTTACTATAAAAGAATCATTTGAATTTCAATCAATGGAAGTAAGTGGAGAAAGCAAGGGAGTTTTAATTGGATTAAATCTGGGTTTTGCCACAAAAGGAAATCTTCAATTCTTTGGAGAAGTAAATTTAGATCACTTAAGTTTTAATGAGGAAGATGTGGATGAAGGAGCACTTGCAAAAGATGATGCTTCATTTACTCGTGGGAGTATAAATGCTGGAATTAGATTACGATTTTAATTTTATACAAAAACATTCCTTTTCTTTTGATTAGGAATGTTTTTTTAATTAATTTTTAAAATTTAAAAAAGAAAGGAATTTATTATGAAAAAATTAACAATTATTTTAACAGCGTTTTTATTTACAGGAATGTTTTATTCTTGTGAAAAAGAATTTGATTCAATTGAACCAGAAGTTTTAGATCCAATTGTTGAAATTGTTGGCACTTATGATGTCGAATATTGGAATAGTGAATATAATTATAATACGGGCATAGGTGGTGATCAAAAAATGGATGATCAAGTATTAGAAATTATTTCTGATGGGGAAGGAGAATATGCGCTGTATTGGGATGGTGATTGGTATGCTACGTTAATTCTTGAAAAGAATTATGATAATAATTTATATTTCACTATTATTGAACACGGGAGCATGTGGACTAGTGAGAATTGGATACATTTTGAAATAAAAGGAGGTAGTTGGTCTAAAGCGGATTATCCTAATTATCCAGGATCATTTCAAATGAATAAAAATAATAAATTTGAAATTTGTATTTGGTATGCTGATTTATATTATTGGGAATCCAAAATAAAATTAAATATTGATTATTGGGTTTTCTTTAGTGGCCATCGTAGAACCTCTGAAACAACTGTTGACTAACAAAATAAAACTTTAATTAAAATATCTTCTTCATTTATTTGTTGAAGATATTTTTTCTTAAAAATATTATTAACAATTTAAAAAAGAAAGGAATTTATTATGAAAAAATTAACAATTATTTTATTATTAACGGTTTTAATGACTATGGGTGCATTAGCACAAGGCTATGAAAGATTTAATATTATAGGAGATTATCCTACTAGCCCCTTAATGCCTCCAATGTTTATATGGATATTTGATGTAACAGACAATACAACTGATAATCCATTAGAAAATCTTATAGTAGAAATCTATAATGAGCACAACTCTAGACAAGGTACAATAAACACTAGTGAATATGGTATTTGTTGTATTATAATGTATCAAGATTATGTGAATAAAGATTGGTATGTAAAAATTAGAGATAGGAATAATGAATATAAATCTATTAAAGAATATTTTTACAATAGCGGACATGTTAATAATACATTTATACGACCTTTCCTAACACTTAAACAATATGGAAATGAAACTAAACTTGATTGGGAGAAGAATGTACCCTCCCCAAGAGATCTTGGCGCACATATATCTTATGGGTATTATGAAGTAATCGCTGATAATATCAAAAGAGCAAATGGTATTAAAAAATTTACTAATTTTCATCAAGTATTAATTGGATTAGAAAGAGCACCTCGTGTTTCTCACCATGGTGGCACTAAATCAAACAATTATCCAAAAGATGATATTTATATTCATGATTCAAGGAAGGATAATTATTCAAATAATAGTCAAAATGAAAAAACTCTTAAAGAAAAACCTATTAAAAAAGAGTCAATAAATAGCAATGGTGCTAAAATATCTGATCGTTATTGTGGATGGAGAGTTAATGGTTCTCATAGTTGGAGTAAAGAAATTGGCGGAAGATTGTATAGAATTAAAATGGTTTATAAAAAAAGACCAAAAATTCAAAGTTATCCAAAAGAAGGCTATTTAATAGAACTTTGGGATGTGAGGTATAGAGGAAATGATTGTACATATTTAGGAGGGGCACGATTATATGATTATAATCGAGCCATACAAGTAATAAAAGAATATATGCTTAAAAATTAATATAAATAAATTAATTTTTTATCATTAAAATATCTCCCTCCTTTGTGTTGGAGATATTTTTTTTGCAAAATTTCCTCCTTCCCCCTCCTCTTTCTTTTTTCTTCCAAATATTTTTTTTATTCTAACACATGAAATATATTTCATATATCTTTTTCTCACAAAATTTTTTTTATTTTATTCCAAAATATTTTCCAAGGTTTTCCAAAAATATTTATAATAATTAAAAAAAAATCTATTTCAACTTAAGTTCTTTCAACTTTTTTTTCAAAGCATCAATGGCTTTCTTAAAAATTTCTTCAGCAGAAATTTGTCCAAAAGATTCAATAGTAATAACTAACTCATCAGTATCCTTAACAGAAGCTTGCTTTCCACTTTTTTGAACCAAACCTTCACAAAAATCAATTAAAGATTTTGATCCATTATCTTTCACAATAATGTTGTCCCCTTTAGATTTAATATCTGCTTTAGGAAACACTTTTTTAATTTCTGATTCAAATTCCTTATTTAAAGTAATTTCACAAGCATTTCTATAAAATAAAATTCCAGGATTAAATTTAGCATGATTTTTTCCAAGGCCCATTTTTGTAGTTGCTTTAATTTTTAATTCTTGATCTTTTCCCAATAAAGTAATTGGAATATTATCATAAATAAATTCACAATCTCCTTTTATATCTCCAGAATAAACAATTCCCTCTCTTTTAACATTTAATTTTAATTTCAAAATTGTATCCTCTTTCCAAGATTTATCCATCTTAATTGGAATTAATCCCATTCTATGTGCAATAGTTTCATCATATAAAGCAGAATCATTTTTTAAAATTTCCAATTCTTCAATTGCCATGATGGATGTTAATCCAACACTTCGTCTAATAGAATTAGCCAAACTTTCATTAATTTTAGCAATAAAGACAATTTTTTCTGGTGATTTTGTAATTATTTCCATTTTAATTTATATTTTAAAGCATATATAAGGCTTACGGCCTTATGTCTTTTGATAATCCAAATTTGGATTTTCAAGAGAGAGTAGACTTATGGTCTACGACCTCTACGTCCTCCTTTCTTTTTAGGTCCACCACGAGGCAATCTAGTCATATCCAAGATATTTAAAATTTTAAATCCCTCCCTAGTTAAACTTTTAACAATAGTATTAGCTCCAGGCCCAGGAGCAGGATTTCTTGTTTTGGCCCTAATTCTAACATAAAATGATTTAATTCCTAAATCTTTAACTTCTTCAGCAATTCTTTTAGCAATAAACATAGCAATTGTAGGATTAGCTTTAAGTCGATTGTGTTTTGTAACCATTCCTCCAGTTACCTTTGAAATAGTTTGACCAGCCATATCAGTAACATGAGCAATTGTATTATTAAAAGAGGTATAAATATTAATTACAGCTTCAGATTCTTTACTAACTAAAGGTATCCTGGAAAGAATCTTTTCTTTGCTCTCAGCTTTTTCATTTGGAGGTATACTTTTAGGTGCAATAATCTTAATAACTTCTTCCTTGTTTTCTTTTTTAGTTTCTTTTTTTATTTTAGTTTCTTCTTCAATATTCTCTATTTTTTTTACAGGTTTTTCCTTTACTTCAACTTTTTCCTTTACTTTTATTTCTACCATTTTATTCTTCTTTCACTTCCTTTTTTTCTTTAGGTTTTATTTTCACAACTTTTTTCTTAAGGGTAATTTTATTTTCTAATTTAACAGGAACAATATAGGAAGGAATACTAATGGCTTTTCCATCAACTAATATTTTTTTATGGGTAATCATTTGTCTAGCACTTTTAACAGTTGAAGTAAGTCCCTTAACTGCAACAACAGTTTGTAATCTTCTATTCAAATAATCAGTTTTATCTAAACCTAAAACATCAGCAATAGATTCAACTTTTAATCCAATTTTTTGTAATTGTTCAAATAAAGCTTTTTGTTCTTCAGGACTAGATTTAATTAATTTCTTAGCTTTTTGTCTTATTACTCTAACTTTTGCATCTGCTTTCCAAATTTCTTTTTTATTTTTTAAACCATATTCTTTCTTGATAATAGCTTCTTCATCAATTCTAGCTTTATCAAAAGGTCTTTTTGGTTTTGAATAAATTTTATGTTTTCTTTTCATTATTTCTTTTCTCCTTTCTTTTTAATACCTGATCCTTTCTTTCTATTTCTTCTGAAATTTGATTTAGTTCTTTGACCCCTTAATGGGAGACCTGCAGCATGTCTTAATCCTCTATAACTTTTAATTTTTCTCAATCTTTTAATATCAAATTCTTTAGTTAAATCTAAAGCATTTCCTATTAGATGTTTATTTTCTCCACTTTCAAAATCATTCCTTCTATTCAATAAATATTCTGGAATTTCCGGTTTTTTTAAAAATTCCGAAATTTTTTCAATTTCTTTATCTGTTAAAGCACCAATTTTTTTATCTTTTGGTATGTTTAAAATAACACAAGTGGCATTTGAAATTGTCCAAGAAACTCCTTTAATCTTTGCAAGTCCTGGATAAAGTTTCATTTTACCTTCTATATCTTTAGATAAAATTCTTACTATTCTATCTTCACTTTTTTGTTGTTTTTCTTCTATCATTTTTTATTATTTTTTTATGCTGTGAATAAATTATATCTTTCAAGGTTTGTCAATTCTTGAAATATTCTTTTTTCAATTGCTTTTTCTGGATCAGGTAAATTTTGAACTCTTTTTTTCATATCAGCAAAAGATTCAAAAGATTTTTCTTCCCTTTGTTTCAAAATTTCTTGCATATGTTTTTTACCAAGTCCAGGTAAAAGTTCGATTTGATGTAATCTTTTATTTATTGCAAGTGATTCATTAAAAAACTTAACAAATTTTTCTTCCTGTTTTTTAACGATAGTGCTTATAACCTCTTGAAGTTGATTTTTTGCAGCTTCAGTAAGTTTTTCTCTTTTCAATTTGCCAAGGATATAATAAATTTTATCTCGTTTCCCTTCGCCAATGTAAACTTCTTCACCAATTTCTAAATCTTGACCCCGCCTAGGAACTAATTCTAATAGAGTAAAATTATTTTTACCAATAGCTTGAGCTATGGGCATCATTTTTTTCTCCAAGGGGTAACCATTTGGTAAATATTCTAGTACTGTTGCATAATCTTCTCTTTGCATTTTCTTTATTTATGTTCTTTAATTGTTTGTAATATCTTATTAATTTCATCTTCGTCCAAATTTGTATCAATCACAACTTTATTTAATTCTTCTTTATTTTCGGGAAGCACATCAATCAATTTTGATATATGTTTTTCATTCAATTTAATCAAATCTAATAAGTCTAATTTTTTTCTTAATTCTTTCCCTTTAGATTCATTTAATTTTGTAAATTTTTTCACAAAAGCTTTTACTTCATTATTTTTTAAATATTCTAACGATTCTGCCATGCTTAGTGATTTAGTATTTCTTATCATTTTAATTTTGGGGTCGCTTTTATTTTTTTTAAATGTATTGGTTCAATTAAAAATTGCTTTTCTTTTGCAATATCTTTAATTTTTACAACATATACTTTTCCTCTTTTTTTTTCAACAATTCCTGTTTTTCCTTGAATTCTTTTTGGAAAATTAACTCTTAATGAAATATCTCTTTTAACTGCAACATTATCCCCTTCTTTAAACTTTTGAAAGTACTTACTTAAAGGAATTTTTCCCCTAGCCCTAATTTCTTTTTTTCTTACCATAACTTATTGGAAAAAAATTCCATTTAAAAACTTATCCTTTCTAGGGTAAATATATTAATTTAGAATAAATTAAGTGAATCAATTAAATTTCTGTTCCATTACATAAATTTCCTTCACTTCTAGCATTTTCCATGTTTTCTTTAATAGCTTTAAACATCTTTTCTCCCCAAACCTTTACACCACAAGAATCACAAAAATCAATAACGCTATTTTGAGAAATATCTGCTTTACAATAAATACATTTTCTTACCATCTCTTCTTTTTAATCAAACCTTGTTTGACTCCCAATACATTTTCTTAGAATTGTTTTCTTTTTAAATATTTATATTATCTACAAAATAATTTAAAATTTTTTCAACAGTAACTTTTAAAAAGCCACTTTAATCATATAATATTATGATAATTCCAGTAAGATGTTTCTCATGTGGAAAACCAATAGGTCAACTATGGGAAGAATTCAAAAAAAGAAAGGCAGAAGGCGAAAATGAAAAGCAAATTTTAGATGATTTAGGATTAGAAAGATTCTGTTGTAGAAGTGTTTTTTTAGGACAAGCAGATAATTTAGAATTAATAAGCAAATTCAAGAAATCTTAAAAAGAGTGTTTTGTTTTATTAATTATGAAAATAGAATTTTATGAAGAATTTCCAAATAAAAATAATCTAAAGAAATTAAAAACCCTTAATTTTCCAACCAAAATTTTTCTTGCTGCCAAATCAATTAGTGAATTTAAAAAATATGAATCAATTGCTAAAAAATACAAAAAAGATGTGGAAATTGCATATTGGCCAATTATAAAAAATTCATATTGGATATCTCCTTTTGCAAATAACAAAGATTTGGTAGAATTATTTAAAGATTTAGACAAAATAAAAAATTCCCTTTTAATTGATTTAGAATTACCTTTGGCAAAAAGGTGGAAAATGTATTTTAAGAATTTATTTGATTTTAGAAAAAATAAAAAATTAATCAAAGAATTTTTAGAGAAAAATAAGAATAGAATCACAACAGCAGAATATGCTCATGTTTTTTCGAAATCAAGAAAAATTTTGGGATTAAGTTACAATGTTAATCATGAAAAAAGTATAATGTTTTATACAAGTGTAAGATCAGAAAAACTCAATGAAAAAATAAGAAATAATCTTAAACAAATAAAAAACAAACCAAATTATTCAATTTCTTTAGGAACAATTGCCATTGGTATTTTAGAAAATGAACCAATTCTCACCCCAGAAAATTTAGAAAGAGATTTAAAATTTATAAAAAAGATAGGTTTCGATAAAATAATTATTTTTCGTCTGGAAGGTCTTAATAAAAAATATCTAAAAATAATTCATAAATTTATTAAAAAATAACATGCGCGGATCGAGGATATCGAATTCTGAATGTTTTTGAATTTACAAATAAACTATGTTTAAAGTAAAATTCAAAAGCATGAATAAGGTTAACTTATTGATCTGGATAAAAAATAACATGCGCCGGCCGGGGGTCGAACCCGGGTCAACTGGGTGGAAGCCAGTTATACTAACCACTATACTACCAGCGCATATAATATCTTTTAATTTTTATTTAATAAACTTTTTGTTTTGAAAAAAACGCCTAGGATAGGATTCTACTCTTAACCCGTGAAATTTTCTTTAAACTCACTACAGTTCGTTTATTTGAAATTTCAGAGTTGTTCGCCTGCGACAAGTCTTGTTTCGAATCAAAACGCCTAGGACAGGATTCGAACCTGCGACTTCCACCTTTCTACGATTTCTCCAGAAAACGAAGAATGAGCGAACTCGTTCGCACTTAGGAGGGTGGCACTCTATCCGGACTGAGTTACCCAGGCAACACAATTGATGCAAGAGACAGGATTCGGTGTCGTGAACAAGTCACTCTCACAGCATCAAGTAAACTTGACACAAACCCAAGGCTTCGAATTACATCTAGTGCTATGCAAGAGACAGGATTCGAACCCGCGTAGGAATACACCACTAGAGCCTTAATCTAGCCCATTTGACCACTCTGGCACTCCTGCATTGTTTGTGGTCAAATGGTTCACCGTTAAGTTAAAATGACTGTGTCGATTTTGACTTGGTTGGTTTCCGTATTTCACATGAGGCCTGACCACTCTGGCACTCCTGCATAAGTAATATAATACAAAATTAACACTATAAAAAGTTTTATAAAGTCAAATTTCCCAGTAAGTTTGAAGACGGCCATAGTAATTGGGTAATACCCGGTCTCTTTCCGAACCCGGAAGTCAAGCCGATTATGTTGTCTGTTTTAGTGTCCGACAAGACGCGAACCTTTCAAGCTGTCTTCACCTATTTTCTAATGTAAGAATTAATCATGATATTTAGTCTTTCTTTTTTATTTGGACTACTAAAATTAATTTTATCCTCAAATTTTATGAAATTTTCCTTTCCAGTGATGGATAATTTCCAAGTTACAAATTCTTTTTCATAGGCTGTTTTTGAAACCACGACTTAGACCAAAATCACTGCGTGGATTTTGTGTTTCAAATTTTTTCAAAATTTTCCTCAAGTCGTGGATGCCTTTTCAAAAAAGTCCCTGAAAGGTGAGCGTCACATTGTCGAGGGTGAATGTAAAAATTCGCGTCTCGAAAATCTGCGGTCAAGCCCACAACTTAAGTTGTGGGATAGCAGATTTTAGCGAATTTGTGACTAATGTTTTTCTTAAATGAAATAATTCGGTTGCATTTTATATCAAAATCTTTCTCTAAAATTAATTTAATCTCTTCTAAAAATTTTTTTGATTTAGAAGCAATTTCCAAATTTCTTTTGATTTCTCCTGTTTTTTTAAAAACTCTCAATCCCACGCAACCTTCATCATCAAATATGGCTTGAATAAATTCTTTTTTCAATTTAATATTTTTTATAAATATGGGAATTTGAAGGTTTTCACTTTTGAAATCTTTACATAATTTAAATAGAAAATTTATAATTGCTTTATTTTGAACTTGTACAAAACAGGTGCCTGAATTAACTCTACCAAAAATAAAATGCACATTACCCAAGGTTAGTTTAAATTTAATTTTAAAATTTTCAATTAAAAAAGCATCTTTATTATTATATCTTAAATATCTTCTAGTACACAGCCATATCCCCTCAAATGACCAATGATTTTTGCCAATGAATTCAATTTGTTATAATTATTCATTATTTTTTCATAATACATGGACAAAATTAATTTTTTTAATATAAAAAATACTTTTAACACTAAAAAGTTATAATATTAATTTTCACATAAATTTTCAACCCAATAACCTTTATATATAGAGAATTTTTCTTTCAATAATGGAAAAAAGAAACTGGCATGATAGAAACTATAAGAAATTACTATTAATTCCTATAATTTTAATTTTAAGTTCAATAATTTATTTATTCATGTTTAATGTACAAAATGGGGATTTTGTTTACAAAGATATTTCTTTAACAGGTGGAACTTCAATAACTGTTTTTGAAAAAACAAACATAGAACAATTAGAATTAAATCTCTCAAATCAATTACCAGATTTAACAATTAGAGAAATCTATGAATTAACCACTAAAGAACAAAAAGCATTCACGGTAGAAACAACTGCAGATTCAGATGTAGCAAAACAAGCAATTCAAGAATATTTGGGAATAGAATTAATTGAAGGAGACAATGTTAACATTATTTCAACTGGATCAAGCTTTAGTGAAGGATTTTACAAACAATTATTAATAGCAATCTTAATCGCATTCATTTTTATGGCTCTTGTAATTTTTATTCTTTTCAAAACAGCAATACCATCATTGGCAGTGATTATTTCAGCTTTTGCAGATATCATTATGACTTTAGTAACTTTCAATCTTTTAGGAATGAAAATGTCCACCGCAGGTATTGTTGCATTCATTATGCTTATCGGTTACTCTGTAGACACAGATGTTCTTTTAACAACAAGAATGATTAAAAGAAAAGAAGGAACAATTAATCAAAGGATTATAGGTTCAATGAAAACAGGGATGACAATGACTTTAACTTCCTTGTTTGCATTTTTAGCAGCATTATTTGTTGTTCAATCTTTTTCAGCAGCATTAACACAAATTTTTACAGTTTTAGTAATTGGTTTAGGATATGATTTACTAAATACATGGGTTACAAATGTATCAATATTAAAATGGTATGCAGAGGCTAAAAAATGAAGATAAAATTAACATTTAAAATTTGGTTAATGATTTTTTTCTTGGCAGCTTCCCTCCTAGCAATTTTTGCAGGAACAGGATTAACAAAATCTGGAATATTAATAACAAATATTGAACCAGAAAATAATTCTTTATTTGATTTGGGATTAAGACAAGGGGACATAATAATTTCAATAGATGATCAAAAAATAGAAACTTTAAAAGATTATTCTTCAATTTTATCTAACAAATATATTGGACAAGAAGTAAAAACCACAGTTAAAACAACAAATAAGGAATATATTATTTTTTCAGATAAATTTCCTGAACTTTCTGTTATGGAAATTCCCAAAACAAATCTTCAATTGGGATTAGATTTAGCAGGAGGTTCAAGAGCAATAATTAAAGCAGAAAATAAAACTCTCTCTAAAACAGAACTTAATGATTTAGTAGATATAACTGCAAATAGATTAAATGCATTTGGATTGACAGATCTTAAAGTAATACCCGTTTCGGATTTAGCCGGAAATAATTTCATGCTTATTGAAATTGCAGGAGCAACACCAAAAGATTTGAAAAAATTAATCTCAGAACAAGGTAAATTCGAAGCTAAAATTGGAAATGAAACAGTATTTATTGGAGGCCAAGATGAAGGTATAGCTTCAGTAGGAAGATCCGGACAAGAAGCATATATTGAATCCCCAAAACAATCGAGTGATGGGTCATATTATTCAACTTTTAGATTTTCTTTATATCTTAAAGAAGAAGCAGCAAGAAAACACGCAGAAGTAACCAGTAAATTAGAAGTAAATCAAACTCCACAAGGAAATTATCTCTCCAAACCTCTTGATTTATATCTAGATGGAGGGTTTATTTCTTCTTTAAAAATTAGTGAAGGGCTAAAAGGACAAGTAACTACACAAATTTCTATTTCAGGTTCTGGTTCTGGAGCGACTAAAGAAGAAGCAGTAGAAAATGCAAAAGCGGAAATGAAACAACTTCAAACAGTTTTAATGACTGGAAGTTTACCTTATAAATTAGAAATAGTTAAATTAGATACAATTTCCCCGAGTTTAGGAGAAGAATTTACTAATACAATTCTTTTGGCAGGATTAGTTGCAATTTTGGTTGTTTCATTAATTATTTTTATAAGATATAGAAATTGGAAAGCTTCATTGGCTTTAGTTTTAGTAACTGTTTCAGAAGTAATAATTATTTTAGGAATTGCAGCATTAATTAGATGGAACCTAGATCTTCCTGGTATTGCCGGTATTTTAGCCACAATAGGGACAGGAATCGATGATTTAATTATTTTGATGGACGAAACAAGCCAAAAAGTATTAAGTCTAAAACAGAGACTAAAAAGAGCATTTACAATTATTTTAGGAGCATACTTCACAACATTTGTTTCCTTACTTCCACTAATGTGGGCAGGAGCAGGATTATTGAAAGGATTTGCAATAACAACAATAATTGGTATTTCTGTAGGTGTTTTCATAACGAGACCAGCATTTGGAGACATGTTAAAAAAATTCCAAAAAGAATGATTTTTAAAAATTAAATTTTAAAGAAATTGTTGAACAAGTTCAAGATTAATATTTTAAATTATCGTCCCCTTGACAAAGACATTGATTGAGTTTAGATTTCTAAGAGTTAATAATATATAATCTTTAAAACAATTTGCTGAAAATAAAATTTCAGAATTAATATATGAAATTATAACTGTCTCGCTATGTTTCCAATACGAGAACCTGCATTTTGCAGGCTGTGACACAGATATAAATTGGGTTTAGATATTTTTAAAAAAATCCTCCAATCATTTATGCATACAGCTGCGACGAATAATAAAATTTATTATCTTGGCTAAGAACGGGGTGAGTTAACTTATTTTAAGATTTGCTCAAATAATTTAATTTCCTATCGGAGAAATTTTAATTTATGTCTAACAATTAAACTTTTGTAAGCATAATAGATAGCAAAAAGTTTTTTCAATTTTTATGCCCAACAACATTTAAAAACAAAATTACCCTCCCAAATTAATGAATTCAGATATGAAAAAATACTTTGATGGAACAAAAAAAGTTCTACAAAATAAAAAGTTTCAGAACATTGCAGTAATTGTTTTATTTTTGATAACTTTGTTTATTGGAGTTAATATTAGGATTCAACCAATTGTAAATGGTAATTTAATTGATGTAACTACTGGAGATTATACTCCCTTAGCTTTGGATCCATATTATTTTTTAAGACATGCAGAAACTTTGATAGCAAATGATGGAGGATATCCAGAGATAGACAATATGCGATATCAAGCATTAGATTCTGGCTGGTCAGATGAAATTCTTCCACAATCAACAATTTTAATTTGGAAAACAATGAAATTATTTAATTCTGAAGTAACCTTAAATTTTGCAAATGTATTAAATCCAGTAATTTTCTTTGTATTAGGTTTAATTGTATTTTTTGCATTAACATGGATTTTATTAAAAAATAAATGGGCTGCACTTATTTCATCAATTATTTTAACAATTATTCCTCCTTATTTATATCGTACTTTGGGAGGATTTTCAGACCACGAAGCAATTGGAATGTTTGGATTTTTCTTAGCACTATTAGCCTTCGCAATTGGTATGTTATATCTTGAAAAAAAGAAACCAATTCCTTGGAAATCTTCTTTGCTTGGTTTAGCTGCAGGATTCATGACAATGTTTGCCATTGCTTCTTGGGGTGGCGGAGCAAAATTTTTATTTATGATTTTTCCTTTAGCCTTTTTGATTAAGTGGTTTGTAGATAAAGAAAAAGATTATTGGAATTATGTTTTATTTTATACTTTATTTATTTTTGGAGTATTAATTTTTGCCCCTCTTTTTGGTTTTAATTCTTCATCTATTTTAAGCAGATACATGCTTTCCTCAACAGGCATTTTAACATTGTTTGCTTTGGGTTATACTGGAATAGAATCAATCCTAATAAAATTCAAAAAAATTCCAAAATTGTTAAAGAAGTATTCAGAGTTAATTTCAATCATTTCAGTTTTTATTTTGGGTGGAATTTTTTATCAAATATTTGTTGGAAACTTTTTTAATTTAATGGTGGATTTAATTGTAAAAATAATTTATCCTTTTGGAACAGGCAGAGTTGGTTTAACTGTTGCAGAAAATAAGCAACCCTTTCTTTCAGATTGGATTGGTCAAGTAGGAAAATTTGTTTTCTATACAATGTTGGCTGGATGTTTTATTGTTGGTGGAAAGTTGGTTAAAGGAATTAAGGACAAAAAATTAAAATATTTATTCACAGGAACTTTTGCTTTTTTTATTATTGGAATTTTATTTTCAAGAATATCAGCTTCATCAGTATTAAATGGTGAAAATTTTATTTCAAAAGCATTATTTTTCATTTCATTTTTAGCCTTAGCAATTTCTTCAATTTATATTTATTCTAAATCTAATTGGAAAATTGAAACAAAATGGATTTTTATTGTTGCATGGATGATTCCAATGCTTTTAGCTACTCGTTCAGCGATTAGAGTTTTCTTTGCAATTGTTCCTTTTGTAGCATTTATAGTTCCTTTTACTATTTTTGAAATTAATAATTGGAGAAAAAACAAAAAAGATGAATTAATAAAATTATTTTCAATTCTTTTAACAATTTTCTTAATAATTATGTTAATTGCAACATCTATTGGTTATTATAAATCTGTAAAACAACAAGCAGATTATCAAACGCCTTCATATAATACAGATTGGCAAAATGCAATGGATTGGGTTAGAAATAATACCCCAGAAGGTTCAGTATTTTTACACTGGTGGGATTATGGATATTGGATTCAAACTGGAGGAAATAGACCAACGGTAACAGATGGAGGCCATTTCAATGGATTCTGGGATCATTTAATTGGAAGATATGTTTTAACAACGCCGTATCCTGAAACTGCAAAATCATTTATGAAAGCCCAGGATGTTTCATATCTTTTGATTGACCCAACAGATATTGGAAAATATTCAGCATATTCTTCAATTGGGAATGATAATGATTCAAGCGATAGGGCTTCTTATATTGCAACATTTATTTCTGATTTATCAGAGGTGCAAGAAACAAGAAACACTACATCAAGATTTTATCGTGGAGGAATGGTTTTAGATGATGATTTAAGATATAAAGATGAAACTCAAGATATATTTTTACCAAAAGGCAGTGCAGGAGTTGGAGCATTAGTTTTAGAAAAAACAAATAAAGGATATTCACAGCCAAGAGGAATTTATGTATACAATTCCAAGCAATATAATTTGCCTTTAAGATATTTATTTGTAAATGAAGAATTAATTGATTTTGGAATTGGAATAAATGCCACAATGTATATTTATCCTAATTTAATAAATTCACAAGCAGGACAACAATTAGATGCAGAAGGTGCTGCAATGTATTTATCAGAAAAAACAAAAGATTCACTTGTTGCTAAATTATATTTAATGAATGATCCAGAAAATGAATATGAAGAATTAGAATTAGTTCATGAAGAATCAGTATATCCTTTTGCATTTAATTATGGTGGATATAGGGGACCAATTAAAATTTATGAAGTCCATACAGAAGAAATGACAAACATTATTGCAAGAGAAGAATTTACAGCCGTAAGTGGAAATTATGGAGAATTTGATAATTTGCAATTCATTCAAAATTAATATTTCTGTGTAATTAAGAAATATGTTCCCCTAAAACAATAATTTAACTCACTTCGTTTGTAATCTTTTAAACTATTATCCGTTCCGCTGGAGAACATGAAGATTTAATATTTCTAATAATGTGTAGGATATAATCTTTAAAGAGGTAAAATTGTTTGTTGTCATAAATTATTTTTATAATTATCCGTTGTAGCACCGCGAGAATTGAGAACCTATTTATCTAGACTGCGAGACATGAAGAGATGTTGGTTTTTTGATAGGTTATTCTCAATATTTTATAAAAATCTAATAGTTACTCTAAGAAATTATTCTGGGATAATTAAATTTTTAAGTGAAGATATTTTAATTTACGTTTAGTAATTAAAATTCCGTGAGTGTGGCAAGATAATTTTCTTTTGGAATTTATTATATAAACTACGGGTCTTCTTGTAAAAGAAGATTATCCCTAAGGGAAATTAAGTGAGTTAACTTTAGCACAAAATAATTATCTTTTTCAAATCCAAAATATTATAAAGGATTGTTCATAAAAGAACAGTATGGTTCAAAATAAAACAAAATGGTTCTTTTTAGAACCATTATTAACAAAAGAAAAACCAATTCATTTAAGTGAAATATCAAAGAAATTGAAAACTTCCCACACAATAGTTCGACGATATTTATTGGATTTTGAAAAAATAGGCTTATTAAAAAAAGAGATAATTGGAAGGCAAACTTTTTATTCATTTAATCCAGAATATTATCTTTTATTGGATTATTTGGTTGTTGCAGAAAAAGAAAAATTAATCAAACATTCAAATTCTTCTCTTTTATTAAAAGATTTAATTTTTAATTTACACAAAATAGAATTACCTGCCCTAATTTTTGGATCTTTTTCGGAAGAAAATAAAAGTAAAAGTAAAGATATAGATTTGTTATTAGTAGGGGATGTTACTAAAAAAATAAAAGAAAGATTGAAATCAATTGAAAAGAAAATAAATAAAAAAATACATCTGATAAATGTAGATTCCTTAGAAGAAATAGATGAAACTTTGAAAAGAGAAATATTATCTAAACATTTAATAATCAATAATTCGGAGTTAATATTAAGATGGCTTCGTTAAGTTGGTGTAAAAAAACAGAAATTAGGAATCAAATTAATAGAACCAAATAATAATTTATCTAAAGAATATTTTTCAAATTCTCAAGAAACATTAGTGGTTTTAAAAGAAATTGCAAAAAAATCAAATATGTGGCTCTCAACTACAAAATATTATTGTGAATATTTTGCAGTTTATGCAGTATTAATGAAATTAGGAATAAAATCAGAAATCCATGAATGCACAATATCTTTAGTTAAATTTTTAGAAAGTCAAGAAATATTTAAAAAAGGAACTTGGAAAACTTTAGAAAAAGATAAAGAATTAAGAATAGATAATCAATATTATTTAAAAAATAAAAAGGTAGATTTTTCATATGATTTCCTATTTGAATTTACTTTGGAGATAAAAGAAATTTTAATGTCTTTAACTGAAGGAAGAATAAAAGAAATCAGGAAAGAATTAAAGGAAAAATTAAAACGAATATGAAGAATTAAAATTAGTTCATGAAGAATCAGCATACCCTTTTAATTTCTATTATCAAGGATTTAGAAGTCCAATAAGAATTTGGGAAGTTAAAGAGATACCCAATATTATTGCAAGAGAAGAATTTAAATCAATAAATGGGGATTATGGAGAGTTTGATGATTTGGTATTTATTAAATAGTTTAACTATATCTCTTTAAAATAAAAAATTCGCTCTTTATTGCTCGTTATTTTAGTTTATTATCCGTCGCACTGTGTACATTGATTGAGTTTAGATTTCAGCAGAGTTAATTACAAGATTTTATATAAATTTAATAATCCTTTCGAGAATTTGTTTTCAGTTAATTTATAGCATATAATCTTTAAAATAGGAAAGACAAATTTTGCTTCGTTTCACTTCCACAAGGGATAACCCTATTTTACAATAGGGCCCCAGAATTGATATTTAATTATCGCTCCTAGCGGGAACATTGTTTGAGTTTAGATGTTTTCAAAAAATCTTTCAACCTTCCATGTACGTAGCACGACGGATAATTATTTTATTAATTAAATCACGAACAGAGTGAGTTAACTTATCCAAAACTTTATAACCTATTGAAACATATATGTTTCATATGAAACAAAAAGATTTCAAAAAAGAAATATTCATTTTATTAAAGAAACAAAATTTACATCAAAGAGAATTTGCAAGGATTTTAAATACAAATCAAACAAGTATTCGTAGATTTTTAATTGATTTAATGAATGAAAACATTGTAGATTTTAATGAAATTGGAAAAAGTAAACAATATTTTATTAAAGATTCTCTAGAAACAAATATATTTGAAATAATTGTTGAATATTACAAACTACAAAAAGCCCTAAAAAATATAAAATTGAGAAGAATCATAAAAGAAATAACAGAAAAAATTGAACATAAAAAGATTCCCTTCGAAACAATAATTGTTTTATTCGGATCTTATGCAAAAAATTTAGAACATTATTCTAGTGATATTGATTTATATGTAGATTCTTCTTCTAAAAAAATTAAAAAAGAACTTGAAGAAATTTCCATAAAAATTTCAGTAAAACAAGGAGAATTGGATAAAGAAAATATTCTTTCAAAAGAAATAATAAAAGACCATATAATCTTAAATAATGTAAGTGGTTTTTTAAATAAAATAAAATGAATACAAGAAAAATAATAAAAAAATTAATAAAAGAAGGGAAAATTAAACCAATTTCTGTTAGTAAGGGAGTTTCAAAATCTTATCAGGAAAAATCAAAAAATTCTCTAAAAGCATCAAAAATATTATTCAAACAAAATTTATTTGAAGAATCTATTTCTATGAGTTATTATTCAATGTATCATTATTCTTCAAGTTTATTGTATTTGATTGGAATTAAATCAGAAAATCATTTTTTTACAATTCATTCTTTAAAAGAAATTTTCTCTTTGGATAATGAAAAAATAAAATTTGCAAAAAAAGAAAGAATCAATAAACAATATTATGTGGATTTTAAATTAACAAAAAAAGATGCAAAAGAATTAATTGAATTGGCAGAAGAATTTTTAGAAGAAATTTCTTATTTTATAGAAAGTTTAAAAGAGGCAGATGTTTCAAAATACCAAAGAAAAGCAAAGGAATTACTAAAATGAAAAAACAAAAAATAGCAATAATCTTAGGAACGAGAGCAGAATTAATAAAAACATTTCCAGTAATGCTAGAACTTCAAAAACAGAATATTCCCTATTATTTTATTCACACAGGACAACATAATCTAAAAGATTTATGTAAACAATTTAATGTAAAAGTTCCAGATATTTCTCTTTATCCAGAATCAAAAGGATCATCACGATTTAACTCAAAAGAAATTAAAGCAATAATGTGGAATTTGGGATTATTATTCAAAATTAAAAAAGAGTTGAAGTCACTAAAAAATTTGAAGCACGTCCTGTATCATGGAGACACTATGACAACTTTTACTGCTTCTTTAGCTTCTTCAAGATTATTCAATCCATTCAAAAAATATAAAAATGTCCACTTAGAAGCGGGGCTTAGGAGTTTTGACATTTTTGAGCCTTTTCCTGAAGAGATTTCAAGGAGAGTTGCAGGAATGTTTTCAAAAGTTTTATTCGCTCCATCAGCATTATCAAAACACCATTTAAGAAAAAAAAGAAATAAAGAAATTCATGTAGTAGGAAATACAGTTATTGATTCAGCACTTTATGCTTTAGAATTGGCAAAGAAAAAGAAAGTGAAAATTTTATCAAAAAAGAAATTTGCTCTTATAACCGTTCATAGGCACGAAAACATAAAATCCAAAGAGAGATTAGAAAAGATAGTAGAAATTCTTTCAGTACTTCCAATTCCGTCCTATTTTGCTATGCATGATAACACTGAAGCAAAATTAAAACAATTCGGATTATATAAAAAATTGATGCAAAATAAAAATATTAAAATAATGCCAGCAATGGATTATCCTTCATTTATTGCCCAAATGGAGAAATGCTCATTAATTGTTTGTGATGGAGGTT